>Ga0209514_10001576_pt1 | contig 38720 bp, 45 predicted proteins | sample Subgrocontami58m_FD_187452 | JGI IMG/M metagenome (GOLD analysis project Ga0209514, IMG submission 187452) | Subsurface groundwater microbial communities from S. Glens Falls, New York, USA - GMW37 contaminated, 5.8 m (SPAdes) (version 3) | ecosystem: Environmental > Aquatic > Deep subsurface >...
TCCTTTGAACTTCATCCATGCCTTTTAGAAGAGCTATCCATTTTTTAGAAATTTGATCTAAAACCATTCATAATAATAGTATTAATACTTTATAAAACTGACTATGTTATTAATAGGCAAAGCCTAAGTGATATTTTTTACTAACTGTTACACTTTGTTTTACTATCTTATAAAGATGTCGGACATTCTGTCCACTATCTTAAAATTCAGAGAATTCTCTTTTGACTGATAACATATCATCGCAAACACTCCACAGATTATTTGAAAAAAGAGTTGGATAAAATATAGATTGCCCCACGTATAAACCATAAAGAAACTATTCCTGTCAAGCCACCTACAATTAAGTTAGCAATTCCCAGATTAAAATTTTTCTTATTTTTTATTAAAATTATACCTTTTACAATTGATTTTTTATTGGCAAAGTAACTGGTTTGGAGGTATTTCCATCTCTATCACTAGCAATAACTGTTATCTTTTCTTTTCCTTTAAGAAGAAAATCATAAACCTCAAAAGTTGATCTGTCTAAAAATGAACTTTCATATAATAATGGGGAGCCATGTAATCCTTTTGGAGCATCAAAATCAAATTCTACATAAACATCCAATCCTCTAATATCATTATCTCTAAATGTTACTAAGTTGCCAGAGGCACTATAAAACTCAGGAGGCCATTTTGATTTATCTCCAGTACTATTCATAAGCAAAGTGCTTGCAACTCCCAGACCATATGTTAATGCACCGGTTAATACATAACTTAAAATCCTTGTTCTATTATTTTTCCTTTCTTCCATTGCTTATAATATTATTTAGACATTATAAATATTATTGCATTCTAAGATACTCCTTAATTTTTGGGATATGTTAATCTTATAGGCTCAACAATTTATACTTTTCTCCTAAATTTATTTTTATCCCTGCTCTTTCAGCACAAATGAAGTTTTAGAAAGATTACTTCTCAAACACCGCACTCGTTCCATCCCTATAACGTTTAACTTCCTTCATCTTTCCTTTAAGCTTTGATTCAACAAATTCACTAATCTTTTCAATTATATCGACTGTTTTATTAATTTCTTTTGTAGTCGATTTCTTACCCCTCCCTGTTTGAACATTAATTATAATTTTCATAATAAAAAATGATTCAATTAATCTAAGACTTTTTAGGGGAAGACTTTAAACTAGCTAAAAAATTTAATTAAAGAAAGATCACTAACTGTAACACTTTGTTGGCATATCTAAGAATTGGCAACGAAAGATTTATAAGGTAAGAAAATTCTTACATGAGTATGGAAATTAAAACAGTTAGAGTATCGGAGAAGGGACAAATAGCAATACCAACATCAATGAGAGAAAATGTAGGGATTGAACAGGGAGATGATTTAATATTAGTTGAAACAAAAGGAAAAATTTTAATTGAAAAAGCAGATAGAGTTTCTAAATCTATGAAAGATGATTTTGAGGACATTTTAAAATATAATGAAGATTCTTTAAAAGAAGTCTGGGATAATAAAGAGGACGATATCTGGGCTTCTTATCTAAGAAAATAACATGATATTCCAACAAAAAGAGTTAGTTTTATTGCCTTATCCATTTAGTGATCAAGGAGGAAGCAAGGTCAGACCAGCCATAATAGTTTCAAATGATAATTTCAATAAAAGGTGTGAAGATTGTGTATTGGTTCCTCTAACAACCGTGATAAAAGATGAGCCTTTCTCTTTAATGTTAAATCAAGATAACTTAGAATCTGGAAAATTGTTAAAACAAAGCAGAATTAGAATTGATAAAATCTTTACAATTAGGAAAGGTCTTATTATTATGAAAATAGGAAAAATTAATGATAAAACTATTGAAAAGATTAAGTTTGAAATAAGCAAGGTTTTCTAGGAAAATAAATTTCTACTAACTGTTACACTTTTATGACCTATCTTATAAAGATATTGGACATTGTGTCCACTATCTTAAAACTACAAATAGAAAGATTTATAAGGTAAGAGAATCTTACTAGAGCATGGAAATTGAATTAACTAAAGTTAGCAGTAAAGGGCAGGTCGTAATACCTCAAAAAGTAAGGGAAATGCTCAAAATAGAAGAAGGACAAACTCTTGCAGTTTCAGCAGAGAAAGATTTAGTTGTCTTAAAGAAAGTAAGTAATCTTTTAGAAGAAGATTTGGAAACCATAGAAGAAATAAAAGAGGCATGGAAAGAAATCGAAGCTGGCAAATATAAGAAGCTAACTAGTGAAGAATTCTTAAAAGAAATAGAAAAATGGTAGATGTTATCTATACAGAAAAATTTGAGCGAGAATTTAAGAAAGCGGATTTTTCTATAAAAGAAAAAATCAGGAAACAAATAAAGAAAATTATTGAAAATCCAGAAATAGGCAAACCTTTAAGATATAATTTAAAAGGTGAAAGAACAATTTATGTTAAACCTTTTAGACTCATCTACTCTTTTTCAAATAATACTGTTTATTTTTTAAGATTTGAACATAGAAAAGAAGTTTATTATTAAGTATAAACGAACTTTTTTAGTATGGCGGCCATTTTAGGCCAGTATCTTAAAAAGATAGCGGACATTTCATCTCTGTTTTTAGGTTAGCAGAAATGTTTATATAGTATAATTATATTGTTTATACATGATAGAAATAAGAACTAAATTAAGAAAATGGGGAAATAGCTTTGGGGTGGTGGTACCACAAAAGGCCATTATAGACGAGGATGCTAAAGAGGGAGATGAGATAACAATTTTATTTAAAAAACGTAAACCTAATTTAAGAAAACTTTATGGGGCTCACAGATTCAATAAACCGGTAGAACAATTGATGAAGGAAATGGATGAGGACCTTTATGACATCTAATGAGACTTTTCTTTATGATACCTATGCATTAATTGAATTATTAAATAAAAATAAGCATTATGAAAATTATGCGGATAAGGACATTGTAATAAATGAGTTTGTTTATGCGGAATTTTGTTATCAGATGCATGTTTTGAATGTAGTTAATCCCCAGCAATATTTGGATGAAGTTAAGCCCGCAGTAATAAAACCAACGCTGGAAACTATTAAAAAAGCAATGGATTTTAGATATAAAAATAAAAAACAGAAAATGTCTATGGCTGATTGTATATCTTATATAATGGCTCAGGAGCTAGGAATTAAATTTTTAACAGGGGATAAGGAATTTGAGAATGTTGAGGGTGTTGAGTTTGTAAAGAAATAAATTTATTCAAAAATTTCAATATCATCGCCGATTAATTTATTTTCTTGTTTATATTGATTTCTGTTAGAATCTGTTTTTGCCTTTTCTTGCTTGTCTTCTTGTTTTTTAACTTCTTCCTTAATGTTTTTTAATGTTACTTCTTTGCTAAAATCTTTTTTATCTTTTCTTAGGTTCAAGTTCAGGGCTGTCTGAATTTTATTAATTAGAATGAAATCTGGACTTGGTAATAGGCCGTTTTCTAGAAGTTTGATTGAATCTTCGTCTGCACCAACTAATTTTCCTAGATGTTTTCTTGTCAAGCCTTTTGTTCTTCTTGCTCTGGCTATTTCCCAATTAAAATTAGGTACAAACTCTGATATTACCTGCTTTTCTTTCCAGCCCGTAGGTTTTCTTAAATAATCTAAGAGGCGCTTGCTTCTTTCGTCTCTGAATTCTTTTTGGATAGTTTTTTTAGCTCCTTGTGAAATTACTTTTTCTTGTGAAGGAGTTAAACGGGATTTTCTTAATATTGGGAGGCCTTCACGTTTGGCGTAAGATTCAGAAACTCGGACAATCTTTCCTTCCTCTATTGCTTCTACAATGTCTTGATCTTGAGATTGAAAATCCATAAGAAAATACAAAAGTCTGGGTTTTTAATGTTTGTTGTTGTGTGGTTCGGTATGTTTTTAAGGGTAATTTTTCTGTAATTGGTGTTAGCAACTATAACCCTGTGATTAAGTATATATGATAAACAAATGTACCAATGCAAAAGATGTAGTTTATTAAAGTCTGGAAATCAAGTTCTTTAGAGCATTGAGAAAATTAAGCTATTTATTCGTTGTAAATTGAAGAAGTCTTCTCGTGATTTTGTAAGGATAATCAGATAATGTTGTGGATTTATGATTTAAGAAGCAAAGATTTATATACATATTACCACATTTGTATACAATAGCAAAATGGAAGAAACAATATCTGTTAGGATACCAAGAGAAGAGCTGAAAATGATAGATGAAGCCTCAATATTCGTAAAAAGAAAAAGGTCTGATGTGTTAAGAGAAATATTGGGGTTAGGAGTAAAACAAATGATGTTGGAGATTGCTTTAAACAAGTTTCAGAAAAACGAAGCTACGGCTTGGAAAGCGGCTAGATTGGCAGGTATTCCTTTAACGCAATTTTTAGACATTCTTGCCGAAAGGAAAATAAATTTCCATTATACTCTTGACGATTTAAAAGAGGATACTGAAGATTTAATATGATAGTTAATTCTTCAACATTGATTATTTTTGCAAAAGTAAATAAGTTAGAATTGTTAGAAAAATTATTTGGATCAATTTATATAACTAAAGAGATTTATAGAGAAACAGTGGATGAAGGAAGAGATGTAAATGCTCCTGATGCACAAATAATAAAAAATTTTATTGATGATGAAAAGATTAATATTTTATCTTTAAATGAAGAATATGAAGCATTTTCAAAGAAATTATTAAAAATATACCCTCAATTAGACATGGGAGAAAGTGAAGCTATATCTTTATGTTTACAAGAAAAAAAGAATATTTTAGTCATGGATGAACATGAAGGAAGAAAAGTAGCTAAATTCTATGGAATAAGGCCAATTGGGTCACTAAGGGTCTTGCTTCAAGCAAATAATAAAAATTATATTAATGAAAATGAATTAAGAAAGATAATTGAAGAAATGATTAAGCATAAGTTTAGGTTGGGGGGAGAGATTATTAATGAATTTTGGAATATTTTTGAAAAGATTAAGAAAGGGAAGAAAGGATAGAGGTTTTTTGTGGTGAAGGAGTTAGTTTTTAAAGACAGTTTTCTTTAATTTTTAGATGAAAAAAACAGTTATCTGGATAATTATAATATTAGCTTTGACAATAATAGTTGGGATTTTCTTTTATAAAAATTATTCTAATACTGTTACTGAAAATGAAATGCCTCTGGAAAGATTGATTGAGATTGTTAAACCTAAAATAAATGTTTATTGTGATAATCTCGAATCTGTAGCATCAACTAAATATAATTCTGGAGATGATAAATATTGCCCAACTTGTAGAAATGTTAATGATACTAAATATTATCTTTATAGAGAAGGTGAAAGTTATAAGTTAAATACAACAATAAACTTGATTTTTCATTGGAGAAACGATATGCCAGGACAAACCACGGCTACTTTTTTAATTGATAAAGAAGGCAAGATTACTAAAGACAACATAAAAGAAAGTTTCTGTAAATGATTTTAGAGGTTATTATCTTGATTCAAAAATCGCTTTTTCTAACTTATTGAAAGTGGGAAGTTCTGTAATAACTGTTTTTTCGTCTATAATTATTATCGGGGCTTTTGAGATATTATATTTTTCTTTTACTAAATTTACAGATTCTAGATCGAGATTTGCGGCTATGGGGATTAAAAGGATACGATTTCCGTATTTGTTTTTTATATCTATAAGAACTTTTGAAATTGATGCCTGCTCTGCTTTTGTATTTATATTATCGCTTGCATAATCAAATAAATAAACAATTGTATGGTAGTCTTCGTTGCACTTTTCTTTCATTTCAATAGATTCCATCCATAAAATCATTCTAAGCAGATCATATCTTTTGTGTAGGATTTTTAAAGTGTCTGAAAATTTGCTTTTTGAGTCGTATTCTTCTAGTTGCCTTGCTTCATCATAAATTTTATCCGCAAACAAGAAAGTACTTTGTTTTGTATCACCACAGCTTATGTTAAACTGATTAATACCCCTGTCTCTTATTTGTTGGTCTAAGAGATTAATTTCTGAGTTAAGAAGATTAGACTCTATCTTATCTGACCTTGAATTTTCAAGAAAGAAACCCATGAGTAGACCTATTCCAAATATAATTATCGTAAATATTAGTGCCTGCCAAAATGCATGTTTTGTGTTTACCATGTGTATTTTCCTGTTATAAGCTTGTATAATGCAGTGACCATTATAAAAGGATATATTGTTAGGTAGACTATTAAGTAAAACAAGAGGTTAAAAAGATTCTTATTCTTTACTTGAGGTTCATTCATAATAGCTATCACAGTCATGGTAAAACCAGACCCTAAAATGAACATGGCTGCCCCTAGGAAATTTAGAATTGAAGGAGTGAAAGAAAAGTCTTGTAAAGTTAAGATTGCAGTTTGAGCATATATTGAATATTGGGTTGAAAGGTAATAATATAAAATCTTTCTTATAAATAAGTAAGTAAACATTCCTAATCCGAATAAACCCAAAAAAAGAGAAAGGCTAAAATAAGGTATAATAAAGGCTCCCAGCATGCCTTTTTTAAATATGTATTTTTTATGTTTTATTATTGATTGTGTGCCTCCTATATTCCATCTTATTCTTTGTTTCCACCACATTCTGAATTTTGAGGGAGTTTCTGAATAGACTTTTGCTGCAAGACACATTCTTGCTTTGTAATCATGTGCAATAAATCTCCAGACTATTTCAATGTCTTGAGTTAGATTTTTAGGATCGAATAAACCTACTTCTATTAGAGTTTTTTTTCTATATAGCGCAAATGGTCCGGGAGTGACGTAGACCGAGTCTATTAAATCAAGGAGTTTTCTTCCGAAAGCTATCACTATATATTCTATAGATTGCAATCTTTGAATAAAAGTTCTTGATCCTTTGGCTAAAACTGCGCATGTTACTGCTGCAACCTTCTTATCTTCTTGAAGAAAACCTATCATTTTTCTTAAAGCATCTGCCTGTGGAGAAGAATCTGCATCAGTGACTGCAACATATTCATATTTCGCAGCTTTGACTCCAATATTTGTTGGTTCGGCAGCCCCGCCAGAATTTCTTTTATTAATTATTAATCTTACATTCTCGTATTTTTTTGTATATTCTTCAATAATTTTTACAGAATTATCAGTAGACTTATCATCAACTACTATTATTTCAATCATATTTTTTGGGTAATCTAGAAAGAGAAGAGACTCTATTGTTTTTCCTATTGTTTCAGATTCATTATAACAAGGGATTACTATGCTGACTGGTTGCGGCTTGCTCTTAGGATATGAAAAAAGATTTTTTTTATTAGGAATCAATATAAAAACAAATAGGCTTAACATGTATAAGCCTAGGAACATATAAAAAAGAAAAACACCATCTATAAAATTAAGGTTTAGCATCTGTCTTTTCTCCAGTTTCCTGTTCCTCTTTTTCATTAACGTGGAAATAGTCATGGAAGGCTTCTGTTAAGGATAATTCTGAAGTATGGCCTGTTCTTTTTTTATGCAACAGCCCAAGTTCTACAAACTTTTTAATATGGTCGTAGGCTTTGTTGCCTCTGATTTTTATTATTACTGATTGTTTTATCGGTTGTTTGTAAGCAATCATTGCTAAAGTTTCTTGTTCTGCTTTTGAAAATTCTGATGAGCCAGTGGCGAGTTTGTTTACGAGAAATACAAAGTTTTCTGAGACATCCATTTTGTAGGTGTTGTCACGCTTAATTATGGTTATTCCAGAGTCTTTATACTTGTCTTGTAAATCTCCTAGAATCTTTTTTAGTAAAATTGGATTAACATCAGTTAATGCAACAAGCTCTTGAAGAGTCATATATCTGCCGGCGATAAATAAGGCCGCTTCTATTTTTTTTGAGTTTTCTAACTCTATATTTTCATCAATTGCTTCTATGCCTTCTTTTGAGATATTATCTAAATCCATTAATCTATGAAGAGAGAGTGGTTTTAAATATTTGTGGAAAGAGAGTTTAGGGTTTTACTTAATCAAAGCAATAAGCAAACCTTCAATTATAGCTGCAATAATTAAAAGGGGAACTACTATCATTAAAAAGGCATTTGCTGAATCGTAGAATTTCAGTGTTTTTAACAACTCTTGCCCCCATTGTTTTTCGAATATGAATGCAAAAAGCATGAACATAATGAAAATAAAAACTATTGTAAATATGAAAAATAGGATATAGGTTAAGTTTTTGGGCAGCATATTGTTGATACTAGTAAGATTATCTTGGTGATAAATTACGTTTGTTATTGAAAAGAATGCGATCGCTATTATTGGTAAGAAGATTAGGGTTTTATTTTTTCTCCAGAAATATGTGAAATAGGAATCGATAATAGAAAATCCTATTTTTATTCCTAGGCCTATAGAGATGAAAATTGCAGGCAATTCAAATATTCCATGGGGGAGCAATCTCCAAAGAACACCAATGCCTGCTGCTTGGTAGGATCTTGACATTACGTAACCGATTATAGTCCCGTTAGATATGGCAAAGAGTATTGGGCCTATGCCTAGCAAAATGCCTCCTGCTAACGAAACAAATGCGCTTTGAAGATTGTTTTGAAGAATAAAAAAGATTAGTTCTAATGGATTCAAGTTTAATGTTTTGGAAATTATTTCTTTTAATATTTTATCGATAAAAGTTAAATTTTTTGCATTTAGAAAACCAAATATTCCGCTGGCGATAAATAGGAGAATTGCAAGATAAATATAATTCAGGGATTTTTTCAGATAAATTAATGCTTCTTTGAATTGTTTCTTTATATTTAGTTTAGAATTCCTCTTTTCACTTCTCTTTTTCATAGGATTATTTAGGATTTGATGTTTTTAAAGATAAGGCATAACTGTATCTGCTAACAGATATTTGCTTAAAATTTATAGAGCCATATATTTGAAAAATTTATCGTTTTCAACAGATAAATTTTTCTCTAATAGATGTTATCAACTACAATCTCATTATTCATGATGTGCAATGAACTTTTGTGCCAATGTAAAGGATGTAGACTATTAATATATGCCTAGCAAATTAAGGTCTTCAAGGTATAGATAATCCCCATGATTGGGTTACTTTTAGTTGTAAATGTAGAAATACTCGTTATAACTTTATAATCCTATAGTGAAAGACATAAAAAATCTACCAAGCTTTTATGTCTTCCCCTTGATGTCAAAAATCTCTGATTTTTGAGCACACAAGATTTGCAATCAACTTGTTCACGTGAATGCAAATCTTGCTGTAGTCAAGGCACATTTGGTAAATTGCTTGTGTCCTTGACTATAAGCAAGCACTGTAATGTTTGTTTTAAGCATTTATCTAAACATCTTCTGAAGCATGGCTACTTTTCTTTTGTATTTTGTTTTTAGGTAGATGCCGTAGAAAATACCGACTAGAAAACCGCCCAGATGAGCCGCATTTCCAATTGGGAAATTGCCCAAGAATGAAACTATCCAAGTCAAGAAAAGAATTACGGGAATCATTATGTATGCGGGAAGAGAGAAGAATGGGAGGAAGATTATCATAAATTTTAATCTAGGGAGGAGGATTACATAAAGTCCAGCTATTGCAAAAATCGCGCCTGATGCTCCTACCATTGGGGTGCTAGAGGAACCAAAAATTCTTTCTCCTAGTTGCGTTGGTCCAAAATAATATGCAAGAAATACAGAAAGAAGGCCCGCGAATATTCCTGAAATTAGATAAAACCAGAAAAATCTTTTTCTGCCAATAATTTTTTCACATAAACTCCCAAGAGAGAATAAAACAAACATATTAATTGCCAGGTGAGCTATGGACCCGTGAATAAACATATGAGTTATTATGGTCCAGAGATATTTTCCAGACATTATGTTTATCGGGTTAAGTGCAAGGTAAACAAATTTGTCGGGAAAATATTCCATTACAATAAAGCCGATGACTGAAATAATGGAAGTGATAATAATCAACCATGTTACTAAAGACCATTTTTTTGCTGAAAGATTCGGATAATTATTCATTTCTTCTTTTTCTTTGATTTTTTAGATTTGGGAGTTTGTTTTTTAGGAGCTTTTTTCCCGTTTGCTTTTAACAATTTTTTCTTTTCTTTTTCTCTTAACCTTTTCTTTTCTAGTTTTTCTTCTTCTTTCCTTTTTAGCTCTACTTTTAGCTTCTTTTCTTTTGATTTAACGTCTTTTGCTTCGATTTCACTAAGTTCCTTATTTATAATTGTTAAACTGTCTTCAAGTTTTTTAACCTCTGATTTTATGCTGTTTATTATTTCAGTCGGCTCTTTTGTCTCTAAAGTTTCACCGCATTCAGGACAGGTATAATTGTTTAGGAGGGCGTTTTCTTCATTAAATTCGAGATTGCAATTTTTACAATGATAGTACCTTTCAGATTCTCGGTTCTTAAGCTGCTTGTTAAGCTCTTCTATATCTAGAAGAGTCTTGTCTTTGTATTTTTCTAGGCCCTTTTCTGTTTCTAAAGTCCAGAAGTAGGTATACCATCCTCCTTTTTTATTGTCTTTTTTACGGATAAAACTGACTAGGCCTTCATCTCCAAGCTTATACAGAACATTTCTTGTTTGATTTATTGTCAAGCTAAGTTTTTTTGCTATTATGAACTCGTTGACATTTTTTTTGCCAAATAGAATTTCAACTATTTTTTCTGCTTCTGTTCCTGCCAAATCTTTCAAGATTTTTTTTAGTAATTTCTTTAGAATATCATCATTCATTAGTCTTTTTAAAAAACCTTCATTAAAAACTTTTCTGTTTGGTTTTGTTTAGTATATTTATACTGTTACTATTTAATAATTAATATAAATGTATAAAAGCGTGCGAAAAAATTTAGTATGATGTTATTTGGAAAAAAAGGTGATAAGAAGAAGTTACCCGATTTGCCTCCACCAAAGGGGCCTTTTGGGTCGATTGGCCATATTGGGGGAATAGATAGGAGTTCTTTATTTGACGAGGACGCGAGCGAAAATTCTTTACCTAGTTTTCCGGATTCTCCTGGGCATAATGACTTTTCTCAGGCAATAATCAAGGATGCTGTTTCTAATAAGTATGATGAGGGTGAAGAGGATGTTGACGAGGGCCGCGAGGATGATTCTAAAACAATGAAGATGGAGGAATGGAAACCTTCTAATTTCAAGGCAAATTTACCTAGAGGAAAGAAGAATTTTGAATTAAAAGAAGAGCCAGAGGAAGAAGAAATAGAAGAAAGTGAAGACAAGGAAGAAGAAAAGGATGAAGAAAATGTGGCAGATGAGGTTGAGGAAGAAATAGAAGAACCTCCTAAATTTGTAAAGAGAGAATATAGACCAATTAAAGATGAGAAGGTTGATGGTGAAGAGAGAATGAATAAGGATATTTTTGTGAAAATAGATAAATTTTATTCGGCAAGAAAATCTTTGCAAGAGATTAGAGGGAAGTTTGAAGAAATGAATGAACTGATAAGGAAAATTAGAGAGATTAAATTGAGAGAGGAGCAAGAACTTTCTATGTGGGAAAAAGAAATGGGGCATGTAAAATCAAGAATACAGCATGTTACAGAAAATATATTTGAGAAAATAGACTAAAATGCAGACCGAATATGTCAGACTTTCTAAAGATGAGAAAAATGAGGGATATAAAAATTTATTGCATTCACAATTGGAGTATCTTAATTCTATTAGGAGCTTTAATAATTATTGGGCTTTGAGGAATAAAGAACTTTCTTTAAAAATATCTTTGAAGAGTAAGATAAGCGAGGCTTTTGGAGAAATTGAGAAGTTTGAGGGATTGTTGCCTAAATCTCATTTTTTGGAGGAAATTAGAGCCAAGAAAAAAGAGATGGAAAATAAAAAGGCTAAGAAAGTTCAAGTTAATCCTTTGACAAAGGAGATTGATGTTATAAAACAAAAGCTTTTCAGGTTACAGGGCGGAATTTGAGAGGGATTTGCTTGAGTCAGATTTATATATTCTTTTTTGTTTAGAAATGTATGGTTATAAAAACAAGAGAAGAGCTTATAGAAAAATATATTGATTTCTTTAAAAGTAAATGCCATAAAGAGATACCCTCTTCATCATTGATACCTCAAAATGATCCTACTGTTCTTTTTACAACTGCAGGAATGCATCCGCTTGTACCTTATTTGCTCGGTTTGAAGCACCCCATAGGTAAAAGAATAGTCAGTGTGCAGAAATGCATTCGAACTGGAGATATAGATAGCGTTGGTGATGAAGTACATCATACTTTTTTTGAGATGCTTGGAAACTGGAGTTTTGGAGATTATTGGAAGAAAGAAGCGATTGAATGGAGTTTTGAGTTTTTAACTAAAATATTGGGGATTGAAAAAGATAGATTAGCAGTTAGTGTTTTTAAAGGAGATGGGAGTGCGGCGAAGGACATTGAGTCTGCTGAGAGATGGAAATTATTGGGAATCGAAGAAGGAAGAATTGCATTTTTATCAAGAGATGATAATTGGTGGGGTCCTGCTGGAGAAACGGGGCCTTGCGGACCAGATACGGAGATATTTTATTGGACTGGTAAAGAGAAAGTTCATGAAAGATTTGATGTGAAGGACAAAAAATGGGTGGAAATATGGAATGACGTTTTTATGCAGTATGAAAAAACTAAAGATGGAAAATATCAAGAGCTGAGGAATAAAAATGTGGACACCGGAATGGGAGTTGAAAGAACTCTTGCAGTTTTAAATGGGTTTAGCGATAATTATAAAACTGGGATATTTCAGCCTATAATAAGAGAGATAGAATTTATTTCCGCAAAACCTTATGAGGGAAATGAAAGAGCTATGAGGATAATTGCGGACCATTTAAGGGCGGCGGTTTTTATTTTAGGTGATGAGAAGGGAATAAAACCTGGAAATGTAGGGCAAGGTTATGTTCTTAGGAGACTGGTAAGAAGAGCGATTAGATACGCTAGAGTTCTGGAAATTGAAGGCGAATTTACTAGAAAAATTGCAGAAGTCATTGTCCTGGATTGCAAGCATTATAATGAGCTTGAGGAGAATGAAGATTTTATTTATAAGCAGCTTGAAGAGGAGGAAAGCAGATTTTCAGCTAGTGTGGAAAAAGGCCTGAAGAAATTTAATGAAATTATTTTAAGTGGAGAAAAAATAATTTCTGGGAGCGATGCTTTTCTATTGTTTCAGAGTTATGGTTTTCCAATTGAGATGACGGAAGAACTTGCTCAAGAAAAAGGAAAAATTGTTGATATTTTAGGATATGAAAATGAATTGAAGAAACATCAGGAGTTGAGCAGGACTTCTTCTGCAGGAGTTTTTAAGTCTGGCTTGGCAGATGATTCTGAAAGAACTACGAGACTGCATACTGCAACGCATTTACTGAACGAAGCTTTAAGAAAAGTTTTAGGAAAGGAAGTTAAGCAAAGGGGTTCAAATATAACTCCCGAGAGGGCGAGGTTCGATTTTAATTTTGCGAGAAAGTTAAATGAAATGGAAATTAAAGAGGTTGAAAATTTAGTCAATAAGAAGATTGAAGAGGGATTAAAAGTGAGGAGAGATGAGATGGCTTTGAAAGATGCGCTTGATTCTGGAGCGCAGGCTGAATTTGGGACGAAATATCCAGATGTTGTTTCTATTTATACTATTGAAGACAATGGTGATGAGAGAAAGTGGTTCTCTCGAGAGATATGTACAGGACCACATGTGAAAAATACTCGAGAGGTTGGAAAATTTAAGATTTTGAAGGAAGAGAGTGTTGCGGCTGGAGTTAGAAGAATAAAGGCGAGTGTTGAATAAATTTTTGATTTAAATTTAGATTTATAGTGTTGGTTGGATTACATGTTACAACTTTAGCAATGTTTAATTAATCTAATGTTCTGAAGAATTTAATTAATACACGTTAGAAATCTCCAATCTTTAGATTGGAGTTGTTGCTGTCGATTTCTCCCGGTAATCCAAAAAATTTCCGAATGAGAAAAATCGCCGATCAAACTCCATCCTTCAGGATGGAGTAGGTGATTTTTCAGGAAATTTTTTTGATTTTGATGATAGGTAAATAAAATATAATTGGGGACTGAGCAAAGATTTATTTTAATGTAAGATGAGAGATAAATAAATTCTTTTATTTAAGAAGGACTCGTATTCAGGTAAATTGTGCCATTGATTTTCTTTATTTTGTTTGAAGTTTTATTCATGTCTCCTGTAACGTTTTGTGCAGGGAGGGCAAGAGCATGCTGACCATCTTTAGTCCTTGCGTAAACCATACCGGATGAAATGTTTACGTCGTAATCAGACCCTAAAATGTTTGTTGGAATTTCAAATGTACGAGAATAACCATCGCTGGCTTCTGCGGCGAGATTTATTTCATTTTGAACAGTCAGGGCTAATTCTGTCAGAGCATATTTTCTTTTTTCAACTGTTTTTTCGTTAATATTTTTCTGAAATAGCCCAAGGAATAAGACGAAAACAAATAACATTGCACCTACTAAAATTAAAAATTCTATGGCTGATTGTCCTCTTTTCATTGTAATAGAAAGAAGATGGAGTTTTTAAGTCTGGTGGGAATTATGCCGAAGAAATTAAAACATCTGTATCTTGTGCTTGAAGTAGAAGTTTTTTTACGCCAGAGGATGGGGAGATTGAAGAACTGCTATTAAGAGCGACTTTGCTGCTGTAAGCAATAACTGATTGGCCATTAGAGGTTGAGACGTTAAATATAAGTTCTTTATTTTGAATTCTAATTTGAGTGATTCCATCTGGAAGATAGGCCGTAATTGTTATTTTTGCTGGAGCTCCCGAATAAAATACAGATTCTGCTGATGAAGTTATTTTGCTTGAGAATTTTTCAAGCTGATTAAATTTAATTGTATCTTGAATTTGAGAAGAATATAACAAGGCTATGCCTAAAACACTTAGGACTACAAATGTTACAAAGGAGATTATTATAAGATATTCTGTGCCAATTTGCGCAATCTTTTGTAAGGCCATAGTAATTAGTAATAAAAAAGATATTTAAAGGTTCTTGCGTTGATTATATTATGAAGAAGAGGTTTGTTTTTTCTGAGATTGTTTTTTCAGTTTTGTTAGTTGTTGCTCTTTTGCATTTATCTGTGCATTTATCTGTTTTTAAAAGTTTAATATTTAACTCGGGAGAGAACGGGATTTCTGGATTATCTGTTGGTAGTTCTGATGTAGGCGAAGAATTAAGCAGCGGAGAGATTTGGTTTTCTTTTTCTAGAATTTTTGTTTTTATAGAATGGATGTTTGTTGGTTTTATTATTCTATTTTTACATTTTAGACAGAAGAGCGGGGCGGATGGAGAGTATGAAAAAGTTAAAACTTTTCTGAATTCCAGAGCCATTGGAACAGAAACTGATTTGGACCGGTTATATGAAGTTTTAAAAATAATGAAATCTATAAGGTTATCGACAATTTCCAAGGCATTCAATGTAAATAAAGAGGTGGCTATGGATTGGTGCAAAACTTTAGAGATGGGGAATTTTGCAAGCATAGAATATCCTAGGTTTGGGGAGACGACTCTTGTTTTGGAAGAGACTGAAATTGATAAAAAAGAGGGGAGAAATGAAAAAGAAAAGTAAAAGTGTTGTAAAAAAGAAAACAAAAGAAGTTAAAGTTGTACGAAGAGATTTTGGTTCTAGGGGAGATATGCCTAGCGAGAAGGCTAGTGCTTCGGATTTGTGGACGAAGGGGATAGTTAGCAAACCTCGGAAGGAAGTATTTAAGAGTGAGGAAGATCGCTTGAGGAAAAAACTGGAGAGATTTAGCGGAGGTCAGTGGCCTCAAATTCAGAAGCAGATACAGGAAGAGCCTAAAGAAGTTATAGAGAATTCTGATAATTATTCTACAAATAGTCAGAATTCTCTAATGGACAATTCTGAAAAACAAATACTAACCAACAGAATTATCCATAGTCAAAATGCGGGAGTTAGCCAACAGCAGATGCGCAATGTCCAGATAAAAGAGTTGCCTCCAATGCCGAAGAAGGCGCAGGAAACGACTAGCAAACTTGTTGTGCAAAATGTACAGAAACAAAAAGAAGCACCAGTTCAAAAAATTATTATTTCTAAACCAGAAGAAATTAACTCAAACGCCTATTTTGTTTATGGGAATCAGCCTCAAGAAACCAAGTCAAATAAGACAGAGAAGAAAGCTGAGCCAAAGGAGAAGACTAATGAGATTAAAGATGAAGTTAAAGTTGAAAAGAAAGGGGAGGTCAAGAAACATGGTAAAGTTGACGAAAAAGAAATTGAAGAGAGAAAATTGAAAGAAGTAGAGCAGGAAGTTGCGAGCGAGTTAATAAAAGGAAAACATCCTGAGATAAAAAGAAATGAGCGGATATTAGAAAATTATGAGATTGAAGTTGATGGGGCAAAAGTTAAGGTTGAGATAAAAAGAGACCTATTGGGTATGAGTTATAATATTTATCTTCCAAAAATAAGTCCTGCTACTGCTACGCTGTTGGATGAGATAAGGAACGAGCTGATTTCTATTTCTACTGTTAGCATGCAGGAATTGACTGATCCTGCTGCTTTTAATTCTATTAAAGAGAGATTTATATCCGATGCTAGAAACATTTTGAAAGGAAAATTGCCCAATATAAACCAGGAGGTTGAGAGTTTTTTGGTTGGAATTTTAATGCAGGAAATGCTTGGACTAGGGAGCATAGAATTTTTGATTGATGACCCTAGTTTGGAAGAGATAGTTATTCCTTCTGCTAAGGAGAATATAAGAGTTTATAGTAAGAAATACGGTTGGTTGTTAACAAATATAAAAATTGAGAAGGAAGAAGAGATTGTTAATTATTCAAACATTATTGCTAGGAGAGTTGGAAGACAGATTACTGTTTTAAGTCCGTTGCTGGACGCTCATCTTGTTACAGGAGACAGAGTTAATGCAGTTTTATATCCGATAGGCACAAAGGGAAATACTATTACGGTTAGGAAATTTTCTAGAGACCCATTTACTATTGTTGATTTTATAAATAATAAAACCTGCGATGTGGAGATTGCTGCATTGCTTTGGCTTGCGATAGAATTTGAGATGAATATTTTAATTTCGGGAGGCACAGGTTCTGGAAAGACTTCTTTTCTAAATGCTTGTATGCCGTTTGTTCAGCCTAATCAGAGAATAATTTCGATTGAGGACACTCGTGAGCTTATGCTCCCTGAATTTTTGTATTGGACGCCGCTTGTTACTAGAACGTCCAATCCTGAAGGAAAGGGAGAAGTAAGCATGCTCGACTTACTTGTTAATAGTCTGAGAATGAGGCCAGATAGGATAATTTTAGGAGAGATGAGAAAGCAGCAGGAAGCTATGGTATTATTTGAGGCAATGCATACTGGGCACAGCGTTTACGCTACGGTTCACGCAGATACTGCTGCAGAGACAATATCTAGATTGGTTAATCCTCCTTTAAATGTACCTCCGAATTTGTTGAAAGCTGTAAATTTAAATGTAGTTATGTTTAGAGATAGGAGAAAAGGAATAAGGCGAGTTTTGCAGATTGCAGAATATGAAGCGGGGAAAGATTCTGCAAGGGCAAATATTCTTTATAGGTGGGTTAGAGAAGAAGATAAACTAAAAGCCCATAGTGAGAGTTCGAGATTTTTTGAGGACATTTCTAGAAATACTGGAATGTCTGATACCGAAATAAGAAAAGAAATTGATGAAAAAAAGAAAATCCTTATGTGGCTTATTAAAAAGGGCATTCGCGATTTGGAGAGCGTTGGAAAAGTCATAAGTTTTTATTACAGAAATAAAGAACTTTTGTTTAGGGCGATGAGCCTTAATGATGTAAACCTAATTCTTGCCGGGAGATAATATGAAATTTAAAATACCTTTTACAATAGGACCAATAGACAAACTGAAAAAAAGGTCTGTTTATTTTAAGAAATATATAAGGTATAAGAAGGACTCAAAGTTAAGAAAGTATCTTGAGATATCTGATTCTGGATTGACCAGGGAAGAATACCTTGCTATTTGTGTAAAAGGGTTTCTTATTTCTTTGGTGTCTATTTTTGTCTTTTTTTCTACAATATTTGTTATAATTGGGGTAAGTAATGCAATTTTGATATCTTTATTTTTGTCTTTTGTCTTTTCTTTTTTCTTGGCTTTCAGCAGACTAGCTTATCCAAAGGTTTATAGCACAAGAAGAGAAAAAGAAATAGAAAAGAATCTTATTCCTGCGTTGGAAGATGTGCTGGTGCAGCTTAATTCGGGAATACCTCTTTTCAATATATTAATTAATATCTCTTCTTCGGATTATAGTGAATTGAGCATTGAGTTTAAGAAGATTGTGAGAAGGATAAATGCTGGTTTTCCTCAGGCAGAGGTCTTGGAGTTGATTGGCGAGAAAAACTCTTCTCCCTTTTTTAGGAGGGCTTTGTGGCAAATAAGCAATGGAATGAAAGCAGGAGGGGACATAAGCATTATTGTAAAAGACAGCATTCATGCATTAGAAGAAGAACAACTTATACAGATACAGAATTATGGAAATAAATTGAATCCAATGATAATGTTTTACATGCTTATTTCAGTCATAGTGCCTGCGCTGTCAATAACTTTTTTGACGGTTATTTCTTCTATAGTAAACTTAGCAAAGTCTACTACGACTGTATTGTTTATGGTTTTGTTTGTAGCTGTTGTTTTAGTGCAGATAATGTTCTTGGGCGTAATAAAATCGATAAGGCCAAGTTTGCTGTAAAATGATAAGAATATTTAAAAAATTAAAATTCGGGAAGAAGAAATTTGGAGAAAATAAGAGTTTTCTCCATATTATTAGTGTGACTGCTTCTCTTATAATGGGATTGGTAATATTTTTGATTTCTAGGAGTTTATTGGGATTGCTTATTTCTATAATTGCGTTCTTTTTGCTGGTCGAGTTTTACTTTTCCATAAGGAAAAGATTGAAGAGGGCTGCAGATATAAAGAAAATGGAAGATTCTTTTCCAGATTTTATTGAGTTGATGTCATCCAACTTGAGAGCGGGAATGACTATTGACAAAGCTTTAATTTTAAGTTCTAGGAAAGAGTTTGCTCCATTGGATAAAGAAATATTGAGTTTAGGCAAGGATATTATAACTGGAAGAGAAGTCAGCAGGGCTTTAAAAGATATGGCTGATAGAATAGGCTCTGAAAAAATTCATAAAACAGTTAACTTGATAATTTCAGGCATAAGGTCTGGGGGAAATCTTTCTATTTTGTTGGAGGAGACTGCCACAAATATGAGGGAGAGGAATTATGTTGAAAAAAGAGCGGCTTCAAATGTTTTAATGTATGTGATATTTATCTTTTTTGCAGTTTCTATCGGCGCTCCGCTTTTGTTTGGACTTTCGTCTGTTCTTGTGGAGATTTTGACTAAAATCTTGTCGAGCTTCCCCGAGACACAGACAGCTAATACGGGGCTGCCTTTTTCGATAACTAAAATAAATATCACTGTTAATTTTATAATTTATTTTGCAATGTCTTTTTTAGTAGTTATAGATTTTTTAGCATCTCTTGTTTTAGGATTAGTTAGCAAGGGGCAGGAGAGAGAAGGATTTAAGTACACTATCCCTTTAATCGTTATGAGTCTTTCTGTTTTCTTCATAACTCGGTTTGCTATCTTGAGATATTTCACGACTTTCTTTAAGGCGTGATGAAGGATAAGTTTTTATATAGTTTTGTTTTATATATGGGGAGAGAATGGTAAAGAAAAAGAGGATTAAAAGTAAATCTAAGAATGTAAGAAAAGTAGTTGAAAAGAATATTGCAAAAGGATCGGGAAGGCATTTAAAAAATAAAATTAAGAAATCTTTTAAAAAAGCCCATGTTAAGAAAAAAGTTGCTAAAAAAGTCCACAAGATTAGGAGAGGGGTACATAGAGCTTTAAGAAAGAAACACAGAGTGCAGAGAGCTAGAAAAATCGAGAATAAAAATAAGAGAGAGATTGTAGCGAGAATTGCCACAGGAGTTCCTAACTTCGATAGACTTATTGGAAAGGGATTTGAGAAAAACACTACTAACTTGCTTGTTGGAGGTTCTGGAAGCGGAAAGACCATTTTTGCGACTCAGTTTTTGATTGAAGGGATTAAAAATGGGGAAAAGTGCTTATATGTAACTTTTGAGGAGAAGAAAGAGCAGTTTTATTTAAACATGAAAGAATTTGGATGGGATTTGGGAGAATATGAAAAGAAAGGAGCATTTACTTTTTTAGAGTACACTCCAATGAAAGTTAAAACAATGCTTGAAGAAGGCGGAGGAGCTATTGAGAGTGTTATTTTAAAGAATAAAATTAGTAGGCTTGTTATTGATAGTATAACTTCTTTTGAATTGTTATTTGATGACGAATTGGAAAAGAGGGAGGCGGCTCTAGCTTTATTTGGGATGATTAGAGATTGGGATGCAACAGCATTATTGACCCTTGAAGAAGAACCTTCTGCACAGGAAAAGATATCTTCCAGAACTTTGGAGTTTGAATCTGATTCTATTGTTGTTCTTTATTATATAAGGGAAGATAAAAAAGCTGAAAGAGAGAGATATTTGGAAATAATCAAAATGAGAGGAACAGAACATTCTAATAAAGTTTATCCCTTTGATATAACTAAGAAAGGAATTTTTGTCAAGAAAAGTGCGGTTTCTCATTTTGTGACAGGATGAATTATAATTTTGGCAGAAGAGGACATTTAAATAATATATTCTGTAATATCTTTATATTAAAAAATGAGGATGATAGAAAAGAGAGCTCAAGGTTGGGGATTTGATTTAGTTGTAGCTTCAATAATATTTAGTTTTGCTATTATACTTTTTTATATATTTGCTTTTAATTATTCTACTGGAGGAGAAGAAACTTTTAATAACTTGGCTTATGAAGGGCAGCTTGTTGCAGAAAGCATACTTTCTGAAGGCTATCCTCCAGACTGGAACAACAATAGTGTTGTGAGAATAGGAATTTTAAGTGGGAATAAAATAAATCAGACGAAACTTGAAAGATTTTATAATATGACTAATGTGGCATTGAATCCGGGAGAATATAATCGGACAAAAGTTTTATTTAATATAGCTCACGATTACAATATTTCATTTTCATCTCCTGTTAACATACTAGGCAGCGAAGTATACTCTATTGGAAGGACAAAACCAAACCCGGAGAATTTAATTAGGGTGACTAGGTTTAGTATATATAATAATAAGCCGATAACATTAGATATTGATGTTTCGACTTGAGGGAAAAATGCAAGACAAAAAAAAGGGGATATTTTTTTCGGCGGATGCATTGATAGCTTTAGCTATTATTCTTATTGTTGTTTTAGTTGCTTTTCCAATATTTGAGTATTCTACGATAAAGGCAAATATAAATCAGGATACCATTATTGTTTTAACTTCTTTGAAGGTTAGTGAATTTGCGACCAGTAATTCTATTGTTGATAATTGGATAAATTCTGGAATTATCAATGATACACATGTTTCTTTGCTGAAACAAATAAGTATTTTTTACGTTGAAAATAGAACCAATGCTGAATTATTGGCGCAGGAGGTTCTGAATAGTTTGGACACTAAAGATAATATGGGGATATGGTATAATAACACACTGCTTGCGTCTAAAAATAGCACTGCTTATGAGAATGCAACAAACGTAGATGTTGCAAGGCAGACAATATCAGGCATATCGGGGCTTGGAGGAAATAGTTCTACGGGATTTTCTGCAAGGGCTTATTTGACAGATATTGATAATGTAAGATATACTTATTTTGGAGGTTATATTGGAGATGGGAACATAACTGTTTTTTTAAGAGATGCTAACTTTCCTGCGATAAATACAAATGTTACAATAGAAGGAGTTATAAGCAATGATTTTGACTTATATGTTAATAATGTAAGCGTTAATAACATAAGTGCCGGTTCTTTTAATAAATCGTCTTCAGAGTTTAAACCTTCTAATTATAATATTGGAGGGCTTAATTTTTATATTGGTTCTTGGAACACTTATGAATATTATCAGAGTCTTCCTGAACTTTTTTATGATATGGTAGAGTTTAGAGGAAATAATTTGCACATTGCTGGGGGGTTTATTAAAACTGAATATTCCAAGTCCGATTTAATGTCTGGACCATTAAGATATTATTTTCCAGGAATAGAGGGAGTGATAAATATTTATGATGGAGTTTATATTCCCGGGAATTTGAGCAGTATGAATGTATTCTTACGCATTAATACTAATAATTATACTTCATTCTTGACTATAGGTAACACTACGGTTTATAAAGGAAATACTAGCGGAATGCAGATTATTACAATAAATAACAGCCAATTGTTGTCTTATGGGTTGAATTATAGCCAGATGAGCAGAACTACTCTGCCTTTGAGAATTGGGATGGAGAACGTTAGTTATATATCTAATTTTTCTAAACCTACTGATGTGATTTCTGTGACTGATTTGTCTGGGAGCATGACTGCACTTGCTTATTCTCGTTTTAAATGTGTTTATACTTGTATGAGTGGTTTTTTTAAAGTTAGCGAAGGTTCGTGTCTTCTTAATAATTCTTTTATCGATTCTAGTACATGCAATGTAATTGACAATCCTTGTCAAATTTCGTGCGGAGTAGGGGAAACTTTAGGATATGTAGGAACTAACGCAAGTAAACTTGATTTAGCAAAAGAAGCGAATAATCTTCTTACTGATTCTTTGCTTAACATCTTAAACAATAATGAAGGGTTGGTTACTTTTAATAAGACTGGTCAGCTTTCTCATGCACTTTCTAATGACAAAGTCTCTTTAAAGTCTAAGATAAATAATTGGAATGGTAGGGGGAGCACTTGTATTTGTTGTGGAATAAATAAAGCTATAACAGAATTTAAAAATAATTCTCTCGCTTCTAGAGAGAAGATTATGATAGTTATGAGCGATGGGGTAACATTTGAGAGATGTTATTTGCCTGGAGCTACGAACGCTAGTCAAGATGCGATACAGGCAGCGTGCAATGCTCATAATGCTACTAACAATATAACAGTTTATGCTGTTGGTTTCGGAAATCAATCTGAAACAAATATTAATAGCCCTTATTTTGTAGATGAAGATACTTTAAAAAACATCTCTCAATGCGGGGGTGGGAAGTATTATTTCTCAAATATTATTGATTTAGAAAAAGTATACCGGCAAATTAGTCAAGATATAATTCAAGCAACATACTCCGAACAAACACTTAACGTAACAGGAAACATCTCAACAAGATTATACCCTGATTCATATATTGAATTTAATTATACAAAAGATCCCGAAGCTTATGGGCTATTGGTTAGTGGAGAAAACAAGTTTAAAGATAATTTATCCGGGAGTTTTAGCGTACCAAATAAATCTAGCATTGTTGAAACAAGAGTAGTTTCTTATTCAGGGCCTAAATGGACAGATAAAGTTTGGATAAATGGAAATAAAACCTATGATCTTTCTAAATATGGAAGCGACTATACTAAGTTAGGAGACCCCTATGCAGTTAATATTCCAAATTCTCTAGTTAAAATTAATGAAACTAATAATATTATTAATTTAACTATTGGAATTTCCCCGACTGACTTTGCAAATGGCTCTGAATTTAATAAGATTATTTATACAATTGCTAGAGAGTTTGCCGCGTATTCTGATGTGGTTCCAAATATTGATGGTTGTGTATGGAATATACAATTTGAGGATGATACTACTGCTGTAATAGGTTCTGGAAGTTATCCAATGAATTGTTTTTTTAATTCGACTGCAGTAATATATGATAATAAGGACGCTTCTCAAGTTGCAACCTATAATTTGTTTAAGCAACTTGATTTTAACAATAATAACAAATCTGATTATAAGTTTAGCGATCAAGACTTGCAAATAGCTCTTAATCAAATAAGTGGAATTCCTTTTGCTGAATCTATAGAAATGCAAGTGAGAACTTGGAGGTAAAATTTTGGGAATAAATAAAAGGGGAATATTCTTTTCGGCGGATGCGTTGATAGCTTTAGCTATTATTCTTATTGTTGTTTTGATTGCCTTTCCAATATTTGAGTATTCTACAATAAAGACAAATATACAGCAAGATGCTATTACTGTTTTGTCTAGCTTAAAAGTTAGCGAGTTTGGTATCACTAACTCTGATGTTACTAACTGGATAAATTTAGGAATTATTAATGATACTAACAAGACTTTGATTGAACAAATTGGAATATTCTATGCTGAAAATCCTTCAAATGCAAGAGTGCTTGCACAGAATTTTTTAAATTCTATAAATACGACTGAAAATATAGGTATATGGTATGATAATCAGCTTATTGCTTCTAAAAACTCTAGTGCTTATGAAAATTCTGGAAAAGTAGATGTTGCTAAACAAACTTTGTCTGGAATAGGGGGTCTGCTGGAGGGAAGTGCGACAGGATTTTCCGCAAGGGCTTATTTGACAAGTAATTTATCTACAAAATATATATATTTTGGAGGATATGTTGGAGAAGGGAATTTAAGCACATTAATTAAATATGGCGGCATAATTAAAAGTGCAGAAATGGAACTAGTTCTAAATAAAAACTTTGATTTGTACGTTAATAACAATTATTCTGGAAGTTATTTGGGCTCTTCATCAGAACTTCAGCCTGTTAGTTATACTATTCCTATTGGAAACTTTACCTCTGGAGATAATTTAATAGAATTTAGAGGAAATAATTTGCATATTACTGGAGGATTTATAAAAATTAATTATGTTAGCAATGAAACAACATATCAACAGCCAACTAAACAATTTTTCCCAGGGATTAAAGGGCTGATAAATGTTTATGATGGAATTTACATTCCTGGTAATTTGAATAGCATGAATATTTTACTGCACATGAATAGCAGCTATACCGCTTTCTTGATTATAGGAAATAAAACTGTTTATAATGGTACGACAAATGGAGAACAAACTATAATAATTAATGATACATTTTTAAAAGGCAAATTGAATTATAGCGATTTAAGCAAAAAAACGGTTCCTTTGAGGTTAGGGTTGGACAATGTAAGTATTATTGGTTCTAACACTCAAGCTGAAGTTTTTTCGGTTACTGATTTGTCCGGGAGCATGGACGATAATTGCCCCGATAGCCCAAGTATACCTGGAAATGACTCTGGGATAGCGAATCCTGGAGAAACTCCTTGTAAGATAAATGATGCAAAAACCGCTAATCATCAATTAATTGATTTTATTTTGAATTATCCTGGAAATAAAGTTGGTTTAGCAGGTTATGAAACATATGCTAAGAAAACAGATTATTACTCCCTTTCAAATAATAGCGTTTCATTAAATAATGTGGTTGATAATATTTGGAATGCTGGAGGAAATACTTGTATTTGCTGCGGGATACTTAAAGCTATTAATTGTTATGATGCTAAAATATTTTTAGATAATTTCAATGGACAAACTATTAGCAGCAATCCTGTTGGATGGAGTATCAGTGAAAGCGGGGGTTTTATTGATATAACCGATAATAGTTTAGAAGGTAATAGAGCAGTTATTGTCAGTAGGACAGGAGGCAGCAATCCTTATTTGAATCATATTTTTGCTCCTCAAGAGGACAGTTTATCTATTGAGTTTCTTGTTAATCATACTTCGGGAAGCGGAAGATTTAGATTAAATGTTAAAGATTCAGGAGGCAGTGACTATATTATATTAAAGATGTATACTTCACAAATAAGAAATAATGATGCTGCTGTATCTTCCTATAATTTGAATACTATATATAAAATAAAAATTGATGTAACTCCTAGCTCCAATACTTATAACTTATATGTTGACGATGTTTTAGTCGGAAGCAATCTTGGGGTTTTTAGTACAAGAAGCAACATTGCAAGAGTTAGATTTACAACAGAAAATTCTGCAATAACTTATCTAATAGACAATGTAAATGTTTCATTGAATAGCAAACTATGTAACAATATTGACATTAACAGTACTCGTTCAGCGATTGTAATGAGTGATGGGCTTGCAAATGGGGCATGTGGACTCGATCCTGTTCCAGATAGGGACTTGGATGCAGATATAACGGATGACCCTCAAGATCATGCAATTCAGGCAGCCTGCGATGCATATGAAAAATATAATATAACTGTTTATGCTGTTGCGTTTGGTTCTGGTGCAGACACAAACACAATGACTAGCATGGCAAGTTGCGGTCATGGGAGTTTTTATTATTCTGATGTTAATGACCTTGTAGGCATATATAATCAAATTGCAAATAATATTCTCCAGGCAAGTTATAAAGAACAAACAATTAATTCTACTGGAAACGTAAACACAAGATTATATGAGAATTCTTATATAGAATACGATTATACTAAAGAATTATCTGACTCTGGTTCTATATTAACTTTTGAGAATAAATTTGATAACAATTCTTCTGGAAGTTTTAATGTTCCCAATAATTCAAAAATTGTTGAAACAAAAGTAGTTTCATATTCAGGATCTAAATGGACAGACAAAGTTTGGATAAATGGAAATAATGTTTATAATTTGTCTAAATATGGAAGCGACTATACTAAATTAGGGGACCCTTATGCGATTAATATCCCTAATGATAAGGTGAATTTAAATGGCGTAGGGAATATTGTCAATCTAACTGTTGGAGTTGCTCCAACTAATTTTACACTAGGCTCTAGTTTTGATAAAATAATCTACACAATCTCAAGAAACTTTTCAGCTTATTCTAATGTTTTGCCTAAATTTGAAGGCTGTAATTGGACTGTGCAGTTTGAAGACAATACGAATTTAACATTAAAAATTCCTTCAGGTTATCTTGGAAGCGATAACTGCCTTTATAACAATACTAACTCTAATTACTCGGACGCTGCAAAATCCGCGGTTTACAATTTATTTAAGGAATTGGATTTTGATTTTAATGGAAAAATTGATTATAAGTTTTCGCAGAGTGACTTAGATATTGAATTAAATAATTTATATGGAATCCCTTTTATTCAATCTGCGGAAGTTCAGGTGAGGGTGTGGAGGTAAAATGAGTATGTTTAATAATAAAAGGGGGATATTCTTTACAATATTAGCAATTGTAATAATTTCTTTATTTGCTTTGTCTTATTCTTTTACATCTAATCGAGGGCAAAGAGAGAGTGTGCAAAAAAGAGTTGAGACTTTGAATAGTTTTGTCTTTTCAACAGAAGAAGATATGTCTAGGAGCTTATTTATTGCGGGGTTTAGATCAATATTTTTGGTAGAGCAACAGATTCTTAATACAAGAAATACTGTTCAGAATTTTACTTTGACATTTAACGAATCTTTTTTCAAGGGAACATATAATGGCGGTGCTGCGCCCATAATGATTGGAGCTACTTTTAATGATATGGTTAAGAATATTAATGCTTCTGCGAATAAGATTAATGCTGTTGTTTCTTTGACTAATGTTTCGGTGTATGCGACTCAAGATGATCCTTGGAATGTCAAATTTGTTTTAAAGGGAAGATTAATTGTAAAAGACAATGATAATCTTGTTGGCTGGGATAAGGATGAGATTATATATTCCTATGTGCCTATAAAATATTTTGATGATCCTATATATTTAATTAATTCAAATGGACTCTATTCTAATAAGATGGTAAAGACGCCTTATGGGTTTGACGGCCAAATAAATTTAACTAATCATTATAAGGGTTTTTATTATACTAATTTTTCAGGGGCGCCGAGCTTTATAGATAGGCTGGAGGGGGATAATAGTGGAGACCCTAATGGTGTGGAATCTTTAGTAGATGTTAAAAAGTTGACAGACCTTACTGGAGAGAACGCAAAAACAAAGTCAATTAGAGACTTTGTTTATTTTTCTAGCCTTGATTTTTTGCCGGTATGCAAGGTAAATACCTATTTATACCCAATCACGCCTTTTCTTTCTATTGATAATGAAAGTCTAAATAGATATGGGGTTGGAGGGAGCGGCCAATATTATGGATGCTAAGGGGGCAGACATATAGAGATTTAGGGTAATTGAGTCACTTTTTGTCCCTAAATCTCTAATGGACAATTAGGAAAATCAAGTAACCTAATGGTTGAGTATCAAATAGAAACGATACACCCAATTTAACCTAATTGTTCATAAACGACTAGCAAATCTCTTTTTTTGGCACTTCTTGAGTTGAGAAAAAACAAGTATAATTTTTATTTGCATCTCCTTCAGGAGATTGGCCCTCGAAGGTTATTGATTTCTCAAACACTTTATAACCTTGCGAGCTAATTGTATTTGATAACGTGAATTCTTGGAGAGTGTTTTGATTTTCTAGTTCTTGGAGAACAATTTTTATTGTAAATTGGTCCGATATTTCATTGTCTAGATTGTGAACTTCAACAGAGCAATCTACCTTTTTGCTTATGCAGATATTGTTTGAGTAGGCCAGACATATTGAATTTTTCATGAAATTTTTTAGGGCATATGAAATTTGAGGACATTGGTTTGTTGTGCTCGCAGAGCCTGAATTAGAAGAACCTCCGCCAGAACCTCCTGCTCCTGAACCGCTGCCAGATTCTGCTGGAGAATTTTGATTATCTTCTTCTGTTTGCTCTTCTTGATTATCCCTTGAGCTTTCATTTCCTTGATTTGCTAAATTTGTTTCAGGGCTATCATTTTTACTAGGGGGGCTTGTTAGTTTTATTAAGTTATTTATTAAGAGAAAAAGGGAGACTAAAATTATTGCGATTAAAATTGGAAACAAAATTGTTGGCTTTTTCATTGTTAGGCTTATGAATATGTTTTTATATATCTTGCGTTCTTTGAGCATTCTCTTCAACAATTTTATCCCCACAATGCGGGCAGAAATTAAAATTTCCTAAAATATTCATACTGCAAACATTGCAGCTTGTTTCTTTATTTTTTGTATTTAATAATAAAAAATTCTTTCTTTCTATAAATTCTGCTGGAATCTCTTTTATAAATCTTGACTCATTTCCTATTTCACTAATCAAAAAAAGCTCCTCTTTTGCTCTTGTAATAGCAACATAAAAGAGCCTTCTTTCTTCTTCAACCAGAAAATCATATTTGCTCGGCTTAATTATCTGCATTATTCTATCTGATTCCCAGACCTGCGGAAAGCCGTAAATTCCAGCATTGAGTCCAACAATAAAAACAATTTTTGCCTCTAAACCTTTTGCAGAGTGCATTGTTCTAAGTATAGCTAATCCTCTTAATCTTTCCCTATATGGCTCGATTGCTTGAGTTCTTCTGTATAAAACTAAAATATCATCTTTACAATACCCATTTTGAATTAACTGCTGTATTTTGTTGAAAACTATCTCAACTCCATCTTCATTTTCTCTTTTTGCAGAATATAAATAAATTTTTCTCCCATTCTTATTTATAGATTCTATCTCTTTATCAACCCTTAATTTGTTATTTTTTATAATCTCATTTGAAGCTTTAACAATAGTATCATTGCTCCTATAATTAAACTTTAATCTCATTATTTTTGGAGCATAGAAATATTTTTTAAAGTTAATAATGTAATCTACCTCTGCGCCCCGCCATCCATATATACTTTGCCAATCATCGCCAACACAAAATAACTGATTTTCTTCGGTTAGCAAATAATTTAATAATTTAACTTGTAGAGTATTTACATCTTGAAATTCATCAACCAAAATATATTTAAATTTCTCCTGAAAAGCTTTTCTTATTGCTAAATTATTTTCTAATACTTTTATTGCCATAATAATAAGGTCATTAAAATCAAGATAAGATTTTTTAATGCAGTAAGAATTATATTTTTCTATTAAGGGTTCTGCTAATTCATAAAAAATCTTGATTCTTTCGTGCTGATCTTTTTTTGCTTTATTATAAATTTCTTCATGAGCAATATTTTCTACTTTTATCTTGTCTATTATAGAAACTACCATTGAAACAAATTCATCTAATTGCTTAAAATATGTTTTGAATTCAGATTCAACTCTTAAAGCAATATTTTTTCTTATTTCTATGTTCATTTTTTGCTTAAAAATATTATCTAGAATGTCATAAAAATTTCTTATGTCTTTAACGTCTTTTTCGTAAGTTTTGATTAAAGGTTTTCCAGCTATCTTAAATTGTTTTTCTTTGTCTTTCATATTCTCGCTTAATTCGCTTACATGCTCGAGATATGCGTCGGCAGCAGGAATAAAAAAATCTGGCCTGAATTCAAAGTCTTTAATCTCGAGCATTGGTTCATAAGCATAATCTATATTATGTATGTAAAGCCAGTCAGCAATATATCTTTCTGATTTAGATCTTACTTGTTCTCCGCGGAGTGTTGTATAAGGTTTTCCATAATTTCTGTGTTCTCTATTAAACGCTCTTCTTCTTGGTTCATCGATGTAGTAATCCACAATATATCTCTTGAGTTTTATTAAATATTCGCTATCTTCACAGATTTCTTTTATAATCTTATGAAACACTTCTTTCTGTGTTTCCGGAGCCCTAAAATTCATATCGATTTCTTCATTATAAATTTTATCATCTATCAATTTAAATCTATTATCAAATTCTTGAGAACCATATTTCCTTAGTAAATTATAACATAAACTATGGAAGGTTCTTATATTTAAATTACTAAGCCATGGATATTTTTTTATATAGTCTATTCTATAAGACTCTTTTGTTTTTTGAGATAATTTTTTGTCATAAAATATCTTTTTATATGTCTCTTCTCTGGCTGGAGATGTCAAGATGGACACATCTTGAGCACGCTCAAGAACTCTCAGTTTTTGACGATTCGAATGAACTCTAACACTATCAATCGAATTCTCCATATCGGAAAACAAAATAAGCCTGTCTATCATTTCATTTTTAGCATTTTTAGTGAATGTTATTGCCAAGATATTTGAAGGATCAATATTGCTCTCAAAAATGAGGTGAATTATTTTTTGGATTATTGTTTTTGTTTTGCCAGAGCCAGCGCCAGCTAAAATAAGCAGCCTTTTATCATTGCTTAAGACAGCCTCTTTTTGTTCTGCGTTTAAAGATTCAAGTGAAAAGTAGTTTTCACTTTCTTCTATCATTTATCCAAATATGATAATATCTTTATAAAACTATAGAGAACTAAACTTTTGCGTTTTTCTTCATAGTATGACTTTCTTTTTATGAAAAAATTACAAAAGTTTAGTGTTAGTAATGCATATTTAGATTATATAATATGGAGGATTTGGAAAAACTCCTAAACTTCCCTAAATCCTCTAAGAAGGACTTTGAAAAATTTTCTGAAAGCAAGGGTTATTCAAAGTCCTCTATAGAGATTCCCTCTAATTCAGTCACTTTAGAATCGAGAATCTCTAATAGAGATTCCCGAACGAAAGGCGATACAATCAACAGGAATGGTGCGGTTTTCGTCAAGTTCCTTGACATCATTAAATATTATATAAAAATGAACGAATATTATCTAAACATTTGGAAATTATATGGTCTTAAAGATAACATTTTTTTACAGAACCTCTTCTAATTTTTAGTAATCAGAAAAATTGAAAACAGCTAATTATTTAAATAACCTCCAATTATGAAAACCATGCCATCAAACACATGTATCTCAAAAACAAAAACCCTTTCATTTAAAACAAAACATCGCCTGCAATTCATCAATATCACTAAGGAAGTTAGAGACTTTGTAAAAGAATCAAAAATAAAATCAGGTATATTAATAATACAGACTCAGCACACCACTTTCAGCGTCTGGGTAAATGAATCTGAAAAAAACTTAATAGGTCCAGAAGAAATTTTAGGTTATACTCCAGATTTAAAATTGGTCCTTGACAGATTTGCCTCTCCAAATGAAAATTTTTCACACGATGATATTCGCGACATAAACAATCCTAAAGGAAAAAGATCTGAAGACTTGCCAAAACCCAATAAAGATGGAACTGTTGATGAACCAAGAAATGCACATTCACATGCCCATGGTTTGATTCTTCAAAGCTCTATTTCCCTAATAATAGAGAATTCCCAATTAATTTTAGGCAAATGGCAAAATGTTCTTTTAGTCGAACTAGATCATGCTAGAGATAGAAAAATCACTTTATTAGCTCAAGGCATTGGAAAATGAACTTTCAACAATTACAGAGTTTTCTGAGTCTTTACATTTGTCGATGAAAATAAATATAGTCAAAAACTTTTAGTTTTGCGAATGAATTGAAAAATTGGTTGCTTTCAGATGTCAAAATGTTACGACATCTTGATTCATAAAGAAGAAAAAACAATTCTTGACACATTGAAAAAATCGGGTTATTTGTTAGTTGTAAATTAAAGAAGTTCTATCGTAACTTTGTAAAGCTAAGTAATTACAGATATAGAGATTCCCTCTAATTCAGTCACTCTAGAATCTGAAATCTCTAATAGACATTCCCGAACGAAAGGTGATACAATCAACGGGAATGTCTATAATACAAATCCTTAAAAAACCTCTATTCTTAAACAAAAAATGGACAATTACGAAAAACTCTTAGAAAGAATATCCCGTTCTTCAGCTCTCTCGAGAGAAGAAATTGAACGCAAGATTGAAGCAAAAAAAGCAAAACTCTCAGGTTTAATATCAAAAGAAGGAGCCGCACAGATTGTTGCCGCAGAACTAGGAATTAATTTTGCTCAAGAAAGATTGAAAATTTCAGAACTTGTTGAGGGAATGAAAAGGGCAAATCTTATAGGAAAGATAATAAAAGTCGGTCCAATAAGAGAATTTAACAAAAATGGAAGGGAAGGAAAAGTCGCCAATCTAACAATAGCAGACGAAACATCCAACGCCCGAGTAGTACTCTGGGATACAAACCACATTTCCCTAATTGAAAAAGGAAAAATAAAAGAATCTGCTGTTATTGAAATAGCGAACGCAAGCGTAAGAAATGGAGAATTGCATTTGTCTTCATTTGCAGATATAAAAATAAGCAACGAAAAAATGGATGCAGTAATTTCAGAAAAACTTTATTCAGAAAAAACGCTAATTAATGCAAAACTTGGAGAAAGCATAAAGATGCGAGCAACAATAGTTAAAACTTTTGAACCCCGTTATTTTGAAGTCTGTCCTGAATGCGGAAAGAAAGCTATTGATGAAGAATGCAAGATTCATGGAAAAGTTTCCCCTCAAAAAAGGGCCGTCCTATCTATAATAATCGATGATGGCTCTGAAACAATGCGCTCAGTAATCTTCGGAGATCAAATTAAGCAACTAGGTCTAACGGACAAAGAAATCTTTTCTCTAGAAGAATACACAAAAGTTAAGAATAAATTCTTAGGTGAAGAAAAAGTCTTCACAGGAAACATAAAAAACAATGTTCTCTACAATACTACAGAATTTAACATAGAAACTATAGAGTCTCCAGACCTAGATATTTTGCTTAAAGAACTTGAATCTAAAATAGTTTAGAGCTCCCCCATTCTTTCGTTAGATTTGTAAGGCAACTATAGTGAAAAACATAAATACAGAGAATTTACATAATTAAGTTATCTATTATATAAATTCTCTGTAATTTGGTTACCTTTAGTTAGGTAATCACTGTCTATCCATTTCCGTTTTTTAGTAACTGAATCAACGGGAATGTATATAATTATATTATTTTTTGTCGTCTGTAAAGAAAATGGCTTTATAGTTGCTTTGTAAGGTATGTCCTCTTACCCAACCATAAATTTCTGTCCCGCCTCCAAGTTATAATTTGCTAATGACTTTTATCAATCAATTAAATTCCTCGAAACCATGAATCAATCAAATAATCTTTAATATAAAATCTATTTTCCACAAACACAATAATTAAAAAGCTCCGTTATATTCCCTAAATATGGCAAAAGAGGCAAAATCAAAAGAAGAGAAACCTGAAAAAGAAGATTCTGAGGAAATTAAAGAAAAAAAACTTACTGATGTTCCAGGCATTGGTCCGGGAATAGCTGCGAAATTAGAAGCAGCAGGAGTTTATGATTTAATGGGTTTAGCTGTAATGTCTCCTTCAACGCTTTCCGAAATGGCCGGAGTGGGAGAAGCAGTAGCAAGGAAAGCAATTCAGGCAGCAAGAGGGATGATGGATTTAGGATTTATGGATGGGGTAGAATTCGCAAAAAAAAGAGAGGATGTGGGTTATATTCCCACGGGCTCCGCCAATTTAAACAATCTTCTTGGGGGCAAAGGTGTAGAAACCAGATCAATGACTGAAGCATATGGTGCCTTTGGTTCAGGAAAGACGCAGCTTGCCCTCACATTGGCTGTAAACGTCCAAATGCCCATAGAAAAAGGAGGGCTCTCAGGAAAAGCAGTATATATAGACACAGAAGGAACTTTTCGTCCTGACAGAATAAAACAAATTGCCCAAGGAATAGACGCAGACCCTCAAAAAGTCTTGAAAAATATCTTAGTCGCAAGAGCATTTAATAGCGATCACCAAATTTTACTAATTGATAAAATAACTGAAATGATAAAAAACGGAGAGCCAATAAAATTAATAATTATAGACTCCCTAACTGCCCATTTCAGAGCAGAATTTGCAGGCAGAGGACAATTGGCAGACCGACAGCAAAAGCTAAATCGTTATCTGCACAATCTAATGAAAATGGCAGAACAGCATAATCTTGCAATCTTTGTAACTAACCAAGTAATGGCAAATCCGGCAGTAATGTTTGGAGACCCAACAACTGCCGTCGGTGGACACATAGTTGGACATATGTCGACCTATCGACTATATTTTCGCAGAGGCAAGGCAGGTTCCAGAGTCGCAAAGTTAATTGACTCTCCCAACCTCCCAGACAACGAAGCACAATTCTTCTTAACAGAAGCAGGCATACGCGACGAAGAAGCGTAAAGATTCAACGCCCCCGCGATAAGTTAATCCTAAGGATTAACTCCTCAACTTTTTCCTCAATTATCGCTTAATATCACTTCAATCTTTTCAACAATTGCTTTAGACTTTTGTAAAAGTTGAGCAAGAAGAACTTTATTAACATCTGTTTTTGTGCCATACTGAAATTCTTCTCTCAATGACTTAGCATCTTTAGTTGTCATCTGCTCAGTTGTCCTAATAAAAGATAAATCTTCCATGCTCAAATTAATCTCTTTAGTTTCAATTAAAAACTCTACTGCTCTAATTGTGCATTCGTGATTCTTTGATTCAAAACCTTTCTTAAATAGAATGGCTAATAGTGCATGATACATAGCATAATAAGATTGAGAAACAGCCCAGTCATCAAAGTGTCCTTGAACATTATAATCAGCTGCTTTCAAATTATGTTTTGCCTTTTTCTATATGCTCTTTAAAAAGTTTATCACTAGATTTAATTTTTCTCATTCTCTTTTCATTTTCAAGACACCAACTTAATCTATCTTCGCTGTTTGACATTTTTTAAAACTCTAATGAATACAGATTCTCCTCTTAATATTATTCCTGTTCGGATAATATTCAAAATCACTTCTTTTTTGTTTTTAATTTCCTTAATTAAGTCTTCTTTCTTTAGAATTAAAGGAACAACAGGTTTAGTTCTAATCTTAGATAGATTTAAACAGAACTTTGTAACTTCTTTAGGTTTGTTTGTTATAAACAAAACATCTACATCATTAAAATCTTTATTGGTTAGAACAGAGCCAAATAAAATAATTAGCTCTGCATGTTCGAATTTTTGTATTTCTTCTGCATAGATTTTAGAGTATCCTTTTAAGTTTCTTCTTTCTTCTGATAGAAGAATTTCACACCACCTTATTGTTTCTTCATTGTTTAAATTAATTTGATAGAACTTAGCATTCCCTAAGTTAGAAGATAAGACTATGTTGTTCTTCTCAAGCTCTTTTAAAATTTTAAATGCACTTCCTACACTTATACTGAGCTTCTTAGAAATCTGATTGATATTAACTAATTCTAAATTTCTCAGTAAGTAAAGTATTATCTTTCTTGTGTTCTTTGGTATCATCTTATATCTTTCACTTAAAGTGAATAATTATTCATTATTAATGAATGTTTATAAATCTTCATGTTCTCTTTTTTTCAAGCTTGAGGATTAACTCCCCAACTTTTTCCTAAAACAGGAAAGATTTAAATAGCATTGGTTCATAAATGATACATATGGTTCAAAATAAAAACAATTTAGATTTAGAGATAATTTTAGTTTTATTAAAGAATAAAGCCCATCTAAGAGAGATAGCAAGAACCCTCAATGAATCTCACTCTACAATTTTACGTAAAATTAACGAATTAACTAAGGAAAATGTTTTGGACTATAAAAAAGAAGGCAAAAATAAAGTCTTTTTTATTAAAAACAATCTAAAAGCCAAGAATTATGTCTATTCTGCTGAGATTCATAAATTAAATAATCTATTGAAAAAACATCCGGGATTATCTATCATTTTGGAGGATATTAAAAAAGATTTTTCAAAAGGAATGATAATATTGTTTGGAAGTTATACTAAAGGAATTCCAAAGAAGGATAGTGATATTGACATTTACCTAGAAACAAATGATAATAACATAAAAGCTAGAGTGAAAGAAATACACTCCAAATTAAGTATAAAAATAGGAAAATTTGATACAAAATCTTTATTAATTAAAGAAATTATAAAAAATCATATAATAACACGGGGGTTGGAAGATTTTTATGAAAGAACTGACTTTTTTAAAGAAGCTTAAGAGAAAAGGAATAATTGAACTTGTCGAATCTTCTGAAGAGATGAAATCCTCTTATTTAATCAAAGCAGAAAACTGCCTTAAATCTGCAAAAATACTATTTCAGAGCCAACTTTACGAGAATTCCACTTCTGAAGCTTATTATTGCATGTATAATTCTTTATTGTCTTTATTATTCAAGATTGGAATTAAATCTGAGAATCATTCTGCGTCTATAATTCTATTTGATAAACTATTTGAAAATAAAGATTTAGTAAAAATAATTTCTTGGGCTAAAGAAGAAAGAATAGACAAACAATATTATGTAGAAACACAACAAATAGTTAAAGTAACCAAAGAATCCTGCAATGAAATGATATTGAAAGCTGAGGATTTTTTAGTTAAACTGAAGTTATTAATAAGTGAATTAAGTAATGAAAAAATTAATTCTGTTAGGGATAATTTTGTGAAGTTGGTGAGTTAAGGTTAAACTCTCCAAAATTGAGCAGTTAAGTGCTCCTCTGACCTGAAATCTAAAAAATTAATTCTTTCTGTCCTTTTTGATAAAGCGATTCATCAGTTAGTTCTCTATTTTTATCTGGATTCATTGAGCCTTTATTTCTGATTCTTATTCCTTGTTCACTAACAACTCTTCCGATATATTGTGCAGGAATTTCATAATCTCTTGCAATTCTTATTACCTCTTCTGGCTTAGGTGTAACTATAATCATACCTTGTCCCATGTTCCAAGTTTTATATGCTTCAACATCTGGAACATTTCCTAGTGCCTGTGTATATTCCATAAATTCTGAAGGTTCAAAAGGCTCATCAATTACTGCTCCAAATCCTGATGGCTTCAATACTCTTCCAAGTTTTCCAGGAACTCCACCACCAGTGATATGTGCTACTCCATGAACTTCTGTTTTTGGTTCTCCACCATATCCGCCAAACATATCAACTACTGCTGCAGTATAAATCTTTGAAGGAGTTAATGCTAAATCTGCCAAACTTGCATTTCCTTTTTTCCAATGAACTTGATGCCAATTATCTCCATGATTATTTTTCATAATTTTTCTAACTAAAGATAATCCATTTGACCTAAACCCTTCTTCTCTTAATCCAACTAAATAATCTCCTTCTTTTATCTCTCTTCCAGTAAACATTCTATCTTTTTTTGCAAACCATACAACACCTGCTCCCCAGTTATAATTAAAAGGTCCAAATCCCCCAATTCTACTTCCGAGTTCTGCTACTTCTCCATTAACAATTGCAACGTTTGCTGCTTTTGCAGCTCCAATATATCCCTCTGCTAGTTGTCTTACCTCTTCAATAAAAGATTTTTCAGAAGTTCCAAGGGAATTAACATCAAGTATTGAACCAATTAATGCTGGTTCTGCTCCTCTTACAACAGCGTCATCTGTAACCATTGCAAATAAATCATAAGCAATAGTCCTATGATTTTTAACTCTCTCTGCTAATTCCATTTTTGTTCCAACACTATCAAAACCAATATTCATTAAAGTTCCTGAAGGTAAATTAGAAACATCAATTGCTCTAACTCCGGTAAAATCATCAAATGGAACAATTACTTCTCCTAACTTTCCTTTTCTATTATTCCATGTTTGTTTTGCAGCATTATAAAGAATTTTGGAAACATCATCACCTAAATCGATATTCACTCCAGAATCTGCATAAGTTGTTTGTTTTGCCATTTTATTTAAGCTTCCAATCTCACTCCTTGGGGAATTTCTTTGCTATCAAAATATAACTTTCCCTGATCAGCTTGAGAATATCTTCCGTCAGCAAGAAATTCTAATGTTCTTGGAAATATAACCCAGTCTCCAATTTCTTTTAATCTATTTTGATGTTGATCTGAAATTGCATTAACTTGATCTTTATTATTCACATCAAATCCTTCAGGGAGACTTACTGCCAATGGAGCCGATATCATTAAAATTCTTCCATAATCAACTTGCGGTTCAATTATATGTGTAGACGCTCTTAATTGTTTTTCTCCTGCAACAATAGCATCTCTTACCGCATGATCTCCAGTATACTTTCTTTTGCTTTCGCTCATAACAGACAAATCAGCAGGATGAACATTTATTCCAAGAAAAGCATTAATTACCTAAGTTTTCCCTAATTTTTATACATTACATTTAACTCCTTCAATATCTTTTTTTGTTTTGGTTCAAGAAATACATTAACACTCCATTCAAATCCGCTTGAATTGTCTTTTAAATTAATT
>Ga0209514_10001579_pt1 | contig 38661 bp, 38 predicted proteins | sample Subgrocontami58m_FD_187452 | JGI IMG/M metagenome (GOLD analysis project Ga0209514, IMG submission 187452) | Subsurface groundwater microbial communities from S. Glens Falls, New York, USA - GMW37 contaminated, 5.8 m (SPAdes) (version 3) | ecosystem: Environmental > Aquatic > Deep subsurface >...
AGACAAAATTTGGAGACAAGACGCCATGCATAAAAATGTTACCGTAACGAAGGAAAACGCGCCTGCGATTGATTTGGCCAGGTGCCATACTGTACTTTCGAAATATAATCAGGCAACGTCGGCAGACCTCATTCCTATCTTGCAACAGGTGCAGGATGCTTACGGGTACTTGCCCCAGAGCGCCCTGGAAGAAATAACCGCCAGGACGCGTATTCCGCTGAGCAAGATTTACGGGGTGATTACCTTTTATTCCCAATTTTCCCTGGAACCCAGGGGCAAGCATACGATCAAGGTATGCACCGGCACTGCTTGCCATATCAAGGGCGCGCCTGACATAAAGAAAAAGATTACGGAAGTCCTCCATATCCACGAAGGAGAAACGACGCAGGATTACAAATTCACGTATGATCCGGTAGCATGTTTAGGGACGTGCTTCCTGGCGCCGGTCATGATGATTGACGACAGATACTACGGAAAACTAACTGTCGAAAAGACAGAAACCATCATCAAGAGTTACTAAAAATAAATCGAACATATTTTGGATAAAAATCGTTAAGGAATAAGAAATGAGTAAAATATTGATTCCTTATAAACCGCAATTCATCAATCTTGAAGAAAATTAAAAAAAGAAGTTAGTGCATGCAAATTTATACTTTTAAAACAGGAGGTACAAATGTTAGATGTAAAACAGGCTAGTAAACTAGCGACGGAATATTTTGCTTCCTTGTATGAAAATAAGTATCACAATTTAAATCTTGAAGAAGTGGAAATTTCTGAAGATGGTAAATACTGGTATATAACACTCGGCTATGACATTGATAGACCTTTTTCTGTTGCACTTCCCTTTACAAAGACTGGAAGAGAATTCAAGCGTTTCAAGATAGATATTGAAACCGGTAAAGTCTTATCAATGCAGATAAGAAAAATAGATTAAGCTATGAATCATTTTAAAGAAATTATTAATAATTACCGTAATAAGGGCATTCTCATAGATTCAAATCTCCTTTTACTGTATTTTATTGGCAAATACAATTACTCATTAATTCAGCGTTTTAAAAGAACACAAAAGTACGTAATTGAAGATTACCTGTTCTTAACGTCTGTTATAGAATTCTTTACAAAAAGAATAATAACTACCCCTAATATCTTAACGGAAGTAAGTAATTTGTCTGGTAATTTGGAAAATGAACTTAAAACGCGTTATTTTTCTGAATTTGCAAAACAATTAGAACTTTTGTCTGAATTTTATACTCCAAGTCAGGACATTAGTAAATTAGAACATTTCAAAAACTATGGTCTAACAGATTCAGGAGTTATTAATTTAGTAAGAGGAAAATATCTTGTACTTTCTGATGATTTGCCATTAGTCAGTTACTTGCAGAGTAAATATATTGATGCAATAAACTTCAATCATTTGAGAACAATAAATTGGGATTAGTAATATTAAGGAGAATTCAACGTGGAAAAGTTAAAAAACCCTGACGATCTTCAGAAATACAGAAGATATCTCGAATCCAAACACCGCCCGGATATGGTGCGCATATTCATCTGCACCACAGGCTGCAGGGCGCTTGGGGCGGAAGAAGTTTGCAAGGCATTTAAATCTGAAATCGAAAAACAATCACTCCAAAATAAAGTGGAAATTGTAGACACCGGCTGTCAGGGGCTGTGCGCAAGGGCGCCGGTGCTGACCATAGAGCCTATGGGTATTTTCTACGGACGGGTGACGGAAACAGACGTCCTGGAAATCATTTCACGAACCATTTTAAAAGGAGAAGTTATAGAACGGCTCTGTTACGTGGAGGCCGGTAAACGCACCCCGCATATCAAAGACATTCCTTTTTACGGCAAGCAGAAGAAGATTGTCCTGAGAAACTGCGGAGCTATTGACCCCAAGAGTATCAATGAATATATCCTGAGAGATGGTTATGCGGCTATCTCGAAAGTGCTCTCCGGCATGACGCCTGACGACGTCGTCAACGAGATAAAGAACTCAGGCCTGCGGGGCAGGGGCGGCGCCGGGTTTCCGACGGGAAATAAATGGGAATTTGTTAAAAAGGCCGTTGGAGATATTAAGTACATCGTTTGTAATGGTGACGAAGGCGACCCGGGCGCATTTATGGACCGGGCAGTGTTGGAAGGGGATCCACACTCGGTGATCGAGGGCATGCTCATAGGCGCCTACGCTATCGGCTCAAAAAAGGGAATTGTCTACGTGCGCGCAGAATACCCCATTGCCGTTGAGCATCTCAATATCGCCATACAACAGGCAAAATCGCTGGGCATTTTAGGAGAAAACATCCTGGGAACTCCTTTTGGTTTCGACCTTGAAATTAAAATGGGCGCAGGGGCATTTGTGTGCGGCGAAGAAACCGCACTGATTGCCTCAATCGAGGGAAAGCGCGGCATGCCGCGTCCCCGTCCGCCGTTTCCCGCCACCAGCGGTCTTTGGGGAAAGCCTACCAATATCAACAACGTGGAGACATTTGCAAACGTGCCGATTATCATCCTCAAAGGCTCAGAATACTACAAGGCCATTGGCACCGGAACCAGCAAGGGCACAAAGATATTCGCCCTGGCCGGAAACGTAAAGAATACCGGGCTTGTTGAGGTGCCCATGGGCACAACGCTTCGCGAAATCGTCTTCGATATTGGCGGAGGAATTCCCGGCCGTAAAAAATTCAAGGCCGCCCAGATGGGCGGTCCATCCGGTGGATGCGTGCCTGCGCAGCATCTTGATCTCCCGATTGATTACGAAACGGTAAAAGAGGTGGGGGCTATCATGGGCTCTGGCGGACTTATTGTCATGGACGACTCTACCTCTATGGTTGACATTGCCCGGTACTTTATGGAGTTCTGTAAGGACGAATCCTGCGGGAAGTGTGTGCCTTGCAGGATTGGGACCAAGAGGATGCTCGACATTCTGACCCGCATAACAAAAGGGCAGGGAAAAAATGAGGATATTGGCCTGTTGAAGGAGCTTGCAGAGGTTACAAAAACGGCGTCCTTGTGCGGTCTTGGGCAGACGGCGGCAAACCCCGTCCTCTCGACAATCCGGTACTACCTCAATGAATACGAGGATTTAATTAATAAAAAGGATGTCCAAACCGCAACAGCACAGAGTCCCGCTGCCCAGTCATAGCATTCAATGCACACTTGCAGGCGGTTAAATTAGGCTTACGGAGACTATTATCTGCCTAATACGTAGGGCAAGGCTTTAGCCTTGCAACTGTCCGAACACGCATTAGGGATGGCAACCCTAACGGGTCGCCCTACACTTCGCGGGTTCAAGTTTGCAACTTGAACCTGGAGGTTTATGTATTTCTGGGCGTTGTGACTGTTCAACTGGGTATCGTTTGTTCAAACTACAGGGTTCAGGTTGCAAACCTGAACCAGCCCGATTGGTAGGCTCCGTCTCCCGACGGCGATTGACGGCGTATGGCAGCGTACATGCGCCCGTTCGCCAACAGGAGTTGGCTCCTACCAAAAACATGGGAATTCCTATACCATTAAATTAGTTTTTACGGTAAGTATGACGAATGCAAAAATGTTGTTTTTAAAACATTTAGCGGTTACAAATAATTCGTGATAATAATATGAAGGTGCTTCTTATCGGCGCTGGAAAAGGCGGGTCTGCGCTCCTATCAATTCTACTCGAAGATAAGGAGATAGAGATTGTAGGCGTCGTGGATAATAACCCCCAGGCTGAAGGCTTGAAGATCGCCAGACAATACAATATCCCCACCTATACACACTACAATACCCTCATAAAAAGGGATGATTTAGACGTTATTATTGACGTTACCAGAAATCCACAGGTACTCGCCGACGTCGAAAGAAACAAACCTGCAAACACCGAGGTGCTTGGGGGGTTAAGCGCCAAACTTATATGGGGCTTGGTGGAAGAAAGAAAAAAGAAGGAAGAAGAAATCCAGAAAAGCCTTTCAGAACAAAAGGCGTTGTATCGGGTTGGAATCATGATTTCTTCCGCTACTGAAATGAACGACGTATTTCTAACGATCGTCAGAAGCGGATTGGATGTGACAAACACCCCAGCCGGAAGCCTTGCCTTATACGACGCGGAAAACAATGAACTGGAATTGGCCGCCGTACATGGGTTCAGCCCGGAATTTTCTACGAAGGCATCGCGATGGAAGGTAAGGGCAGGCGGTCTGACGAGCAAGCTTCTGACGCAAAAACAACCGGTTGTAGTTCCCGACATTACCAAAGAGTCCGCAATAGACACGCGGGTTATTTTAGTGGAAGGCATTCGTTCCCTGGTCGCCACCCCCTTATTTACGGAAGACAAGATTGTGGGTATTCTTTACGTTGATGATTTCAAGCCCCGCACCTTTACCAAAAGGGACATTTCCATCTTACAACTCCTTGCAACACAGGCAACCATCGCCATAAAAAAGGCAAAGACACGGAAACAGCTTGAGGTCAAAAACCAGGAATTGAAACGAACGATGGACTATTTACAGAACATCATGGACAATTCCGCGGATATAATAATCACTACTGATATTGAAAATAATGTAGTAGAATTTAATAAAGGAGCAGAGGAAATACTTGGATATACCCAGGGTAAAACGGTCGGAAAACCCCTGTGTGGTTTCTTCGCCAACCCCGATCATTGCAATCAATTATTGGAAAAGATCAGGCATGAAGGGAAGGTATCAAACCAGGAAACGCAGTTTGTCACAAAACAAAGCAAGAACATTGACATCAGCATCACCCTTTCGATCCTCAGGGATTCGTCCGGAAATATGATTGGGACCGTTGGCATCAGCAGGGACATTACCGAGTTTAAAAGAACCCAGGCGCAGCTTGTTCAGGCGGGAAAACTCGCCGGTATAGGCCAACTGGCCGCAGGCATAGCCCATGAAATCAATAACCCGTTAAGCGGCGTGCTGGGCTACGCCAAAAGGCTTTTGAAAAAGGCAGAAGATGAAGAAATGAGGAAGACCCCGGGTATTGAACCGTTCGGGAGAGAGATGAAACTCATTGTTGATTCGGCGCTGCGCTGCAAGAAAATCATTGATGGCCTCCTGAAATTTTCCCGCACATCGGAAACCGTCAGCATCGCCGTCAATATTAACGAGGTCATAGAGGAGGCGCTTATTTTATTTGGCAACCAGTTATCATCTCAAAACATTGAGTTGGACAAGGTTTTAAACGCCGAAATGCCCACGATTCGCGCCAATCACACGCAGATACAGCAGGTTTTTACCGATATAATCATCAACGCTATACAGGCGATGCCAAACGGCGGCAGGCTAACGATTGCGACCAGGCCGGTAAATTCGTCTGCCGTTGAAATAGAATTTACCGATACCGGAGAAGGCATAGCAAAAGAGAACTTGTCCAAGATTTTCGAACCGTTCTTTACCACGCGTGAACCGGGCAAGGGAACCGGGCTGGGATTGTATATGATCTACCGGATTTTACAGGAACATCACGGGCGTATAGACGTAAAAAGTGAATTAGGAAAAGGGGCCACGTTCGTTGTCACGCTGCCTGTCACAGGCGTTATGAATTAGGCCTACGGCGACTATTATCTGTTTAATACGTAAGGCAATGCTTTAGCCTTGCAACTGTCCTTCGCCCGAACGAAGCAATCGCTTCGTTCTACAACACAACTATTTACATTGTTTCAGAGTTTTTAATACTACACACAATCAAACAGGGAGGGAATATTATGGCTGGAGAAAGAATCCTGGTTATTGACGATGAAGAAATTATACGCTCGTTACTCAAGGACACCCTGACTGACGCAGGCTATCAGGTCGAAACGGTTGCCACTGGCGTGGAAGGGCTTGAAAAGCTTCTGAAGGGAGAGCCGTTTGACGTCCTCTTAACTGATATCAGAATGCCCAAAAAAGACGGAATACAAGTGCTGAAAGAGGCAAAAAGCCGCATACCTGATATCATCACCATCATCATGACGGGCTACCCCAGTATCGAAACCATCAGAGAGGCGAGCGAATACAATGCGTATGATTACATTACAAAACCCCTGGACCCTGACGAGATGTGCGAATGTATCAGCCGTTCGCTTGAGGTGCGCAAGTTAGCCAGGGAACTGAAAGTCCCTGAAAAGCCTCCCAGTATTCTGGTCGTTGATGACATGCAGTCGGCGTTGTTTCTCTCCGAAGGCGTATTGGAAGACGAGGGATATCACGCTGAAATTGCCCAAAACGGACAGGAGGTGCTCGAACGCCTGAAGCAAAAACATTTTGACATTATCGTCGCAGACCTCCACATGCCCGGCATGGATGGCATCGAACTCTTGAACAATATTAAAAAGCTCGATATCAAGACGCTGGTTATCATCATGACCGCGCGGCCAAGTATAGAGTCTGCAATATTGTCATTCAGACATGGGGCGTACGACTACATTACAAAACCCATTGACTCTGACACGATCATTAATACCATCCATCGTGGATTAGAAAAACGTCATATAGAAGTGAATACCGACAAACTGCTGAGACGTTACTATGACCTCCGTCAGCAAATTATCAAGGAAAAAGACTTAACAGACAGTATCATAGACGCCATTCCTGAAGCAATCGTTGTCACCGATGAACAGACCAATATGTGCATCGTGAATCAGGCCGCGAAGCATCTTTTTGGTTACAGCGATGAAGAGATACAAGGGAAATCAACCGACATGCTCTTCGCCGAAAAGAGTAGTTTTTTCAAAGGAGCAGATATGGAAAAGATGCACAGGGAAGGCAATATTTACAACTACCCGTTGACCTGCGTCACCAAAAAGGGTTTGAAAATCAAGACAACGTGGGCTGGCGCGCCTATTCTAGGCATGGATGATAAGATAAAAGGCGTTGTGGGAATAGGGAGAAAATAGTATAATATTTTTCGTTGAAATATTTTCATTCCCAGGAACAGACAGTGGGTTGGGTTGAGGTACGAAACCCAACAAATTATCTAAAAAACAGTATGAAAATTATATCCATTACCGGCACGGCAAGCGGCGTGGGGAAGACGATGGTTGCACGGTTTTTGCTCAGTCATTTCCGTGACCTGTCTGCCTTAAAAATCACGACAAAACACGAAGGCAACTGCCCCAGGCACTCAGACTGCGACGTGTGCGAAAAGATGACGCTTCCGTATAAAATCACCGTTGATCCGCTCAAAATAGAGGAGGAGGGGAAAGATACTTCTCTTTTCAAAAGCGCAGGCGCTCAGAAGGTAATATGGCTGCAAGCACACGTAGATTCTCTTGAAAAGGGCATTGGAGAGGCATTGACTTATTTCAGCAAAAGCGATTCAATCCTCGTGGAAGGCAATAGTTTCCTCCATACGCACGACGCCGACCTTTGCATCCTTGTCACCACGCCCAGAGAGCCTAAAATCAAGCGTTCTACCCGGCAAATCATTTCTAAAATAGACCTGGCGGTGATTAATAAGTATGCCGACGATTCATTGGATGACATCACTAAGGCGCGGGATAGATTGCATACCATTGGATGTTATGCGCCTGTCTTTGTCATCAGCCCGCAGCAGAAAAATTACGGTCAAAACGAGGCTTTTCTCAGCCGCATTAAAGAAATAATCAGACAACCCGTGCAGGCTTCAACAATCATCTGACAGGGTACGCACGGATAAATCTCCGCGAATTTTGCATTCTCAGCGGTGAGTTGAACGGTTACCCATTTCGCGGTTACTTCGGCAAAATAGCCCAGATGCGGCACTGACCTCCCGAACCACCCTCAATTTTTATGGGGGCAATAATAAGGGTTGCCCCTTTGGACGGCAATTTATCAAGGTTGGCAACGTTTTCGAGAATAAATTTCCCCGCAGCGTTGATAGTATGGTGTACCAGAAAATCGGTGCTGATTCCACAGTCCCCGCTCAGGGTGTCAATGCCTATACCTTTGATATTTCTCTTTGTCACCAGGAATGTGGTGGATTCCTTTGAATAACCGGGGAAGTGCATGCGGCCTGCCTTATCATAGTTTTTATAGCCATCATAATTATGCCATCGTTTGCTCCACCCCGTATTGAGCAACACGATTGCACCTTCGGGTATCTGCCCGTTATCCTTTTCCCAGAGCAGTATGTCCGACGGTGAAATGGTATAATCGGCGTCCCTCTCTACCTTGTCCGCCACGTTGATGACAACCGCATGGCCAATCAATTGTTCAAAGGGGATTTGGTCAACGGATGGCAAACCTTCCTCGAAATGGTTTGGCGCATCGAGGTGAGTTCCAAGGTGTTCCGGCGTACTGTACTTTCCGGAAAAAACCCGGTCCTTTTTTAAATTCGCAATGACCTCGTACTTAAATGGGGCATACGTACCCGCAGGCCAGTAAGCGTTGTTTTCGTTCAAGGCGTAGGTCATGTCAACAACCGTGGCCTTGCCTTTCATAACGTCTTCAAGCGCCCCGGCATTCAGGCTATGTCCGAATAGAAACAACACAATCCCCAAGGTGAATATATGCAGAAATGTTCTCATACCATTTTCTCCCGTTAATTTAATGTTCAGGAATTTCAAAGTTTTTGGTAGGAGCCAACTCCTGTTGGCGAACGGGCGCTTGTGCGCCGTCGTACACCGTCAATCGCCGTCGGGAGACGGCGCCTACCAATCGGGCGGGTTCAGGTTTGATCGGGCGGGTTCAGGTTTGCAACCTGAACCTTGTAGTTTGAACAAGCGATACCCAGTTGAACAGTCATAACGCCCAGAAATATATAAACCGCCAGGTTCAAGTAGGGACACGGTGCACCGTGTCCCTACTTGAACCCGCAACGGGCAACAGTAGGGCGACCCTTTAGGGTTGCCATCCCTAGCGCGTGTTTGGACAGTTGCAAGGCTAAAGCCTTGCCCTACGTATTATTAAGCGTATAGCAGACAAATAAAGATAATAGCGGAAATAAGGGGCTGCCTCAAGAATAAAATCAGGCGTTATGATCGGATTGTTTCACTCGGTGATTTTCACTAATCGCAACACCTTTTCATCTTTTACCCATGACATTGCGTTATTTTATGTTACAATAACACTATCTTATTAGAGAAAAGTTTCTAACAGTTTATTAGGAGAATTATAATATTAACGAAATACGAACGAACGTCCTACTGGTATACCCTGAGTTTCCGGATACATTTTGGAGCTTTAAACACGCCCTTAAATTCATACGAAAAAAGGCAGCATTTCCGCCCTTAGGCCTCCTGACCGTTGCCGCAATGCTGCCGACTGGATGGTCAAAGCGACTGGTAGACGTCAATGTGACAAAGCTCACGGATAAAGACCTGGCTTGGGCAGATTATGTCTTTATCAGCAGCATGGTTGTCCAAAGGACGTCTGCAAAGCATATTATTAATCGCTGCAAGGAGGCTGGCGTCAAGGTGGTTGCCGGAGGACCTTTATTCACGAGTGAATATGAGCAATTTGAGCATGTCAGTCATTTCGTACTCAATGAAGCAGAGCTGACCATGCCGCCCTTTTTGGAAGACCTGAGTAATAATTGCGCCAAGCGGGTATATAGCACGCCTCATTTTGCTGACATTCAAAAAACTCCAGCGCCTCTTTGGGAATTGGCCGATTTGAGGCAATACGCCTCGATGAGCATACAGTACACCCGTGGTTGTCCATACCACTGCGAATTCTGCAACGTAACGTCATTATTCGGCCGAAGTCCGCGCACCAAAACTCCCGAACAAATTGTTGTCGAGCTGGACAGTTTCTATAACAGGGGGTGGCGCGGGTCGGTGTTCTTCGTGGATGATAATCTCATCGGTAATAAAAAAAGCCTTAAAAACGAACTGCTGCCCGCCTTAATCAAATGGCAAAAAGAACATACGCCGATACCTTTTAACACCGAGGTCTCCATCAACGTGGCCGACGACGAATCCCTGATGCACATGATGTCTGATGCGGGTTTCAACACGGTTTTTGTCGGGATCGAGACTCCGGATACGGAAGGGCTGGCTGAATGTAACAAGAAGCAGAACAAAAACCGCAACTTAGTTGAAGACGTACGGCGTATTCAGCGCGCCGGACTCCAGGTACAGGCCGGCTTCATCGTTGGCTTTGACACGGATACGAAATCTATCTTTCAACGACAGATTGATTTCATACAGAAAAGCGGGATTGTGTCGGCGATGGTTGGCATGCTTCAGGCCCCGGCCGGGACACAGCTTTACGAACGTCTCAAGCTAGAAGGGCGTTTGCTTGGACAGATGTCGGGTGACAATTTAGACGGCACAACGAACATTATCCCGAAAATGGACATTGAGACATTCCGTGAAGGATATAAAAATATATTGAAACATATTTATGCCCCCAAAAACTATTATCAGCGCATAAAGACCTTCTTCCGGGAATATAAAGCGCCAAAGATTCAGGCACAGTTCACATTCAACGATATCCTGGCGCTGTTTCTCGCTATCTACCACCTCGGTATCCTTGGTAATGAGCGTGTCCAGTTTTGGAAACTCTTGTTGTGGACGTGCTTTCATCGTCGGGAATTATTACCCCTGTCCGTAACCCTTGCAGTTTACGGCTACCATTTCCGCAAAATCAGTAAGCTACACGTCTTTTAATCAAACTGTTTGAGGCGCAGACGTGACAGGAGATTGAGTGTCGGTATCGCTCAACACCTTGCCATCCCTGAGGACGACGACCCTGCGGGCGTATTTGGCGATGTCATTTTCATGGGTGACGAGCACGATGGTAATTCCAAGATTGTGGTTGAGGTCTTGAAGCACGTTCATGACGTCTGTGCTGGTAACGCTATCCAGGTTGCCTGTCGGTTCATCTGCAAGGAGCAGGGTGGGATTGTTGATAATTGCCCTCGCAATTGCAACCCGCTGTTGCTGGCCGCCCGACAACTGATTTGGATAATGCCTTTGTAATTTCTCAAGTCCGAGGATTGCCATTGTCTGGTTAATTCTGTCACTGTCTACGGAAGAGAATCTTTTGCTATAGACGAGAGGCAGTTCGATGTTCTCCATCGCAGTGGTTCTGCTTAAAAGATTAAAGTTCTGGAACACAAAGCCCAGTTTATTATTGCGGATACCGGCCAACTCATTTTTGGAAAATTGTGAAACGTCAATGCCTTCCAGATAATACTTTCCCTTTGTGGGACGGTCGAGGCATCCAAGTATGTTCATGAACGTTGACTTGCCCGAACCGGACGCCCCCATGATGGCAACGAACTCCCCCTTTTTAATCGCTATGGAGATGCCATTGAGGGCTGTCACGTGTACGTCTCCCATGGGATATACTTTATAAACGTTTTCCAGCGAAACAATTTCTTGCATAATTTAATACCGGGCTCTGCCCCACGGGACTTTTTGTGTGGCCTTGGCTGCTGATTTCGCAGCAATTTCGGCAAACACGACGTCTTGTCCTTCCTGTACGTCGCCTTCTAGTATTTCGGTAAAATTGTCGTCTCCAATCCCCAGCTTTACGGATACCTGCTTCAGTTGTCCGCCATCTAATATCCAGATGTGCGAACTGCTTTTTTTTGCGAATTTTCTTTCGGTAATGGCCTTTTTATCTACTTCGCCATGCAACATTTCCGAGGGGGTGTAACGGAGCGCGGAATTGGGCATCCTTAAGGCATGCTCCACTCTGGCCACTAAAATTGAGGTATTTGCGGTCATTCCCGGTTTGAGTTTGAGAGGTGAGTTATCCACGTTGATTAACGTATTGTACGTTACAACATTTTGGAATATGACGGGCGACATGCGAATCTCGACAACCTTGCCCTCAAAAACGTCATCCGGAAAGGCATCAACGGTAAATTTTGCGTCCTGTCCAACCTTGACCATGCCAATATCAGCCTCATCAACATTTGTATTGACCTGCATGTGTACAAGATCCTCTGCGATATGAAATAGGGTAGGGGTCTGGAAGCTGGATACCACGGTTTGCCCTACGTCAACGTCGCGTGAGATCACCACACCGTCCAGGGGAGATACGATCACCGTGTGCTTTAAGTCCGTTTTTGCGATTTCCAGGGCAGCCTTTGCTTGTAATATCTGCGATTCTGCCAGTTTTTCGTCTGCGATACCGGCTTCGTAAGTTGTTCGCGCCGCATCAAGGTCATTAACGGAGATGATTTTTTTGGAGAATAATTTCTTTGAGCGAAGATAATTTCTCCTGTTATTTCTGGAATTTACGTGCGCCTTTTCAAGGGAGGCGACGGCGGTTGCAAGGGCGGCTTCTGCCTTCTTAACCTGATGCTCAAAGGGAACGGGGTCTATTTGAGCCACAACCTGCCCGGCCTTGACGTGAGAGTTAAAATCAACATACAGTTTGGAGATGAGACCCGTGACTTGGCTACCGATGAGCACCGTTCTGACGGGGTTTATGGTGCCCGTCGCGGTAACGTATTTTGCGATGACGCCTTTCTCTATTTTTGCCGTTTTATATTGAACAACGCCTTTGTTGCCAAGAGAATAAAGGCACGCCACTATAATAGCGATAAGGCAGGGAATACCAATAATGATATACTTTTTCATATTTTGCTAGGATAATAAAATTTGCTACCGATGGCAATTATAATTTAAAGTATGCCGTAGCATTTGGCTTTCGTTTCAATATTTGAAATTCCATTGACATGCCAATTCCCCGTGATTATATTGTGCTTCGAAATGTAGGTATTGACTTTCCCTTCCATAGAGAGGTATATTTGCTTCCATGTCATGTATAAAACTACATAATTTATTAAAAAAGCAAGCTCGCATGCCCTTGCTGGCAATGCTCTCCATTTTTATTGTAAATGTTATTTCATCGGCAGCGTCTGGCAATCAGCCTGTATACAAGGCGGGTATTTTTGTGGAAAACCGGGCAGGAAAAACATTTGATAACAAAGTGCCCGTGCTGGAAGATTTCATCACAAGCCGTATTACTGAAAAGGGTTTCAGTGTAATCAGCCGTGAAGTTGTAACTGATAGTTTGAAAAACTATGGCGCAGAAAAGGCAAAAAATCCTGATGGTGAGAAATTAGATACACTCCTGAGCCAGAGCGCTTCTGCCCTTCGGCTGGCGCAACTTATGGGCGTGGATTATATCATCGTAACTTCTCTTACTTCATTTGGCGCTGAAAAGAAGTCCTTTAAAGGGTACGGAGTTGAAACGGTTAATATGATTACAACCTTACGTGCTAGTTACAAGATATTAGAAGGTGTACAGGGGGGTACCTTAGTTTCAGACACTATTAAGGTCAGTAAATCTGAACGATCAACAGAAAGAAGCCGCACAGAAAATAGCGACTTGGTCAATGAACTGCTGGACGAAGCGGCGTCTAAGATCGCTGAAAGCTTAGGCAAAAAACAAATTATTCAACCGCCACAGAAACCCAACCTCGTGGAGATTACCATTGCCTGCGGCATGCAGGACACGGCGCAATTACCGGTAAGCGTGCCCGATATCAGGATGACAAAGGAGGGCAAACTGGTTGTGGAAAGAGACCCTTTGGAGGTACAGTTGTTGGACGTTACGGTGGAGCTTAACGGCGTGGTTATCGGTTCGGCCCCAGGCGTTTTCAAGGCGCCGCCTGGACTCCATAAAATTCGGTTAACCCGTGAGGGCTTCAAGGACTGGGAAAGAACACTTAACGCCAACGAAGGACAAAAACTCAAGGTGGTTCTGCAGATGACTGATAATGGCTATAAACGATGGAGAGATAATACCGCATTCCTGCATGAATTGAAAGATAAAGAGAAACTGACTGGTGCTGAGGTTGAAGCGATAAAAGGGCATGCCCAGATGTTACGCCAAAGCGGTTTTAAAGTGGATGTGAAAGAAGATATAAAAGGAGACATCAAAAAAGGAACCTTAAATTCAATTTTTGGTCTATTATTTTTGCAATAGTATACGACAAATGGAGCTCGCATGAAAACACAGACGATCCGGAAGATTTCATTTCTTTCCTTTGCGTTGATTCTTTTTATCCAAGCATCTCTCTGGGCGCAGAAAGAAACAATTGGCGTTACTGACGTTAAACCTACCCAGGCGATTTTACAAAACGTAGATAGGGCGGGTAAGAGAATCTCGCTGGATCGTGTATTACAGTCAATGAACGGACAGCTTATAGACCGCATGAATGCGACGCGAAAATTCCAGGTAGTAGCGCGGAACGACCTTGATGCGATTCTAAAGGAACAAGACTTTGCAAGTTCTGGGAATGTTGATCCCAACGACAAATCAGCCGCGCAACAATTTAAGATAGCGGGGGTGAAGTATCTTGTTGTTACCACTGTTGATGATTTCCAGGACTATAATGAAGTCGCTACGTTCCAGGGAACCGGCAGAAGCGCTACCAAGCGCGTCATAAGGCTTTCCTGTATTGGAAAGATATATGATTCAACGACGGGAAAGTTGTTGGAGTCAACCAACTTCCAGATCAGCAACAAGGACGTCTCGGAGAATAAGACATATTCGGTAAGAGACGGCAATCTGAACGAAGATTTGCTGGTGGCGATTGCCCGTGAAATGTCCGGAAAAATAGCAAACCGTGTCGCAGATGTAATTTTTCCACCCAAAGTGTTAAGCAAACGGGGGAAACAGATTACTATCAACCGGGGGGATGGGACAGACATCGTGGCAGGACAAATCTGGAATGTGTTCGCTTTGGGTGAAGAACTCATTGATCCGGACACCGGGGAATCCCTGGGTAGAGAAGAAATCCTTATCGGCAAAGTGAAAATTATCGGCGTCTTGCCAAAAACCTCAACGGCAGAAATCATAGAAGACCTTGGTATAGATAAAGAAGCCGTTCTGAGAAAGGCGCTATAAACGGAAGAATAATCATGGATAAGAGATTTTATAGCAAAGAAAACGTTGTGCTTCGGGCGGTCTTTCCTGTATTTATCATGATTTTGCTTGGCGCCGGATGCGCCAGTTATAATACACAGTCCCGTAAGGTAAGCCAGTGCTGGGATATGGGTGACTTTCAGGCGGCCGCAATACAAATTACGAAGGAAGCGGATAAGAGGGGCAATTCAAAAAACGCTGTTATCTGGCGATTAGAGCAGGGCGCAGTTCTGCGGGCCGCAGAACGATTGGAAGAAAGCAATCAGGCGTTTGACAAGGCAGAGGAATTGGTTAACAAGTACGAGGAAGCTGCCAAGACGAGTGTCTCCCGCGAGGCATTAGCAGTCGTTACAAATCTGACCACCTTACCGTATGAAGGTTTTGCGTATGACAAGATCATGATGAATACCTACAAGGCGCTGAATTATTTGCAAATGGGCGATTCCGAAAAGGCACGCGTTGAATTTAACCGTGCATTTCAACGCCAGCATAACGCTGTTCATATTAATACCAAACGTATTGAAAAAGCCATTGAAGAGGGCAAAAAACAAAACTATAACGTTGATTTGGCCAAGGTTAATCGCGATGGAAAATTCAAGAGCCAATTTGACAATTATTATGGAGACCTCGATCAGTTCAAGGCATACTCAGTATATGTGAATCCTTTAACCGTCTATCTTGATGGACTGTATTTTATGACCCATGCCACGGGAGGTTCAGACCTTGAACGCTCGCGCAAATCATTCGAGCGGGTGCTTGGCATGATTGGCGAAAACAAGTATATTCGTCAGGACATGGAAGCCTTGCAACAGGTAGTCAGCGGCAAACCAATATCCGCCACCACGTATGTATTTTTTGAAACGGGTCAGTCGCCTGAGAGGGAACAAATACGAATTGACCTCCCGCTCTTTATCATTACGCCAGGAGTGCCTTACGTTGGGGCGTCATTCCCGAAACTCAAATATCGCGCCGATTATATATCAGCGCTCAATGTTTCTTATGATGGGAAAACAGAGGCTGCCCTGTTATTGTCGAACATGGACGCCGTTGTTGCCCGTGAATTCAAAAATGAATTGCCCACTATTATCACAAAGACGCTCATTGCATCTGCAATAAAGGCGGGCGCTACATACGGAGCTTACGCCGGTACAACAGGCGGGGGTAGGCAAAACTCAGGGGCTGGGCTGGCCGTATTGATTGCAGGCGCTCTATACCAAGTGGCGATGAACCAGGCTGATTTGAGGACATGGACAACATTACCCAAGGAATTCCAATTCTGCCGCATTCCCACACCCGCCGATAGGAAAATTGAGTTGGCTTCTCCTTGCTCAGGACTGAAAACACCGGTAGTCATTGACGCAGGCGTTGTTAATGTCGTGTGGGTTAAATCCGTTAATCGGAACAGTCCATTCTCCGTAATGCAGTTCAAACTAACCGATACTCAGCCGTCAGGCGCAAAAACACAGCAGGCAGCCGCTGGGCCACAAGCGCCGTCAACTCAGAAAAATGAGGCTGAAATGTCTGCCTCTGAAAAGCAACCGGAAACCTCTCCGCCTTCTCTATGAATTTTTGGAGCTACAGAAAAGAACACTAAACAATTTTATCAGGTAAACGCCATGAAAAACATAATACAATTAATAGTACCTGCTTGCTTACTGTTTGTTTTTACGTCATGCACAACCGTAAATACCGTGGAGCGCGCAGATCCAGTTGGAACAAAGCAGATGGTTGCAGATAAACGGGTCATCACTGATGACACCTTAAAAAGAAAAGTCAGTATCGTGGGAGTTAACGAAAGCACAACAAGCGGCGGATTTTTGCAGGTGCAGATTGAGGTGCTGAACCAGAAGAACTCCATGCAGGATTTCAACTATCGCTTCGAATGGTTTGATATGAACGGGATGCTGCTAAATACACCGGCTTCTGTCTGGATACCCAGACAAATCGAGGGGCAAGAGTCTTTGTTTATCACGGCCGTTGCTCCAACTACAACCGCCAAAGATTTTAAGGTTAAATTCATGGAAAATGTGCGAAAAAACTAAAATATGGGAGAAAGGATACAAATGAAGATGAAAAAGAATTTACAATGCTGTTTATTGCTTTTGCCAGCGCTTGCGTTTTTTGGGGGATGCGCTACCCACACAAGGTATGTCGAATCAACAGGTCCTCGTACCCTGGTCACAGGCGACATCAATGTTCAGGATTTTTCTTATGCAGCCGAAGATATGGTAAAGTCCCTTCTGGCGTCAGGGGCTTTGGATAAAGCGCCTCAGCAGCCCGCTGTTCTTGCCATCAGCAGGATTACGAACAATACAACCCAGCAGATTGACACCGATATGCTGACCAAAAAAATTCGCGTTGCCCTGAATCAGAGCGGGAAGGTTATGACTACCACGACTATGGGGATCGGGGGCATTGCTGAAGACCCGCTGGCTCAGGGCATTCAGCATGAGAAGGAGTTCTACTCAGACAAGAAGGAGCCTCAGCGCCTGCCTGACTATTCACTCTCCGGCAAGATCATCGAAAAACGCGATCGTGAAGACAACGTACGCCAGGTTACCTACACATTCCAGTTGTCACTGACTGACGGCAACGGGCTTGCCGTGTGGGAGGATGAAAAGCAAATCACGAAGCAGGGCAAACGAGGCATAATCGGCTGGTAGCGGGTTAAGGGAACGATTGATAAAATAAGGGTGCATGGATTCATTGGCGCGTGTCAATAATTGTTGAAATTATCGCGGCATGTTGAAGTAACAGGAGGCAGCAGATTCATTATTTTTTAGAATGTGCCCATAAAAAATATGTGAGAGAGGATTAGTATGAGGATTTCCGAAGCAAAACAAAAACTTGACGAAATAATTGGTGCGCTTTCAGAGGACAAATTAAAAGAGGTGATTGATTTTGCCAGTTATTTAAAAAGCAAGAAAGAAACGGAAGAACTGTTTGGAATGCAGATAAGTTCAAAAGCCTACATAAATTGGTTAAGCTCAGAAAACGACATTTACGATGATATCTTTAAAGATGAAATTGAGCAGAGGTAATATTGTCCTTTGCAAAATTCCAATGCCTTCATTGGAATTAAAGGTGTTTAAGCTAAGGCCTGGCTTGATTGTATCTAAAGATTTGAATAACAAAAGGCTTGATGATGTAATGATTGCTATTTGCACTTCGAATATATTGAGAAGTCAAGAGCCGACACAATACTTAATAGAAAGAGACGAAATCGCTCAAGCTGGCATAAAAGTTCCCTCTGTTGTTAAATGTGAATCTATACTTACAATAAAGAAATCAATGATTGTTAAAATACTTGGGACGCTTTCTGAAAATGGAATCCGTAAAGTTAATAATTGCCTGAAAGATGCATTTTCACTAGATTGAAACAATATTGGACAAATTACCCAAATTTATTGCAAACGTCCCACTGCAATGGCAGTGGTAATTTCTTCTATCATTACCGGCGCAAGCTTGTTTTTCAATGTATCGGGGCCGTCAAATATGACTTTGATGTATCGCTCTGAATAACCGCAAAGCTTGTGCGATTTAGGTTCCCGCTCTCTTTCCACAAGCACTTCCACAACCTTGTTCAAAAACTGCTTTTTGTAGGCGAAGGCGGTATCGTTTGCTGTAGTCTCCAGCGTTGCCTTTCTCTGCCTGATCACCTGCGGTTGACAGCGGTCGGTCATCTTTGCCGCAGGTGTGCCTTCCCGTACGCTAAAGGGAAATATGTGCACCCGGCTGAAACCCGCTTTTTTGCATAGATTGACGGTGTTTTCAAAGTGTTCATCCTTCTCACCGGGGAAACCCACCATAACGTCCGTTGTAAATGATGGCAGGTCAATCTGTGCGCGAATGCCCTCTAAGACATCTTCATAGTGTGATGCGGTGTATTTTCTGTTCATCCTTTTCAGGATAGAGTCGTCTCCGCTTTGGAGCGGAATATGGAAGTGGGGGCATATTTTTTTGGAACCTGCTATACGCCGGATTAAATCGCTTGAAATTTCATTTACTTCTATGGAACTCAATCGAAGCCTCTCAAGTCCGGGCAGATTGCTGAGCATATCCATGACTTCCAGCAAACGACCGCTTCCCTGTGTGTCCCTGCCGTAAGCGCCAAGATGGATGCCCGTCAGGATGATTTCCTTGTAGCCGTTCGCAATCAGCCTCTTTGCCTCGTCGCTGATGTTCTGCGGACTTCTGCTCTTGATACCCCCACGAACGTACGGGATGATGCAGTAGGAACAGTACATGTCGCATCCGTCTTCTATCTTCAGGAATGCCTTTGTGTGACCGGCAAAATGGCTGATTTTTAGATCGTAGATGGAATTGTGAGTAGGGACACGGCGCACCGTGTCCCTACATACAATTTCCGCCAGGTGCGCCTCTTCAGACTTGGTAATTACGTAGTCAACCCCGTCCATTTTTTTTATGGCTGCCGTGTCTGCCTCTGCGTAACAACCGGTGACGACAACCAGTGAACCTGGATTTTTCTGCTTTGCCTTTCTGATGTATTGGCGGGACTTCTCATCACTTGCCGAGGTGACGGTGCAGGTGTTAATCACGTAGAGGTCTGCGGGCTGCTCCGGATCGGTTTCCTCGAATCCTTTGGCCGCAAGGGATTCGCGAATGGCCTGGGTCTCATATTGATTGACCTTGCAGCCAAGTGTGATAAAAGCGCACGTCTTCATGTTTTAACTTGAAATGCTTTATGGATAAATGGTTAAATGGCTGCGTGGTTGTGGGACAAATAGTCACGTGGCCATCCGACAGCGAAAATCTGATTCATCCCCGTTTTTACGAGGACAAGTTGCGTAAGGGTGGATTAAGCGAAGCGAATCCACCAATCTGGTCTCTTCCGATTTATTCGGACTTTCGAAAATAATTTTATCAGTAACTATATCCTTTTTGAAGAGAAAACTCCGATGATTATTGGTGTACCGAAAGAAATTAAACCTGACGAATACCGTGTGGCCCTTATCCCTGTTGGCGTGGAAGAGATGCTGAATCATGGCCATTCCGTACTGGTAGAAAAAGGCGCCGGTATGGGAAGCGGCATTACCGACCTGGAATACAAGAAGGCAGGGGCTAAGGTGGTTGACCATCCCAAAGATATCTATAGCCAGGCGCAGTTCATCATGAAGGTTAAGGAGCCATTGCCGGAGGAATATCCATTATTGCGAGATGGCCAGATTGTCTTTACCTTTTTTCACTTTGCCGCATCGAAAAAATTAACAGACGCCATGCTGAAGGCGAAGGTGGTGGCTATCGCTTACGAAACAATTCGGGACGAGCATGGCCAGCACCCAATCCTGACCCCCATGAGCGAAGTGGCGGGGCGGATGTCCATTCAGGAAGGCGCGAAATATCTTGAGAAACCCATGCATGGCCGTGGAATCCTGCTCGGCGGCGTGCCCGGTGTTGCTCCTGCGGAAGTAGTCATCATCGGCGGCGGTATTGTGGGTGCAAATGCCGCAAAGGTCGCCGCAGGGCTCGGGGCAAGGGTTACGGTGCTCGACGTCAATATGGAGCGACTCCGGTATCTGGACGACATCATGCCGAAAAATGTCGTAATGCTTATGTCTAACGCCCACAATATCCGGGAGAAGGTAAAAGACGCCGACCTGCTGATTGGCGCAGTACTTATCGAAGGGGCGCGTGCTCCGTATGTGGTAACGAAGGATATGGTGCAGACTATGAAGACGGGTTCTGTGATCATTGATGTCGCCATAGACCAGGGAGGATGCGTAGAAACCAGCAAGCCAACCACCCACGGAAATCCGACCTATAAAATGTACGATGTCATCCATTACTGCGTAACCAATATTCCCGGCGCAGTCGGCCGCACGTCTACCCATGCGCTGACCAATGTGACCATACCATACGCCCTGGAAATTATTGACAAAGGCTATGAACGCGCAGTCCGGGAGAACCCTGCTTTATTGCGGGGAGTTAACATGGTAAAAGGGAAGGTGACCAATAAGGCAGTGGCCAATGCGTTTGGAATGGAGTGTAGCGCATTTGAATAAGATGAATGTGGAAATCAAGATCGTTGCAACAGAAATACCCGATGGCGCCAACATCATTATCGGGCAGACCCATTTTATTAAGACGGCGGAAGATTTGTATGAGGTCATGGTCAATGCCGTACCGGGGATTAAATTTGGAGTCGCCTTCTGTGAGGCCTCTGGTCCATGTCTCGTCAGGGCGGAAGGGAACGACGATGTCATCAAAGAAGTTGCCGTTCGAAACGCCACGAACATTGCGGCGGGTCATACCTTTGTCGTTCTCATGAAGGATGCATTTCCCGTAAACGTGTTAAACGCCATCAAGAATTGTCCGGAGGTGTGTACTGTCTTTTGCGCCTCGGCAAATCCCGTGCAGGTCATTGTCGCTGAAACCGAACAGGGCAGGGGCGTCATAGGCGTCATTGACGGTTACAGTCCAAAGGGTGTTGAGACGGAGAACGACGTCCAAAACCGCAAGCAGTTCCTCCGTAAAATTGGGTATAAATTGTAATACAACCCTCATCCCAGTGAGTCGGAAAGAACGAAATCCGAAGCAAAGAATCCGAAACAAATTCAAATTTGTCAAGCAACGCGTTAGTCATTTTCCCCCCAGTTATTTCATAGCCTAAAGCCCGGTAACCTCTGAGCCTTTTCTTAAACATATTCAATAACATTGGCACATTGCTGTCCACATAGTCGTATATCAAATTGGACAAGACAACCTTGATCCTTTCCGGTAAAGGGAAGCTAATGGCTTTTTCCGGCTGTTTTCGAGGAGTTGCCCATGGTTCATCGTCTTCACCGTCTGAAGCAAAACAAACTGATACCTACACCGATAACTTGTTCATTCCGCTTCGTGACACTAATGATTGCTTTTACCTCTGGTGGCTGAATTCTTGAAATGCTGGAAAGAAAAGCCCACGAAAGAGACTTTTAAATAAGGCAATCTTTTCCTCATGATTTGATATTTAAGAGATTACCCCATCAGGAGAAACAGGTGTGTTTTGGTGCTATCGAGGGAAGAATTGGTAAGTATTAAAAGTTCGGCTTTGAGGGATTTCAGTTCGGCAAGGATTTTGTGTCGCTCTTTGTCGCGTTTGGCAAGACGAGACCCTCCAATGGAAATAGCCGATATTATGGCGTTGCGACTCTCGTTGTCATCCATGATAGTCTACTTTCGTGAATCGGACAGCAAAATTGGTGGATTAAAGCAATAAATCTGATAAATATAATAGGCCTTAAAATTGCAACAAATTTTAGTTATTCCCGAACTCTGATTCTGTGAGCCTCTCACTAAAAGCAATTTCCCTTTGTAGTGGCTAATATCAGCATGGACGGATAGATAATCTTTTAATCTTGTAATAAGTTGTGGAATAATTTCTGGATGATTTCTTACTTGAAGGGCAATAATACCTTTATAGTTTATGGGGGGGATAGGTTATTATATCTGAAAAATCACCGTTCAGGGAGATGAGTATAGAATCAAGTTCTTGCGCTTTTGAGATCACTAATGAATCTGCTGAATCTATTGGTACGCAATCCCTGAGTCGGAAAACTTCATAACCTGCATTTCTTAAATCCTGGATTATAAGATTTGAGATGCAATGATCGGTAAAGAACCTCAGTTTTTTCAAACTGATACCTCAAATTCAGATAGATCGCGCGCATAATCCAGGCATGCAGTGATCTGTTCTCTTGTAAGGTCTGGAAATTCCTTAATTATCTCATCGTTTGTTTTTCCGGTAGCCAAATACCCCAGAACGAGACTAACTGGGATTCTTGTTCCTTTTATTCGTGGCTTGCCACGGAGAATATCCGGCGTACTTACGATATGGGTTTTCCAATCTGCCTGCATTTTACACTCCTTTAGATGGATGATAGGAAATTACCTTTCGCCTTTGCGGCGATATTAAAACAAAAATGAAAAGATTGCAAGCTTTTTCATACCACCCCCCCACTTCATTGTTTTATTGCCTTTTATGCAAAATCCAACTGGTGGGACTGGTGCTGTTACTTAATAAAAAGTTATCCTTAGTATCCGTAAATAATTAAAGGTATCAACTTTTCACCATAGTCTTCGATCTTATGACGTAGTTCCAGTCACCGTGAAACTTATTACGCTCCACATTGATGTTTTTCATTTCTTCATCGCTAAGGCAGTGTCAATAAAGAAAGGTATCATATCGGTTCGTGCGTTGATGGGTGAATGTACGTCAAATCCGCACAAAGTCGCTACCTTTATTTATTGACTCCTCCTTACAGACCGGGCTAAACCCTTTTTTGCCAGTTTTCCTGCTTATCCATAACTGGGGATAGACATCAACTCGCCCCCGAAAGAGACTTTTAAATAAGGCAATCTTTTCCTCAGTGCTTGATATTTTGGAAAGGATGCCATCAGAAGTGGTTGTGCCTTTTGTGATGACAGGAGAGGAATTGGAAAATTGGTAGCAGTTTCGTTTTTTGAAAAATGCATGGAAGAAAATGCCTTAGGAGTTTATTCAAAATAACATGAACAACTTCATGTTGCTGTGACATCAGGGCTAAAGCCTCGGTAGGACGTGTACCCATTAACCCCAGCCTTAAGGCTGGGGTTAATGACGGTCTTATCTGAATCCTGTCCTCGACCCGGATCGGGGATGGGCTTTAGCCCTGAGAGTGCCTGATCTTTAAAGTGTCGGACAACAAACTTGTTCATGTTGTTTTGAATAAACTCCTTAGTGATCGTATGTAGGGGTAATTCATGAATTACCCCTACAGGTACGGTAATCTACCATTGCAGGAATTTTTCAAAAAACTAAACTGCTACGAAAATTTTGAAAATTCAACCTTGAGGGATTTCAGTTCGGCAAGACGAGACTCTCCAATGGAAATAGCCGATATTAAGTAGTTACACCTGTCGTTGTCATCCATGAAGTCCACTTTCAGGTATCAGACACCAGAATTGGTTGATTATGGCGCCGGTTTTTGCGCCGAATCCAACAGGTGGTACTGGCCTATTGTAAAGGGATTTCAAAGACTATTGTACGGTGAGCCAGGGGGAAAAACGATTACGAGAAAAAGCGAAAAGTGACAAGCATCAAATAGAAGTTCATGGGTAATTCGGTAATTGTAACTATAAATATTATTTATCGGCTAAAAACGAAAATGTCATCTCATATCCGCTAAATTCTGAATTAACTGAAAAGCCTCATCAGCTGTATTGACTAAATGGTAAATATTCATATCTTCCCTATCTATAGCATGATTCTTTTTGTACACCTGATTTTCAATCCATCCTAAAAGCGGTGACCAATATTCTCTGTTTATTAAAATAATTGGAATTGGTTTGCTCTTCTTTGTTTGAATCAGGGTAATCAAGTCAAAAAATTCATCAAGGGTTCCAAAACCACCCGGGAAAAAAATATAGACCTCTGAAGCAAAAGACAACATTAATTTACGTATAAAAAAGTAATTAACCGCTATCGATTCCCTGACATATGGATTTGTCTTTTGCTTAACAGCTAATTGGATGTTAATCCCGACAGATTTGCCGCCTGCATTATATGCACCTCTATTGGCCGCTTCCATCACTCCCGGCCCCCCGCCAGTAATCACTGCAAAACCAGCCTCGGCCAGTTTATATCCTAGTTTCTGTGCCTCCTTATAGATTTCGTCTTGAAATCCACGCCGAGACGAACCAAATATACTGGCCGACAAAGGATAATTTTTTAGGAATTCATAGCCACTAACAAACTCACCGATAATCTTGAAAATCCGCCAGGAGGCGGTTTCCTCCGTATGACTTTCTATAACTTTGGTTATTCGATGGTCAGGGGTTATTGAAACTTTCTTTGTGCTTCTTTTTGCTTTTTTCTTTTTTTTGGATGACATAGATTACTCTTCCTTTAATGAGAAGGGTAGTAAATATTGAATGGAAAAGCAAGGTAAAAAAGAGATGTTTGTTGAAGTAAAGGGGCAAAGAGAATACGGTGCGATGGATGTAGATAGCAAGGTATCGCTCATACAGGAGAAGAAATTTGGACAAAGGAAAGGGTTTGATAGGAAATCTTGAGAGGAAAGGTGAAGTGCTACAAGCGAGGATACAGCAGAAGTCTGAGAGGAAGTTGGGTCACCCATGAGAAGGCTTTTGTCAAACAAAAAAAGACGCCCTTTTCTCTTTCCTTTGATTTTTAACTTTGCCGAAAAAACTAGAAAAAACTTGCAAATTTCTTCATTCTTGATTACTGTCACTCTTAAGAAAAAAGCAATTTCCTGGTGCGCCAGGCGGAGCTTGACGTTTTCTGATGAGGTGAAAGTCCTCATAGGTAAAGGCATAGCCAGCCAACCATACTGAGTGTTGCGTGATTGGGAAGGAGAGACACAAAGTCGAACGACCCAGACGAAGCGTACACAAGGAATTCTGTGGGCCGTAAGGAAGTTCGCACCTTCCTGAAGCGATTCAGCCGCGTAACTGCATATACAGGTGGCGACGTCGTTAGGAAAGCGGAAGCCAATACAAAGGGATCGAAAGTGCATTATAGCACAGCATATGCGGACACTAAGCGCAAGGCGAGAACCCGGAGGGCCTGTCAGGTCAGAGAGCATGGCAAGGAGAAAGTGAAAAGTCAGGAACTTGGGAACCCCGTATGTTCCCTGAGCATGCAGGTAGGACTTTTCAACAAAACGAAGAAAGTCTGAAGGGCGTAAGGGAGTCAGATCGTTTCATGTACTCTGAGGCGGGAGCGCCGACCACAAGGGGAAGGGGACGACGGAGCTGTGCAGCTCGTAAAGGAAACATGGATCAGATAAGACATGCTGGAAAACCCATGCAAACCTCAGTGCGGGGAATATCAAACAAGGCAGCACAAGACAAAAGTCCATATCGTATATGCCGAAGCTTTATGTATCTTTTTGTCAATGTGTGTCAGTGCGGAATTGAACAGTTTCGAAGAGCCCGGTGCAGTAGTACCGCACGCCTGGATCTATGAGGGGGCGGTCGGGTAACTGTCCTTTCTGCCTTAATTCATCGTAACAATTTAGCTTTTTGAAAAATGTAGCGCCGATCCCTTGTGGTCGGCATTGGGCGGGGGATAAACAAGCCGCGCTACGTATTCCGTTTTATGTTGGTTTATATAAATGTACGGGTTTTTCAAAAAACTAAATTGTTACCCTTAAAGTAATATCGGAGCGGGCGGTGGCGAAGAAAATGCATTTATTGAGCAAGAAATAACAATAGTATATTCTAGGAAGGTGACATTATGACGAATACAAATGACAGACGAAACCGCTCTATCCTGCAAGGAATTGCCCATCGGGCGATGCTTGAAAAAGGACTTTTCCCAGATATTCCGCCCAAGGCGCTTGCCGAGCTCGACGGAATCCACGGGCCTGCAACGCGATCAGATGAATCAACGCGTGATCTCAGGAACCTTCTCTGGTGCTCCATTGACAACGATGATTCGCGCGATCTGGACCAGCTTACCGTTGCTGAAGCTATGCCCGACGGGCACACAAAGATCCTTGTCGCCATTGCCGACGTTGACGCTGTCGTCAAGAAACGATCGGCAATTGACAATCATGCGCAGCAAAACACCACCTCGGTCTACACGGTTGCCGAGACGTTTCCGATGTTGCCCGATAAACTCTCTGAGGATATTACCTCTCTCAACTACGAATCAGACCGCCTCGTCATTGTCATTGAAATGGTTTTTGCGGAGGATGGATCACCTCAGAGTTCTGATCTTTATGGGGCGACGGTGCGTAATCGTGCAAAACTTGCATACAACAGCGTTGCCGCATGGCTGGAGGGTAACGGGCCGATGCCAAAAGAAATCGGTACGGTCAGCGGTCTCGAAGAGAATCTTCGACTCCAGGACCGCGTGGCCCAGAAACTGAAAGCGCTCCGATACTTGCACGGTGCGCTTGATCTCGAAATAATAGAAGCACGTCCGGTCTTTGACGGAGACGAGCTAAAGGACTTGGAAGCCGAAAAAAAGAACAGGGCTAAGGACATTATTGAGGACTTCATGATCGCTGCTAACGGCATTACCGCACGATACCTCGCGACCAAAAAGTTGCCGTCGCTGCGGCGTGTGGTCCGCATACCAAAACGCTGGGATCGGATCATGGAGCTTGCTGCAGAGTGGGGCTCAACGTTGCCCAAGGAACCTGACTCAAAGGCGTTGAATCAATTCCTGTTATCGGCGAAAGCCGCGGATCCTGTACGTTTTCCCGACCTCTCTCTTATTGTAGTCAAGCTCATGGGCGCGGGTGAATACGTGGTTGAACTTCCGGGAGGCAGTGTCGCCGGGCACTTCGGTCTTGCGGTCAATGACTATGCTCACTCCACCGCCCCGAACCGCCGGTACCCCGATCTGATTACACAGCGGTTACTGAAAGCAGCAATGGCTGGACATTCCCCGCCATATAAGAACGACGAATTGGAAGCGTTCGCAAAGCACTGCACCGAAGGGGAAGACGCAGCGAAAAAAGTCGAACGGCATGTCAAAAAATCCGCAGCAGCAATGCTGATGGAATCAAGGATCGGGGAGCATTTCGATGCCATCGTCACCGGCGCGGCTGACAAAGGCACGTGGGTCCGTCTTCTGAATCCGCCCATTGAAGGAAGACTGAAGAGCGGTTTTGAAGGCATGGACGTCGGCCAAGGGCTCCGCGTGCAGCTGGCCCGCACGGATGTAGAGCGCGGATATATAGACTTCAAGAGAGTGGTGTAGGGAGATGCGGTTTCACCCGGGGAGAACCAGTGCCTCAAACACCACACATTGAAAGCCACTTCAGGTACCACAACTGTGCTGAAAAAGGCTGAATGAAAAAAGCCTGCAATTTTTTATCATCTCATCTATTAAATTTTGGAGGAAAAATGGCAAAAAAAACTCGCACAATGCCAAAACAATCTGGCACGGGGGCCATTCCCCATGCAAAGGGGGTAACCTTTCGTGTATGGGCGCCTCATGCCGAAAAGGTTTACGTGATTGGCTCCTTCAATTACTGGAACAAAACTTCTACACCCCTGGTCAGCGAGCAGAACGGTTATTGGTCGTTTGATGTGCCGTACGCAAAAGCGGGAGATGAGTACCGATATTTGATTCACACCCCTAGTGATTGGAATCTCCCTCCTCTCTCTCGTATCGACCCTTATGCCAGAAAGGTGACAAACTCAGCGGGTAACGGAATTATCTATGAGCCTCAAGTCTTCGATTGGGGTGATAATCCCTTCCAGATGGCCACGGGGAATGAGCTTGTCATTTACGAAATGCACGTCGGCACCTTTAACGTTAAAGAGAAGGGACACATGGGGACGTTTGATAGCGCCATTGAAAAACTTTCTTACCTTAAAGAACTGGGTATCAATGCCATCGAAGTGATGCCGATCGCGGAGTTTTCAGGCGATTTTTCGTGGGGGTACAATCCGGCTCATCCTTTTGCCGTCGAAAGCATTTACGGTGGACCGGATGCCTTTAAGCGCTTTGTTAAAGTGGCCCACGAGCAAGGTATTGCCATCATCGTAGATGTCGTTTACAACCACTTTGGTCCAGGCGATCTTGGTTTGTGGCAGTTTGACGGTTGGAGCGAAAACGAGAAGGGGGGAATTTACTTTTACAATGATCGCCGCTCGCAAACACCCTGGGGCGAGACGCGCCCCGATTATGGCCGGGGTGAAGTGCGCCAATATCTGCGCAATAACGCACTGATGTGGTTCGAGGAGTACCACGTCGACGGCTTACGTTGGGACATGATAATCTATATCAAAAGCATTGACGGTAATGATGGAAATCCGGCTAATGAAATTCCCGAAGGATGGAGCTTGATGCAGTGGATCAATGTGGAAATCCAACAACTGTTTCCTGGCAAGATCAGCATCGGCGAAAGCATGAGGAATAACCCCTGGGTCACGAAAGATGTAGGAGCGGGCGGCGCAGGCTTCAATGCGCAATGGGATGCAGAATTTGTTCACCCCGTTCGCCAGGCAGTCATCTCACGCGATGATAAACTCCGCGATGCGGGCGCGGTCAGCAAGGCTATCGGGCATCGCTACGATTCAGACGCCTTCAAGCGGGTCATTTACACTGAGTCGCACGACGAGATTGCTAATGGCCGGGCACGCGTGCCCGAGGAGATTTGGCCGGGTAAGGTGGATAGCTGGTTTTCCAAGAAGCGCTCCACGCTAGGAGCTGCTCTTGTTCTTACTTCACCCGGTATCCCGATGATTTTTCAAGGACAGGAGTTACTGGAAGACCGGTGGTTCCATGATAAAGACCCGATTGATTGGTCCAGGACCGAGGGGGAAAACGGTATTCTTTGCATGTATCGGGACCTGATCGCCCTGCGGCGCAACCGGTCAGGCGTGACGCGGGGGTTGTGCGGTCAAAACATCCATATCTATCATGTTGACAATGAGGCCAAGGTCATCGCTTTCCATCGTTGGGACAAACAAGGCACAAAGGATAGCGTCGTTGTGGTGGTTAATATGACGAATCAAAATCGCGACGGTTACGTCGTCGGTTTTCCACGGGCGGGATTGTGGAAAACGCGTTTTAACAGTGACTCTTATAACTACGGCCCAAATTTTGCCAATCATCCCACCACTGACGTTGAAACCCGTGAGGAAGGATCCGACGGGCTGCCCTGCTCCGGCGAAATCGGCATTGGGCCATACACGGTGGTAATTTTTTCACAGGATGAATAGGCGGATGTATGGTTTCAAAAATCCTTATGCTGGCTGAGGAGACAGAGGGGCGATTTGTCTACAGCAAGGCGACTATTTGTTGGATATTTCGTAACAATTTAGCTTTTTGAAACACAATATACGCCACCCCTAAATCCCCTCTTATTAGAGGGGACTTCCGTCCTCCCCTCTAATAAGAGGGGCTGGGGGTGTGTTTCAATGCTGGTTTCCAAGCGGCGTCTTGGAAGAAGCATTGATACGAATTTTCTAAAAACTAAACTGATACCATTTTTTCAATTGCGGGGTAATGGCCTTTTTGATAAATTATTTCAAGTGCAATAAATGAGACCTTTGAAAAACTGTCAATAATGTCATTTCGGCTTTATTAAGCAGTCTTAAATAGCGTACCACTCTTATGGGCATTACTTCAGATTAGTAAAGGTGCTGGGAGGTGACGATGGTTAAGGCAAAACATGGTGTTGATGTTCTTGAAAAAAGCCCGACGGGTATCAAGGGTCTCGATGAGATCACGAAGGGAGGGCTTCCGAGAGGGAGGCCAACCCTGATCTGCGGCAGCGCTGGTTCCGGCAAAACACTTTTCGCCATGGAGTTTCTCATGCGGGGCGCCATGGTTTACGGAGAACCCGGGGTTTTCATGACCTTCGAGGAGACGCAGGATGATCTCGCGAAGAACTTCATCTCCCTTGGTTTTGATCTCCATGACATGATGTCACGTGGTCTCATCGCAACGGACCACGTCTACATCGAGCGAAGCGAGGTTGAGGAGACTGGTGAGTACGACCTGGAAGGATTGTTCATCCGCCTGGGAAATGCCATTGATTCCATCGGAGCGAAGCGGGTTGTCTTGGATACCATTGAAGCGCTTTTCTCCGGGCTGTCTAATGTCACTATCCTCCGGGCAGAGCTTCGCCGGCTTTTCCACTGGTTGAAAGAGCGTGGTGTGACGGCCATCGTTACAGGAGAAAGCGGCGACAAGTTGCTGACACGCTACGGGCTCGAAGAATACGTGGCCGATTGCGTGATTTTCCTCGACTTCCGTATCGAGGAGCAAATTTCCACCCGCCGCCTGCGTATTGTCAAGTACCGCGGCTCATCTCACGGCTCCGACGAGTATCCCTTCCTGATAGACGAGAGCGGCCTCTCCATCCTGCCCATCACTTCCCTGGGGCTCGACTACCCCGTTTCCACGGAGCGCATCTCCACGGGCGTCCCCAGGTTGGATGCAATGCTTGACGGGAAGGGGTTCTACCGGGGCAGCACCATCCTCGTCTCCGGTACAGCGGGCACAGGCAAAACAAGTTTGTCGGCGACCTTTGCCGACGCCGCCTGCCGGCGCGGCGAGCGCTGCCTGTATTTTGCCTTCGAGGAATCGCCCAGCCAGATCATCCGGAACATGGGCTCCATCGGGATGGATCTTACCCGATGGGTGAAGAAGGGGCTTCTCAAGTTTCATTCAGCCCGGCCTTCGCTTTACGGCCTTGAGATGCATCTCGTCACCTTCCACAAGGTGATCAATGAGTTCAATCCTGATGTTTTCATTGTAGACCCGATCAGCAACCTGAGCGCTGCGGGAAAAGCATCAGAGGTCAAATCCATATTAACGCGCTTAATAGACTATTTGAAGATGAAAAAGATATCTACTTTCCTTACCGACCTCACCCATTTTGGAGGCAGCCTTGAACACACAAGCGAAGAGATATCGTCTCTGATTGATACATGGCTTCTCCTCAGGGATATCGAACTCAATGGGGAACGCAACCGGGGCCTCTACATTTTGAAGTCACGCGGCATGGCCCACTCCAACCAGATTCAAGAGTTCCTGCTTACGAACCAGGGCATTGACCTTGTTGATATCTATACCGGTTCCGGCGAGGTATTAACCGGCAGCGCCAGGGTAGCCCAGGAAGCCGGGGAAAAGGCTTCTGAGTCGGCGCGCCGATGTGAGGTGGATCGCAGGCTCCGCGAGCAGGAGCGCAAGAGGAATGCCCTGGAAGCAAAGATCGCAGCCCTCAGAGCAGAGTTCGATGCGGAATCTGAAGAACTGCATTTGATGGCGGAAGGAGAGCGGCAAAAGCAAGCCGTCCTGGCAGAAGACCGTTTAGAAATGGCGCATCTTCGCAAGGGGGGACATTCAGCAGTCCGGCGAAGTGCTCGAAAAAGAAGAGAGAAAGGAGGGTAAGGTGAAAGCTGTCTCATCAGGAAAGGGGAAGAAAGCGAAGACAGATTTGACAGAAGGGGTCTGGGATCTCCGGTTATATGTAGCCGGTCATACCCCGAAATCGCTTACGGCCTTTGCTAATTTAAAGAAGATATGCGAAGAGCACCTTGCGGGGAAATACTGCATTGAAGTAATAGACCTTTTAAAGAATCCTCAGCTTGCTAAAGGTGACCAGATCATTGCCATACCGACACTGGTAAGGAAGCTTCCAGAACCGCTTAAAAAAATTATCGGAGATCTGGCTGATACAGAACGCGTGCTGGTGGGACTCGACATTCGTTCTGTCGGAGAAGTATAAATCATAAATCAGAAGTCAGGAGTCAGGAGTCAGAATGAGGACGCCGGCGAAGAAATTTGAGGATTTGGTTGTGTGGCAAAAGGCCCACCAGTTTGTGCTTGCGGCCTACCGTTTGTCTCAGGCATTCCCCCGATCTGAAATCTATGGCCTGTCGTCTCAATTTCGGCGCGCTGCCGTCTCCATTGCTGCGAACATTGCGGAAGGGTTCAAGAAACGCTCAAAAGCAGACAAACTCCGCTTTTACAACATCGCACAAGGTTCCATCGAAGAATCTCGATACTATTTGATTCTCACCAAGGATCTTGAGTATGGCGATGTTTCCGAGTTAAGCCAGTTGCTTGAAGAGGTCAGCAAGCTGTTGGAGGCCTATTCGCAGGTTGTTCTGAATTCTGTCTACCTGAGTAATAACTTTTGGAGTAACAACCATGGAGAGTAACAGAGGGAAAACAAGCACTGAGAAATTCGAAAAAGCGGCAGCGAAGCAAGACCGGGCAAAGTACGTTCTTCGGCTGTATGTTACAGGGATGACCCCAAAGTCAACCCGGGCAATCACCAATGTCCGGGAACTCTGCAAAAAACACCTGGCAGGCCGCTACGAGCTCAAGGTGATAGACATCTACCAGCAGCCAAAGCTGGCCAAGGGAGAGCAGATTATTGCCGCCCCAACGCTCATCAAAAAACTCCCCCTGCCACTCCGGAGGCTCATCGGCGACATGTCGGATACGGAAAGGTTTCTTGTCGGCATGGATCTGAAACCCAAGAATTCATGAGTACGAACCAATGAACAGATCATATAGAACACGCCAGCAACTTTTGGATGAGTTGCAGGAACTTACGTCACGGATGATGGAAGCTGAGGAAACGCTGCGCGCTATCCGGGGCGGCGAGGTGGATGGTCTGGTTATTGCCACGGCGGAAGGAGATCGGCTCTTTACCCTATCGGGCGCCGATCATCCATACAGGGTCATGGTCGAAACCATGAACGAAGGGGCAGTCACCCTGGCCTCCGACGGCACGATTCTTTACGGTAACCAACGTTTTGCAGATATCGTCAAAGGGTCTCTGGAAAAAGTAATAGGATCTTCAATCTACCAATACATTTCATCAACAGACCTTCAATTATTTGAGGCATTGGTTGAGCGGGGTTTGAAAGGGAACAATAAGGGGGAGCTTGCCTTACAGTCCGGCGGTGAAAATTCTGTACCTGTCTTATTTTCCGTAAGTCCCATTCAGCGCACGGATATGCCCGGCGCCGTGTGCATGGTGGTTACCGACCTGACGGAACAAAAGCGCAATGAAGAGCTGTTGGCTGAGGAAAAACTGACAACTCAAATCCTCCATCAAGCTGCGGAACTATTTGTTCTCTGTGACCCCCAAGGCCGTATCATCCGTGCAAGTCAGACGACCAACAGTCTCTTCGGCAGAAGCCCACTCTTCCAGGCGTTTGACGAGGCATTTCACCTCCGCTATCCCGACGGGACACCCTTTGTCCTTCTCTCTGCAATGAGTGACAATGTCCTCCACGCGGTTGAGGTCAATTTCAAGCATGGGGATAACAAGCCTTTTTCCTTTCTCTTGAGCGCAAACCCACTCAGCAATCATAAAGGCGCCGTTGGTATTGTTGTCGTAATGGTGGACATCACCGAGCGCAGGAAGATGGAAGACGCGCTGCAAAAAGCCCATGACAAACTCGAACAGCAGGTGGAGGAGCGGACTCTCGAACTTCGGACGGCTCTTTCTGAAATAAAAACATTGAAAGACCGACTCGAGGCTGAGAATATTTACTTCCGTCACGAGATCAAAATGAGACATGACTTTGCCCAAATTCTTGGGCAAAGTGATAGTCTCAAGTATGTTCTCTATCGCGCGGAACAAGTTGCTCCCACGGACACAACGGTCCTCATCCTTGGTGAGACCGGTACGGGGAAGGAGCTGATCGCTTTTGCCATCCATGACATGAGCCCCCGCAAGGAACGTCCCATGATCACGGTCAACTGCGCTGCCCTGCCGGGCAATTTAATTGAGAGCGAATTGTTCGGCAGGGAGAAGGGGGCGTTTACCGGGGCCGATACCCGGCAGATCGGCCGATTCGAGGTCGCCAATGGTTCCACCCTTTGCCTGGACGAGATCGGGGAGCTACCGCTGGAGTTGCAGGCAAAGCTGCTCCGGGTGATTCAGCATAACGAGTTTGAGCGCCTGGGGTCGTCCCATACCATCAAAGTTAATGTGCGGATCGTGGCAACGACCAATCGAAACCTTGAGGAAGAGGTCCGCAATGGCCGGTTCCGGCAGGACCTTTACTATCGGCTCAACGTCTTCCCCATCACTGTCCCACCACTGCGGCAACGGAAAGATGACATCCTGCTGATGGTCCAGGCCTTCATCGAGCGGTATGCCAGGAAATTGGGCAAACAGTTCACGTCTATCCAGAAGGAGACGATGAAGGCGCTGCAGGATTATCCATGGCCCGGGAACGTCCGGGAGCTGGAAAGCATCATTGAGCGGGCCGTGATCTTGTGCCCCGGGCCGATTTTTCAACTGGCAGATAAACTGGAGATTCAATCCCCCCAACTTACATCCACCATGAGGACATTGGAAGAGGCGGAGCGAAGCCAAATCCTTAAAATCCTTTCTGAAACCCGATGGCGCATCGAGGGAAAGGGCGGGGCCGCAGCGATTCTGGGCATCCACCCGAGTACCTTAAGAGCGAGGATGCATAAACTCGGGATAGTCCGGCCGGAGACAAAAGAACCCAATTAGACGGTACACCTCTCTTCAAGGTATCCCTCAGCATACTGAGGCTCCACCAAATATTGAGGCCAAACGAATCATTTCATACTTTCCTGTTATCCTCTCCTATTAATCTAATCCCCTGTTATTAAAGGATTAATCCAGGCTTCTTATTTTCCCTCGGCTATTGGCAGACCATTTGCCACTAGTCTTTATTATGATTCTCGTAAACATAAGAATGAATGTCCTTTCAGAGAAGCGCATGGAATTGGCGCAGACGATCGCATTATTGTCCGGTTCCATAAGGGCTGAGAAGGGATGCCGGAGCTGTGACTTCTGCCAGAGTATCGAGGATGAAAACCGGCTCTTTCTTCTTGAAGAATGGGATACACAGAAGAACCTTATGACACACCTGAAGTCGAAGCATTTCAGGGTGCTCCGGGGGGCGATGGGCCTTCTCAGAGAGCCCTGTGAAATGACGATCCACACCGTTTTTCATCCGGAGTGGATGGAGGCGATTTAAGCGAAGATTGGATGATCGTGCGCCAGCGGAGGAACGAGGAGGGGATCATAGCCGGGAGATTGACGCGTGTCCGGGGAAGGTAATTTTTGCAACGGCTAATAAATTATTCGCCGGTTTTTATGACTTTGCGCCGGAGGGGTAAGGAAATGCATTCCGCCCGTCATTTTAGCGAAGTATTTTATCATGTTATCAGGAGGAGGGATTGTGGATAAGGCAAATGTGATCAAGCGTATTTTTGCAGGCCTTGTTTTGGTTGGGTGGATTGCCGGCAGTCCGGGATGCGCTGGGACCTCAACGCGCGAAAGCACCGGGGAGTATATTGATGATTCTGTTCTAACGTCCAAGGTTAAGACGGCAATATATAATGACCCTATGCTTAAGGTGCTCCAGATCAATGTTGAAACTTTCAAGGGAGTCGTGCAGTTGAGCGGCTTCGTGGATTCCCCGGAGGCCGCAGCCAGGGCAGTGGAAGTAACGAGATCTGTCGAGGGAGTCAAAGCTGTTAAAAACAAAATGTCCGTGAAATGAACCGGCTAAAAGCCAAGGTGCTTTGGGGAGGTGCTTTCGTTTGACCTTCTATTAATAACGGGAGAAAGAATATGTCGCTTGGCACAGTCTTAATCGTAGTTCTGTTCCTGATCCTTTTGGGAATAATCCCAACCTGGCCACATAGCCGGGCGTGGGGTTATAAACCCAGCGGCGTGATCGGGCTGGTGGTGGTAATAATACTGATACTGCTCTTGTTGGGCAGAATCTAGTATTTAGTTTCGGTAAATGTATACACAAACAAATGTCATTGCGAGGAGTGGAGCGACGAAGCAATCTCTTACACGGTAACGAACCGTGTAAGGAAAAGGAAGTAGGTATGGAAACGAAAGACGCATATAAGCAAAAAAGGCCAATAAATTTAATGACGAAAAAGGAGAGGGTTTGTATGAAGATATTTAATAAGATGTGGGTTATAGCATTACTACTATTCGTCTTTATGACTGGACATGCAGTGAATGCGAGTGGATTACTCACGGACACTACCACCAGGAGTTTTGCAAGCAATGTCTTTCAAGCAAGCAACCCGGACACCACCCGTCCCACCGTGAATTCTACAAACCCTGCAAGTGATGCCACAGACGTGGCTATCAACCAGAAAATCTACGCAACTTTCAGTGAGGCAATGAAACGTTCAACGATCACCAAACGCACCTTTACCGTAAAGAAAGGGGCAAAGCGTGTTTCTGGCAAGGTGACCTACGTTGGCGTAACTGCGATCTTTAAACCGGCAAGCAATCTTAAACCCAACACCGAATATACTGCCACGATTAAAACCAAGGCCAAAGACCGGGCAGGCAATAAACTGGCCAGTAAGTTTGTATGGAGTTTTACGACCGGTGAGGTGACAGGCCGTTTGCCAGTAGACCTTGGATTGGCTGGTAATTATGCGATTCTGGCAAAATCAGGCATCTCAACCACGGGGAGCACGCTGATTACGGGAGATATCGGAGTTAGCCCAATAGACTCGACTGCCATAACCGGATTTGGATTAACGCTTGATGCTTCGAATCAATTTGCGACATCATCTCTGGTGGTTGGAAAGGCATACGCAGCCGACTATACGGAGCCAACTCCTGCTAACCTGACTACGGCAGTTAGCAACATGGAAACTGCATACACAGACGCTGCGGGACGAACATTACCAGATGCTACCGAGTTGGGCGCCGGAGAAATAGGAGGAATGACTATTGAGTCTGGCCTCTATAAATGGAGCTCTGGTGTTCTTATAACCACGGATGTTACTCTAACTGGCGGCTCAGAGGATGTCTGGATTTTTCAGATAGCTGAAGATCTCACCGTGGCCAGCGGTAAGAGCGTTATCCTCAGTGGCGGCGCACAAGCCAAGAACATCTTCTGGCAGGTTGCCGGGGGTGTTGGCGTAGAAATTGGAACGACCGCACATATGGAAGGAATTATACTCGCTCAAAATGCGATAATTATGAATACGGGCGCCTCATGGAATGGTAGGGCGTTAGCACAGAAAGCGGTAACCCTGGACGCTAATACAATTACGGAACCTGATTAAATGTTCTGTATGATTCCCCTCTAAAAAGAGGGGATAAAGGGGTGTGTAAGTTTGCAGTAACACACCCCAGTCCCCTCTTTTTAGCGGGGAGCTTAAAGGTGCTGCCAAAGTCAGCCCAATTATAAAATGAAAGGAAGTAGACTATGAAAACGAAAGACGCGTATAAGCAAAACAGGCCGACAAATTTAATGATGAAAAAGGAGAGAGATATGAGGATATTTAATAAGATGTGGGTTATAGCATTACTACTATTTGTATGGAGTTTTACAACAGGTACAACGGAAGCGGCAGGTCCACAGGCAGTAAGCCTTGGAACGTCTGGAAATTTTGTGATTCTGGCAAAAACAAGTATCTCAACCACTGGAACCACCGCAGTTGTTGGAGATATTGGACTTAGTCCGGCCGCCGCGACTTTCATAACAGGATTTGGATTAACAATGGATTCCACGAATGTATTTGCGACGTCGCCTTTAGTGACCGGAAGGGTATACGCAGCCGACTATGCGGATCCAACCCCTGCTAGCCTAACCACGGCCATAAGCGACATGGAAACCGCATTCACCGACGCCGCCGGACGAACATTGCCAGATTTTACTGAACTGGGCGCCGGAGATATTAGCGGGATGACACTCGTTCCCGGCCTCTACAAATGGGGCACCGGAGTTTCAATAACAAGTGGCGTTACTCTCTCGGGTGGCGCAAATGACGTCTGGATCTTCCAGATAGCAGGAGACCTCACCGTGAGCAACGGCGCCATTGTTACCCTGAGCGGCGGCGCCCAGGCCAGCAACATCTTTTGGCAAGTCGCCGGCGAAACGACCCTCGGAACGACGTCCGACTTCAAGGGAATTATATTGTGTCAAACGCTGATTGCGCTGAATACCGGCGCAGTGATGAATGGCAGGGCGCTGGCACAGACCGCGGTTACATTAGACACCAATAGTATTACAGAAGCCACGAGCTCGATCACGCCGACACCGACACCGGGAGTAACACCAACGCCACAGGCAACACCTACGGCATCGGCAACGCCGACACCGACACCAGGAGCAACACCAACGCCACAGGTAACACCAACACCAACGCCAACACCTGCATGTGCGGTTAAGTCTATGTCCATATCTCAAAAAAAGCTATCGCTTAAGATGGGGAAGTGTGGCAATGTAATTGTGACTTTGGAACCTGATGGAAATTGTTCAACAGAGGGAAAAACTATAACGGTGAAACTTTCTACTGCCAGTAAGAAACGTGTGACGATTTCTCCGGAGAGCGGACAGACAAATTCTGACGGTAAGGTGGGATTTTCTATTACAGCCTTGAATAAGCCTGGAAATGCAAAGG
>Ga0209514_10001583_pt1 | contig 38552 bp, 40 predicted proteins | sample Subgrocontami58m_FD_187452 | JGI IMG/M metagenome (GOLD analysis project Ga0209514, IMG submission 187452) | Subsurface groundwater microbial communities from S. Glens Falls, New York, USA - GMW37 contaminated, 5.8 m (SPAdes) (version 3) | ecosystem: Environmental > Aquatic > Deep subsurface >...
ACCGTTCATCAGGAAAATGGGCATCAACTATCCCGTCTACATTGACGGCGGCGACATTGCCCAGGCGTATGATTTACACGCTTACCCAACGACCGTCATTTACGGTAAAGACGGCAAAGAAGCCAGCAAACACATCGGCTACGTGTCGGAAAAGGCATTTGATGACGAGATAAATGCATTGTTAAAGAAGTGAGGCCATTGTTTCAAATATCACGGCGCCGAACATCGGGAATCCCTCCTGTGGAGTTATCAGCTATGCGCTGCAAGATGATGTTCCTGTCCACACCGCGAAGAATCTGCCGCATGAAATGCAGTGTGCGGGCTTCATCAAAATACGCGGAATGAACACTCGGCGCAATCGGGGAGATTAAAGACGTGCAATCAACGCCCCAGACATTATCAGGCGCCGCGGATGCGATGTCAAATCCGCTGCGTCCGAGACGGCGCTTGCCAAAATGCTTGAGTCCCGCCGACATTCCAAGCACGTTATCCCGGCCGGTAAAAAGCGCGGTAACCCGATAGGCCAGGTTCGCGATCGCGTCGCCATCGCTTTTGTCCGCCACTTCTCCGCTTTTAAACAGGTCGTTGTCCACGTCTGCCGCAACCATCAGCAACTGGTTCACAAGGGCGATAAGCAAAGGAATAGTTCAGAGCAAAACGTGCTTTGTAATCTTGAAAGCACAGAATGCCGGAGGCAGGAGGCGTCGGATGAATATTTGTTAGACAGTATTATTTCGTTCGATAATGCAAAAAATGTGCGATTTTGCAAATAAAAATGAGAAAGGAGATTTAACTCCCTTCTCATTTTATCTAAGCATTTGAATATTAATTAGCAGGAGAAAATTTCCCAAAACCGGCTGAGTATGGACTTAAGTAGTAAATCCCGTGGTCGCCTGTTCCTGTGTCATTATAAACTTCTTGAATGATAGCAAATTCTCCCCAGATAACCGGTCCTATTTCGGTTCCATCTGCGGCAGACCATGTACCACCTGATTTAGTAGCATCCGCTGGCGCTGCAACAATCTTTACAAAATACTCCCACCTCTGTTTCTTGCCATCATCAGTATAGGTTCCTTTTTGATGGTTAGTTATCCATGCACCAGAACCTTGATAGGAGGTATAACCATAGTGCCTGTCAAGCAAACCGTCACCGTCGCAATCCTGGTTGCTGAGCCATGCATCGTTCCACTTCATAATAAGCTCATCATTCTTGTAATCCTGGCACCATCCGGCATCCCTATAGGCATCACAGTATCCTCCGTTAAACATATGTGCTTGATAGTTGTATCCCCATTCATTAAATCCTGTCTCGATAACACTCCCATCGCTTGCGAGAAGCGTACCATCCTGAATAGTGGTGCACTGCGCAAATGCCATACTTGCAAGAGGCATTGATGCAAGTATAAATAAGGCAGTTAACAATATCCTTTTCATTTCGTCTTTCCTCCTTAAAAGTTTCTTAATACATAATTAAAATCTCTAAAGCTTCCTATAGAGCAGACGCATAAACATTAAGCCTCCCTATAGATCAAGGAGAAGATGCGCTCTATCGTTCGATACAAGTACAACCTCCTTTCTTATCGCTATGTTATGATATAACAATGCGTTACGGTAACATGGAAATAATACGATGTCAAGAATAAAACAACAGCATAAAAACAATACCGTATTTTAATGAGAACTCAATGGATGGAAATGGAGGTTAAGGGCGCCTGGGATAATTGAAATTCTACACTATCGTAGAAAAAATGGTAAGGGCGTTTAGGTATATTATTCAGGTAGAAATCCCATTTCCATAGTAAATATCAGCTTCGTAGCAATATTTTCTCGGAAATACTCTCATGCAACTGTGTAAATTTGCGTTAATAGCATCACTTTTTTGAAAGATTATCGCCGGGCGAGGTCGTTCAGGATGTCTATGCCGCGTTTGATGGTCTCTTCAGTAGCGGCGTAAGAGAGGCGGAAGTGGGTGTGCCGTTCAGAAAAGACGCTGCCGGGAATAATGAGCAGATTCTTCTGTATGGCAGAGGTTACGAACTCCTCATCTGTGCCCCACGGCGCCTGGGGAAACAGGTAAAACGCGCCGCCGGGTTTTACGATTTGATATCTGTCCTTCAGCCCATCATACATCAGGTCTCTCTTTTTCTTATAACTGGCAATATGCTGGCTCATATCTGTTTCCAGCCCGGAAGACACGGCATACTGGGCAAAGGATGGCGCGCAGACGAAGGTGTATTGCTGCAGTTTGATCATTTCGCTGATTATGCTGGCAGGCCCGGCCGCATAGCCCATGCGCCAGCCCGTCACGGCAAACGATTTTGAAAATCCGTCAAGTATCAGGGTGTTTTCATAATATTTGCCAATGCTGTCAAATTGCCGTTCGTAATCGTAGTCATGATATATTTCATCCGAAATGATCAGCAGATTGTGCTTCCTTGCCAGTTCTGCAATTTCCTTCAGTTCCTGGGCGGCGCACATTGCGCCGGTTGGGTTGGCAGGGCTGTTAATAACCAGTATCTTCGATTTTTTTGTTATGTGCGGCTGGATGCGCGCCGCCGTTAATTTGAAGTCCGGATACGTATCAACAAACACCGGCCTGCCGCCGCAAAAATTAGCCAGATGTTTATAGCTCACAAAGGCGGGGTCGGGTATCAGCACCTCGTCTTCAGGGTTGACCAGCACCATAAAGGCCAGCGTTAATGCGCCGGAAACCCCCGATGTGACCAGGATGCCTTCGGCGTTCACTCCGCGCTTCTTTTGAAGTCGTTTGAGTAATCCATCGCGGAGTTCCGGTATGCCCTGCGTTACGGTATATTTATTTCTACCGTTATTGATGGCATTGATGGCCTCCGTTTTAATCTCCCCAGGAACGTCAAAATCCGGCTGACCTATGCTCAGGTTCACCGGATTTTGCATTTTTTGCGCGAGGTCAAAGACCTTCCTGATCCCAGAGGAGTCCAGTTTAGACATCCTGTGTGCAATCATTATTTCTTTGCCTTTTCCTTACCTGCGGCTGGCGCTGCGCCTGCTGCCTTGGCGGGGGCAGATCCTGCGGCTGGCGTTGCTTCTGCGGCTTCAGCTTTTGCCGCCTTCTTCTCAGACTTCCCTTTTCGTCTTATTTTAACGGACTTTACCTTGGGGATGCCAAAGACGGACATGGTTGGCAGCCACCTGCCTTCTTCTTTCAGTATTTTGATACGCTCAGTCCTCGTAAATACATTTCTGGGCCTCACCAATTTACCCTTCATTTTCAAACTCTTGTCAATACTCATTTTTCCTCCTCAATTCTATCTCATACGTATGGGATAACAACTATCAAACTGCCTCTTATTCTCATATTTAAAATCGGCCAATTTCTTCTGCGTTTCTATCAAATCCACGCTGTCGCTCGTTTCGAACTCGCCCACACAGATGTACAATTCCTTTCCAACATTTACAATAAAGGTATCGTATCCTAACGAACTCTGCAACGTCTTGGCCAGTTCCTTTGCCTTTTCAAGGCTTTCCTTGGTATTTTTGTATGATACCACGCGCAGCGTCCATTTATCCCTGATTATGGGCTTTTGCTGCTCCGCCTGTTTCTCCTTCGCAATAACCAATGGCTTTTCAGCCTTGCTCGCGGCTTTTTGCTGCGGCGGAGAAACCTCCGCAACCTTCAGTCCAAAGGTGGACTTCTCCGATACTTGTGGTTCTATCGTTTCCAGCCACTCTTCCGATTTGTTCAATGAACCCTTGTTAAAGCCAACCTTATATCCAACAAAAAAACATGCAATGGACAGAAATGTTGCCGCTATTGCGCCAATAATCAGCGTTTCCTGCCTCAACGTTACTTCATCCTTCCGCGGAGGCCGTTCCTGCCTGACAGGCGGAACGGAAACAGGGGCTGGCGCTATAGGCGCTTCCGCTCTTCCTTTGAGCGTCGGCTCATCCCCTCGCGTACTCTTTATCCATCCAAGCGGATCCACGCCTGGCGGAGTCGTACTCGCAGCGGGTTTGTTTTCCTGAAAGGACGGTATTGGCGGCTGGGAACCGGTATCCTGAGGTTTCGCTTCTTTCTTTTGAATATCCTCTGTTTTGTCCGTTTGCCTGAGTATTTCGAAAAACTCCCTCGAATCGTTTCCTTTTGTCATAACCATTACTCCGTTCTTGAGGATGTATTTCTCAAATTCACCAACAAATTACAAATAATGGGAGTTGTACCAAGCAGCCTTTTCGCTAGAGTTTATAATAAACATAGCTTAAAGTCAAGCGATTAATGTCCTTAAAGCAATACGTTGACACCGGTATAAATTGTGATATACTGAGTCCGTTTCCAGTCTACCGGTCGTAATTTCCCTGAGTGTTTTTCGTAAAAAATCAGCTTCAATCGCCCGAAAATATGTCATCAGCCATCACAGAAAAGATACAAAAACTTCGCGACGCCATCCGATACCACGACCGGAAATATTATATAGAAAACCAGCCGGAAATTACCGACTATGAATATGACCTGCTTTTAAAAGAACTACAGCATCTTGAAAAGTCACACCCGGAACTTATCACACCGGACTCCCCCACCCTACGCGTAGGAGGCGAGCCGCTCACCCAGTTTTCCACCATAGACCACCGGATACCGATGCTGAGCATAGACAATACTTACTCCGATAACGAGTTGAGAGAATTTGATCAGCGCATAAAACGCATGGCAGGCATTGACGCGCACCAGGACGTAGAATACGTTGTCGAGCTCAAGATTGACGGCGTGGCCATTACCCTCTGGTATGAAAATGGCCTCTTTGTGCGGGGAGCTACACGGGGCGACGGCATCAGGGGAGATGACGTATCCGCAAATCTTAAGACAATTCGCCAGATACCGCTGATGCTGGAACCATTTGATAAAAAACACAAAGCGCCGCCAGTCGCAGAAATCAGGGGCGAAGTTTATCTGTCAAACAAAGAGTTCCAGAGATTGAACGAAGAACGCGAAGATGCAGGCGAGCCGCAGTTCGCCAATCCCAGAAACGCCGCGGCAGGCTCGCTGAAACTGCTTGATTCCCGTATTACGGTACGGAGACATCTGCGCCTCTTCGCCTACGCCATCGGGTATTCCGAAGGGCTGGAATTGAAGACCCATATTCAGTGCCTGAACGCTATCCGTGAGTTCGGACTGCCGGTAAATCCCCACGCCCGGGCATGCAAAAACATAGAAGAGGTCATCCGCTGCTGCAACGAATGGGATAAACGCAGGGGAGAACTGGACTATATGGTGGATGGAATGGTCGTCAAGGTCAACTCCCTCGCCCTTCATAACCAACTAGGCGCTACGAGCAAGGCGCCCCGTTGGGTAATCTCCTTTAAATTTCAGCCGGAACAGGCGGTTACAAAAATAGAGGAGATTACCGTTCAGGTGGGAAAGACCGGCACGCTCACGCCCGTAGCCAACCTTACCCCCGTCCTTCTGGCAGGCACCACCGTCAGCCGCGCCACCCTCCATAACTTTGATGAAATCGCAAGGAAGGATATACGGGAAGGAGACCACGTCATATTACAGAAGGCCGGCGAGATTATCCCACAGGTCGTAAGCGTATTAAAGGAAAAAAGAATTGGGACTGAAAAACCTTTTGCGGAGCCCGCCGTCTGTCCGGCATGTAAAGGAACTGTGGTCAGAGACAGCGAAGAGGTGTACCTGCGATGTCACAATCCATGCTGTCAGGCGCAGGTGAAAAGACGCGTCCAATATTTTGCAGGCCGGGACGCCATGGATATAGAGGGACTCGGCCCGGCGCTCGCTGAACAATTGGTTGACAAAGGTTTTGTAAAAGATTATGCTGATATTTATTATCTCAGGCGCGAAGACCTCTTAACCCTGGAACGCATGGGCGAAAAGTCTTCGCAAAACCTGATACAGGCAATCGAAAAAAGCAGGCATCGCGATTTAGACTGCCTGATCTGCGCTCTGGGCATACTGAATGTGGGAACCCACACGGCGGAGGTGCTGGCGGAGCGATTTGACACCCTGGACAAGCTGGCACACGCAACACAAGAGGAGCTGGAAGGCATTTACGAAATAGGACCCGTTGTCGCAAAAAGCATCGTCGGGTTTTTCCAAAATAAGCACACGCGGGAAATAATTGAAAAACTGAAGGCTGGCGGAGTCAATACCCACAAGCTTGCAACTCAAAGATCGGTAAAAAATCCAAAGGTCTCCGGAAAGTCTTTCGTCATTACCGGCGTATTGCAAAAGTACTCCCGTAAGGAAGCTGAAACACTCATCAATGGCCTGGGCGGACGCGTCCTGTCCGGTGTGAGTAAGAAAACAGATTACCTTGTAGCGGGCGAAGAGCCCGGTTCCAAGCTGGACAAAGCCAGAGAGCTCAACGTCCACATTCTTGATGAAGCGGCATTTGAAAAATTGGTACAGATTCCTTAGCGTAGGCATGGGGTTCGGGTTACAAACCCGCAGAAAACAGCGGGTAATCTATGGAACAGCAGAAAGAAACCAAAGAACTTAAGGAGGTAATTGGATTATAATATTTCATGTAACACTAGAACACGCTGAAGATGGATGGTTTGTCGTTGAGTGCCCAGCCCTTCCTGGTTGTGTTTCCCAGGGGAAGGACGAGAAAGAAGCTCTGGAAAATATTAAAGAGGCTATTACCGCATGGTTGTGGGCTGAAGATCAAAAAGCGTCTGCCACATTGTCCAAAAAATCAGGACAACAATCAATTGTCGTAGCAGTATAAAATGGGAAGATTAAATAATATTTCCGGGAAAGAGGCAGTTAAGAGTTTATTCAAAATAACATGAACAACTTCATGTTGCTGTGACATCAGGGCTAAAGCCTCGGTAGGACGTGTACCCATTAACCCCAGCCTTAAGGCTGGGGTTAATGACGGTCTTCTCTGAATCCTGTCCTCGACCCGGATCGGGGATGGGCTTTAGCCCTGAGAGTGCCTGATCTTTAAAGTCTCGGACAACAAACTTGTTCATGTTATTTTGAATAAACTCCTTAAGGCTTTTAAAAGGCCGGTTGGCTACCGGTTGGACAAGTTGGAAGTCATTTAGTAATGACAAGACAAGGAGTCAGGGTAAATCTTTCTATACCTCAGCATAAGGAACTTTCGGTGGGTACGCTCCGTGTCTTGATTCATAACTCTGGTTTAACGATAGAAGAGTTTTTAGAATTACTTTAGTGCGTAGTATCTTCCGAAAAGATTTTGATACTCTTAGCAAAAGATAACCGCAGAATAAGGTTGGGTGAAACGGAGCGCACCCAACAATAAAATAATCTTGCGGTTGATGGGTTCGCTTCGCTTAACCCATCCTACACAAATTGTAACATTTAGCTCTTTGAAAAATGTAGCGCCGATCCCTTGTGGTCGGTATGGTGCGAGGGATAAACCACCCGAGCCACGTATGCTGACTCGAAGGATGGTCTCGTGGCGTATTATCCGTTCAATGGCAATGCCAATGACGAAAACGGGAATTGAGGTTGTGGAGGAATATTGTGTTACTATCATAAAAGGAGTGAAAGATGAGGACTTATAAATTCAAGATAATAGTAGAGCAAGATGAAGATGGGGTCTATGTTGTTTCGTGCCCCACTTTGAAGGGTTGTTATTCGCAAGGAACAACTATTGAAGAAGCCGTAGAAAACATAAAGGATGCAATCAGGCTCCATATTGAGGCGCGAAAAGCTGTAGGGGAACCGGTTCCCATTGAGGTTTTGCTTGATGAGGTTAAAGTAAGTGTCTAAATTAGTTCCAACCAAGCCTGGTGAAATAATAAAAGTCCTTGAAAGGCTTGGATTCGAGAAAATAAGGCAAAGTGGGAGCCATGCCGTATTCTATCACATAGACGGAAGATGGACAACGGTGCCAATTCACAAGGGTAAAGATGTAGCAAAAGGGACATTCCATAAAATACTGAAGGACATCGGTCTTTCATACGAGGAGTTTAGAAAAATGAAATAATCCGGGAAAAATGGGTGATGCGAAGCGAACCCAACCCAACAATAAAATAATCTTGCGGTTGATGGGTTCGCTTCGCTTAACCCATCCTACACAAATTGTAACAATTTAGCTCTTTGAAAAATGTAGCGCCGATCCCTTGTGGTCGGCATGGTGCGGGGGATAAACCACCCGAGCCACGTATGCTGACTTGAAGGATGGTCTCGTGGCATATTATCCGTTCAATGGCAATGCCAATGACGAAAGCGGAAATGGGAATAACGGGACGGTATACGGTGCAACTTTGACTACAGACAGGTTTGGAAATACAAATAAAGCGTATAGTTTTGATGGGAAATAATAATTATGTTAGAAATAAAGTATTCCGGAAAGGCGTCGAAGCAGTTTGCCAGAATACATAAAGGTGATAAGAAAAGCGCAGAAATGATATTGAGGGCGGTAGAGGAATATTCCAAAGACCCTTCAGGGAACTTTGATATAAAGATATTGAAAGGCAAGCATGCAAAATTTAAAAGACTTCGTATAGGGGATTATAGAATTATATTTTAGGACGATAATGTTAATATGTGGATTTATGAAATTAAACACAGGCAGGAGGCTTATTAAATGATAAAGACACAGGTCATAAAAGAAAAGAACAAACCTATCGCCGTGATAATGGATTACAAAGAATATCTCAAACTCAAGGAAGCAGAAGAAGACAAAAAAGATTATTATTCAGCATTGGAAACAAAGCTGAATAATAAAAGTTGGATAAGTCACCAGAATTTAAAAAGAAAATTAGGTTTGTAGCTTAGGTTGGTGCGGGTGATGACGGAATCGACTATATAACCTGTCCTCGACTCATATCGGGGAAACGTGGGGTTCGGGTTGCAAATCGAATTCGAAATGTGAATGAGGTGTAGGTTGGGTGAAGCGGAGCGCACCCAACAATAAAATAATCTTGCGGTTGATGGGTTCGCTTCGCTTAACCCATCCTACACAAATTGTAACATTTAGCTCTTTGAAAAATGTAGCGCCGATCCCTTGTGGTCGGCATGGTGCAGGGGATAAACCACCCGATCCACGTATGCTGACTTGAAGGACGGCCTCGTGGCGTATTATCCATTCAATGGCAATGACGAAAGCGGAAATAACGGAACGGTATAATGAAATCTACCTGTGACTTTGCCGAAATTAATGGAAAAGTCCCTATGACGGAGTTTTTGAATATCTTAATTTATCAAGGAACGCGCTAAAATATGAATATTGCGGAAAAATACTTTAAAAATCAGCTTTCTTCTGATGAATTCAGACGCTCATTTCTGGAAGAAAAGGTTAAGCTGGACATCGAATATCCCGGCGGGTTCAGGTTTGCAACCTGAACCCATGAGTTTATTTGGATAAAAAGCCCATGTACCATAAGAAACGAAGTTCGAAGTATAAAAAACTGGGTTCAAATTGCAAATTTGAACCCACGGTCAGAACGGCTGTTCTCCCTTACCGATAAAGGCTTTTCCTGGCTGGTTCAATCTTGCAGATGGAACCAAAAGGTTTGAAGGGAATCGGGGACTTTGAATAATATACGAACTGTGAACATACCAAATGTCTCGGTTCAATCGCAGACGATTGAACCGGCGAAAAGCCCTGTGCGGGCGGCAGCAAAATCAACAACCTAAGAGGAATCATCTACATGGAAAAACAAATTAAAAATGCCCTGAAAACGGCAAAAGCAGACTATGTTGAAATACGAGCCCAGGAGAGCGTCAGCACGGGCATTGCTTACGTAGGAAAGGAACTCGAGAGTATCGGGGAAAATAACACCTTAGGAGGATGCGTGCGGGCGCTTATTAAGGGCGGCTGGGGATTCGTCGCCTTTAACGACATAGAAAACCTTCCACGATACGTGGACATGGCCTGCGAGCAGGCGCGACTCGTTGGCGCCACAGAAAGCAAGCTGGCGCCGGCGCCGGTAATAAACGATCATGTGAAAACAAAGGTGGACATAGACCCTGCAGACATATCGTTAACCGACAAACAGGCCATTTGCAATAAATACAACAACATAATACTCTCCTCAAAACAGATACAAACCTCAAATGTACGGTACGTAGATTCTCACGGAACGGTATACTTTGCCAACACGAACGGAAGTTTCATTGTGCAGGAAACTATTTTCTGCGGTATTTCGCTCCTGGCCATGGCTAGAGACGGCATGAACGTCCAACAGTCCTATCATTCGGTAGGCGACCTGAGAGGTTTTAGCAATGTCCAAAACCAGGAACAAAGCTGCGAGGAAGTGACCAAACGCGCAGTTGACCTGCTCACGGCAAAACCGGTAACCGGGGGCAAATATACCGTTATTGTTGACCCCAAACTCTGCGGCGTCTTTGTCCACGAGGCATTCGGACACCTCAGCGAGGCGGATTTCATTTATGAAAACGCAAAGATGCGGGAAATCATGGTTATTGGCAAACGGTTCGGCAGCGACGCGCTTTCCATTATAGACGACGGGTCGCTCTCCGGCGAAGCGGGATACAATAAATACGACAGCGAAGGCACCCCCACACAGAAAACCTATCTTATCAAGAACGGCATCCTGACCAATCGCCTCCATTCACGGGAGACAGCCGCAAAGATGAACGAACAGCCCACGGGCAATGCGCGGGCCATAAGCTACGCCCATGCGCCCATCGTGCGCATGACCAACACCTACATGGAACCGCGCAACTATACCCTCGAAAAGATGCTCTCTGAGGTGGATGACGGCATCTACGCCATTGGAGCGCTCGGCGGGCAAACCAATATGGAAATGTTCACCTTCAGCGCCGAAGAGGCGTATATGATACGAAACGGAAAAATACAGGAAAAAGTCCGCGACGTGGTTCTCACCGGAAACGTATTCGAGACGCTCATGAACATAGACGCCATCGGAAGCGACCTCAAGATTCACGGCGGGCTGGGCGGGTGCGGCAAAGGCGGGCAGTCGCCGCTGCGTGTCAGCGACGGCGGGCCGCACGTCCGCATACGAAATGTTGTTATCGGGGGGAGATAAAAGGTATTTGTTTAAATAAATATGAAGCACTCAAAACGGCGTTATGAGGCTGGCAAAATGCTTATTTCACTATACCATCGGAGGAAGGATAAACTATGACAAGTCTCTATATCATGCTTGCCGGATGTGTCATATTAGCCCTCGTCGTGTTCTTTGTCTCACATAGACAGGGCCAAAAAGGGAAACACACCCATTAAGAAAATAATGAACGTAATTTTTGAGATATTCAACCCTATTCTTACGCTAAATACCACAATACAAATATGGATATTTTAGAACTCCTTTCATTCGCCAAAAAAGAAAACGCATCTGATGTTCATATCAGCTCAGGCGAGCCGCCCATGATCCGCATTCACGGTGACATGAGAAAGATTGACTCGCCTCTCCTGAGTAAAGAAGACGTGCATAAGATACTCTATGACATTTTAAACGACCAGCAGCGCAAGACGTACGAAGAGCATCACGAACTGGATTTTGCCATCGCACTGAGCGATACCGGGCGTTTCAGGGTAAACGCCTTTTTGCAGAACAGGGGAGAATCCATTGTATTCAGAACAATACCTACGGCCATTCCCACCCTTGAACAACTTAACATGCCGAAGATCGCAGGAGACCTTACCAAAAAAGAAAAGGGACTCGTGCTTGTGACGGGGCCGACGGGCTGCGGCAAATCAACCACCCTGGCGGCAATAATTGATCTTATTAACCGCGAGGAGAAGTGTCATATCCTCACCATTGAAGACCCCATCGAATTCGTACATCAGTCAAAGAGTTGCCTTGTTAACCAGCGGGAACTGGGACCGCATACCCATAGCTTTGCAAATGCCCTGCGGTCTGCACTGCGCGAAGACCCTGACGTCATCCTGGTGGGTGAAATGAGAGACCTGGAGACCATATCCCTGGCGCTTACCGCGGCAGAGACAGGCCACCTGGTATTCGGCACATTACATACATCCAGCGCCCCAAAAACGGTAGACAGGATAATTGACGTATTCCCGCCGGAACAGCAGGAACAGGTACGCACGATGTTTTCTGAGTCTATCCAGGCCGTATTGACTCAACAGCTTTTAAAACGTAAAGACGGGCAGGGACGCGTCGCCGCGCTGGAAATCATGGTCGGCACCACTGCCGTAAGGAATCTGATTAGAGAAAACAAAATTGCCCAAATCCCCTCTTCCATACAAACAGGACGGCAGCACGGCATGCAAACGATGGATCAGGCGCTGATCGAGCTATACCAGAAGGATATGGTCGCCAAAGAGGCCATCGAAAAGCTGGTGAGCAGTCCGAGCGCGCTCAGCGGCATTAAATAATGTATAACAGTTTAGTTTTTTTAAAACATGCGTGAAAGAAAATACCTTAGCCACCGTCTGTAGGGGCAATTCATGAATTGCCCCTACAGGTACGATACTCCGCCACTGCGGGGGTTTTTCAAAAAACCAAATTGATACAACCGGTACAATCTTATAGAAAGACGTAATATCGGATAAGAAGGGGGTGTTAAATGCCCGTAACAGAAGAAAGAATCAGCGGAATCGAAAGAGCTGTACAAGATTTTATTGCCAGTATGAAGGAATCCCACCTGCGCACTGAAGCAGAACACAGAGACTTTAAGGATGAAATGCGAAAATACAAAGAAGAAAATAGACAACAGATAAGGGAGATGAACATCACGTGGGGGCAGATGGCAAAAAAACTCGGTACAATCACAGAAGACCTTGTAGCGCCAAGCATACCAAGGATAGTAAGAGAAGAGTTTGACCTTGAAGTAACGGATTTGATGACAAGAAGAAAGAAGAAACTCCGGGACGGCAGAATAAAGGAATACGACGCCATTGCAGTGGCTGATGAATGCGTATTTGTTGACGAAACAAAGAGTACGTTAGACAGCGAGAACGTAAATGATTTTATAAAGGATATTCAGGAATTCAGGGATTTCTTTCCGGAATATAAGAAAAACAAAATCATCGGGATACTTGCAAGCCTGTATGCAGATGAGGGCGTAATAAGGTACGCCGAGAAGTCCGGATTTCTCGTGCTTGCAGTAGGCGACAAACTTATGGAAGTTAAAAACTCTAAAGGATTCAAACCAAAAGAATGGTAATTAAAGAACTCTTAGAGGAAATGGTCAGGCTGGACGCCTCGGATATTTATATTACCGTAGACCTCCCCCCTATCTACCGGAAAGAAGGCGTCAACACCTCCTACGGCGATAAAAATCTGACCGCCGAAGACACCCGCACACTCGCAGAAAGCGTAATGAGCGACAAGCAGAGAAAAGACTTTTATGATAAACTGGAGATGAATCTGGCCTTGTATTACCCGGAACTGGGGCGTTTCCGCGTGAATATCTTCTTCCAGCGGAGGAATATCGGGCTTGTCATCCGGCAGATAAAAATCAATATCAAGACCATTGACGACCTGAACCTGCCGCAAACCTTCAAGGATATCATCATGACAAAACGGGGTTTGGTGCTCGTGGTGGGCGCAACAGGCTCCGGCAAATCAACTACCCTGGCGGCAATGATTGATTATAGAAATACGAATAGCACCGGACATATCATTACCGTGGAAGACCCTGTAGAGTTTGTGCACCCTCACAAAAAATCCGTCGTCACCCAACGGGAGGTTGGCATAGATACCCTGTCGTTTGGCGATGCGCTGAAAAACACCCTCCGTCAGGCGCCCGACGTCATCCTCGTCGGCGAAATCCGCGACACGGAAACCATGGAATCGGCCATTACCTTTGCCGAAACCGGCCATCTCTGCCTGGGCACGCTTCACGCCAACAACGCCAATCAGGCAATAGAACGCATCATAAACTTCTTCCCTTCAGAACGGCACGAGCAAATATACCTCCTGCTCTCTCTGAACCTGCGTTCTATCATTTCACAGAGACTGGTGCCCGCAAAGGACGGCAGGCGGGTCGCATCCTTTGAAATACTGCTTGATACGCCCAGGATCAAAGACCTTATTATCAAGAAGCAAATTGGTTTACTAAAAGACACGATGGCAAAAGGAATACATGAAGGCATGTTGACCTTTGACCAATCGTTGTTTAATATCTATAAAGACGGTAAAATCAGTTACGAAAACGCCATTGCCTACGCGGACAGCGCCAATGACCTGCGTCTACGCATAAAAACAGAAGGGCTTGAAGCGTCGAAAGATGACAAATCAACCAGTTTTAAATTGAAATGAAATACGGAACGTATTCAGTAATTTTTCTCGTTTGTAGATGGAAGGAGACTTTGTGAACATACACGAGCATTTGTCATACGAACAACTGGATTTTTTTACAGAAATGATGAGCATCGGAAGCGGCAACGCCTCCACCGCTCTTTCGCAACTGCTTGGATGCGCCGTAGACGTCGAGACGCCAAAGGTTCAACTGCTGTCATTCGAGGAGGTGCTTTCTCAGCCTACCCTCAGAACACTGTCGGTAGCATGTGTGAGCATGTTCCTGGTCGGCGATATTCCGGGAGACATGTATTTCCTTATCAGTAATTTCCAAACGGCATATATCTCACACCTCCTTGAAAGAACGGTGCCCAGCACGTATAAATTGAAATCAAACGACAGTATCTCTGAATGGAATAAATCAGTGATAGAGGAGATAGCAAATATTTATGCGGGGACGTATCTGCGGGCTATCAACACATTCTGCGGATTAAACATATATCACACCGTTCCCGTATTAAAATTCGGCGAGATCAGTACCCTATTTGATGCCTCATCAAAACGGCTTGACAAAGACGGAAAGCTTATCGTGGTAAAAAACAACCTTGTCGTCAGTGCGACCCCGCTTGAAACGTATGTCCTGATCAATTTCTCCCCTGATTTCAGGGAGAAAATCAATAAGGCATTTGCGGAGGCGGAAAAAAGGCTTGGGAAAAAATAGGCCGTCTGTGCGAAATTTTTTTATACCCTTAAGTTATGTGTATATAAGGGTGGATCAAGGCGTTGGTTTTTACGCCGAATCCACCAATAATGTTTCCAGGAAAGGTGGATTCGCTATCGCGTAATCCACCCTACCGTAAACCCGCTTAAATAAAATGAAAATTCCTATACAATTAAAATAAACAGAGGTTGAATCAATGAATAAAATCGAAGATAAGATATTGGAACAGGCTGTAAAGCATACCCCTTCAGCCGAAGTGCTGTACGAAGAAGGCGAGACGCGGTCAGTAAGTTTTGAAAATAATAAGCTAAAATACGTAACTACAAAATCTATCCGCGGCGTCGGACTTCGCGTGATTAAGGACGGCAGGATTGGATTTTCGAGCACCACCGATTTCAGACATCCTGAGAAGCTGGTCGCCAATGCCATCGAAAGCGCGAAGTTCGGTCAGACCGCCGCCTTTGATTTTCCTTCTAAAAATAACTTTCCGGCAATTGCCGTACTTGACCAGCGCGTAATAGACTATCCCATCAGCAAGTGTGTGGACATCGGAAAAAACGCCATCGAAAAGGCATTATCGGTAAATGCTGACTACGAATGCAGCGTCGGCATTGGCAAAGGACACGGCATGCGCAGGCTCATCAATTCCAAGGGACTTGATATTTCCATCGCCTCCACATCATTTGGCATAGGCATCGAGATACTGCAAATCAAGGGACAAAGCCTGCTCTGGATCGGGGAAGGAGAAGGCTCAAAAGGTCTTGCGACTGACCTCGACAAACACGTTGATAAGGCGCTGCTGGGTTTGAAACTCGCAGAAAAAGAGCTCAAACTAAAGACAGGCGCTTATCCCGTGATTGTTACCGCAAAGGCAATGGGAAACCTGCTTTCAACCTTCGAAACCGGCTGCAATGGAAAACTGGTGCAAAAAGGCGCGTCTCCTCTTACCGGCAGGCTGGGTGAAAAGATTATTGACGAGCGGGTCAGCATTTATGACGACGCCACGATTGACATGGCCGATTCCAGCTATCCGTGGGACAGCGAGGGCATACCGGCGCGACGTACCCCGTTGTTCGAAAAGGGCGTCCTGAAGAACTACCTCTTCGATCTGCAAACCGCTGGAATTATGAAGGCAAAGTCCACCGGCAACGGCAACCGGGGGTTTTCTTCGCAACCGTCTCCCGGCGATTCGAATATTACCGTTGAACCGGGGGCTATGCCGCTCGATGCGATGATAAAGGACGTCAAATATGGCATCCTGGTGGATCAGGTGCTTGGCGGCGGCCAGAGTAACGTCCTTGCAGGCGAATTTTCCGTAAACGTTGACCTCGGTTATCTGATTGAGAACGGAGAAATTATCGGCAGGGTGAAAGACTGCATGTTTGCGGGAAACGCCTTTGAGGTGTTTAACAATATTGTGGCAATCGGCGACAATGCGGAGTGGCATGGCTCGCTCAGAGTGCCGCCGTTTTATTTTAAATCAATAAACGTCGCCGGAAACGCGGACTAAATGTAGAGCGAAGAGCCTCTTCGCTCTCCAAGCGCCCTTCTCGGAAGAGGGGTTTTCAATTTTGCCGGCGATTACCCGCAACGCCGCTATACATAAACTTACACGCACGCAAATAACATGATTCTTAAATATATCCTTCTCTCCATGCGCCCTGAGCAGTGGATAAAAAACTTTTTTGTCTTTACGGCGTTACTCTTTTCAAAAAACCTGCTCAATCCGGCAAAGGACATTCAAGCCCTCACCGGATTTGTCATCTTCTGCGTGATTACGGGCTGTACATACCTGATTAACGACCTTATTGACCTTGAAAAGGACAAACTCCACCCGGTCAAATCCCGGCGACCGCTTGCATCCGGGAAGTTAAGGAAAAGCACGGCGGTTAAAACCATTATCTTTACCTGTTTTACCGGACTCTTTTTTGCATTTTACCTGAACGTCTTTTTTGGAATCATCATCCTTGCGTACTTTCTGCTCAATGTAGGATACAGCATTTATCTGAAAAATATTGTAATCATTGACGTCGTCTCCATTGCCGCGGGATTTGTATTAAGGGTGCTGGGGGGCGCGGTTATCATCTCGGTAGTCGCCTCTCAATGGCTGGTACTATGCACAATCCTTTTATCGCTCTTTCTGGGTTTTAGCAAGAGGAGGCACGAACTTGTGCTGCTGGAGGGCAACGCGACCGGACACAGAAGGGTGCTGGAACATTACAGCCCCTACTTCCTGGATCAGATGATCGCCGTCGTGACGGCATCCACCCTGATCTGCTACGCCTTGTATGCCATGTCGAAAGATACGATTGAAAAACTGGGCACCTCAAAACTCATTTATACCATACCCTTTGTGCTGTACGGTATTTTCCGGTATCTCTATCTGGTGCACCAGAAGGAAGAAGGCGGCAGCCCGACGGAGATTATGTTTACCGACAGGCCCATGATTATCAATATTGGTTTATGGGTTATTTCGTCTGTTGTATTTATTTACATTGTGCACTGATTACCATGAAATTAGAAAAAGCCCTTTTGTTTAACCCCCCCGTCGGCCTTTACCAGCGCGGTGAAGACAGGTGCCAGGCCGAGGTTGACGGAAGCAGCGCCACGTCGCTCCGCCCACCCAACGACCTCGGATACATCGCATCCATGCTGAGGCAAATAGGGGTTACACCTTTTGTCGCCGATTATCCCGCCGAGAGGAAACTGTGGAGTCATTTCGAAGAGGACTTGAAAACGATACAGCCCGACTTCCTGGTCATGAGCATCACCACCCCCACCATCAGGGACGATATGCAGGCGTTTTCCCTTGCGAAGTCGTTCAACCCGAATATCTTTACCATCGCAAAGGGCGCACACTTTTTCACCTGCAACAAGGATGACCTGAAAGAGGCGGTTTACAGTGTCATGGATGCCGCTATTGTCGGCGAGGCAGAAACAATTATCAACAATCTGATTCAGGCCAAAAGGCATGAACTGGACTTGAATAAGGTCAAAGGGATTTTATTCAAAAATTCCCTCGGGCACATCATCCAAACGACGCCGGAACCCTTCTGGACAGACCTTGACAAAATACCCTTTCCGGCAAGAGACCTGATGAAAAACCACCTTTACACAAGACCCGATACCGGCGCACCGCAGGCCACCATCCAGACGTCCAGGGGCTGCCCTTCGCAATGTATCTTCTGCCTGTCGCCTCTTATTTCCGGCATGAAATTGCGTGAACGCTCAGTGTCCAACGTGATTGCCGAACTTGAAGCATGTGTAAACAAATATAACATACGAAACTTCTTCTTTCGCGCAGACACCTTCACGATGAATAAAAAATCAGTGATTGAATTGTGCAAGGAAATTATCAACCGGAAGCTTGACATTGCCTGGGTGGCCAACAGCCGTGTGAATACGATTGATGAAGAGCGTCTCACCTGGATGAAAAAGGCAGGCTGCTGGCTGGTGGCGTTTGGAATTGAGTCCGGAAACGACGAAATCCAGAAAAAGATTAAAAAGGGTACTACCCAGTCGCAGGCGCGCGAGGCCGTTAAACTCTGCAAAAAACTGGGTATTAAGACCTACGGATTTTATCTGATTGGTTTTCCGTGGGAAACACGGGAAATGATCATGGACACCCTGAACCTTGCAAAGGAGCTACGGTGCGAGTTTTCTGAAATACACATCGCGATACCGTACGAAGGTACCGAATTCTACGAGATTGCCAAAGACTTTGGGATCATGGATGAATCCGCCGTTGGGCACAATTACTTCTCGAACCCTGCCATTGGCACGCTTCACGTGACCAAGGACGAACTCATTGAGATGCGCAAAAAGACATTACGGTCGCTCTACATGAACCCCCGTTACATCGCCAGCACCCTGATCCACATCAGAAGCCTCGAAGAGGTGAAAAACTACACCCGCTACGGGGTGCGCCTGCTGAAAAACCTGCTGAAACGCTAGAAACAACAGTTTTGTGGTTAGCAGGCGCAAATTCCATTTAGAAGTTTATCAACCTTAATTCACTTGACGTCTTCCTCAGGGAACATATAATAATACAAGAATCTCTTAATCTTGCATTTTAATAAATTCGTATATATTTAACCAAGAATCATTTACAGAAAGGATATGGAAAAGATGAGTCTCTTAAAATTGAGGAAATTTGCTCAGGTAACCCTTCCTGCCGATTTGCGCAAAAAGTTTAACCTCGCGGAAGGAGATTTTCTTGAAGCCGAAGCAGTGGAAAAGGGAATCCTTCTTAAGCCAGTAACGGTGGTGGAGCGAGAGAAGGCATGGAATCAAGTTTTACAATCTATGACAAGCGCCAAGGATCGTAAGCCAAAACCAAAGCAGAGCACTAAAAAACAGGAAGAAGAAATTACTAAAATGGTAAAAGATTTTAGAAAACAACATGTATAAAGTGGTCATTGATTCCACGATTCTCATTAGCGCTTTTCTCGCTAAAACGGGTGTTTCTGCCGAACTACTTTACAAAGCTAAAAACGGTGGTTTTGATATGTGCCTGGCAGAAGAAATTCTGGAAGAAGTCCAGCGGGCACTTTTGCAATATCCGAAAATTAGAAAACGATACCATTACACAGACCAAGCTGTAATCCAATTTGTTCAAAATCTCAGAATAGTAACACGTCTTATTACAGAACTACCTTCTCTCGAAGTAGTCAATAGCGACCCCAATGATAATATGGTAGTTGCGTGCGCTCTTAAAGCACGGGCAGACTATATAGTTACCAGAGATAACGACCTTCTTTCTCTTGAAAACTACAAGAATACAAAGATTGTGACACCTGATAGTTTTATGGGAATATTGAGAGAACGTAAACATTGACACACGTTCCTGACATTTCATGAAAGATTTTATCAAGCTGCTTCAGGCAAATACGCAATATAGGGAAATCATCCAAAGACTTCAGGCGGGAAACGATTGCACGGTCAATGGACTGTGGGGGTCGTCTGCAAGCTTCTTCATTGCCGCCGCCATAAGCGAGCGAGCGAAAGCCCCAAAAGCACCGCCCGGAGTGCTTCTCATCGTACCCAGTGTTGAAGAGGCTGAAGAGGACGCGGAAGACCTGAAGACCTTTCTCGGCGGACATGTCGAATTATTCCCTACCGATGAAAATATTTTTGTCAGGGACTTCGATAACGAAGGCGACGTACCCGCGCAAAGGCTTCATGTCATCAATCAGATACGGTACGACGCTATCCACAAAGAAAACGAATTACATGTCGTTGTAGCGCCTGTCCAGGCGCTGTTACAACCCGTACCGTCTCCAAAATCCATTTCTAAAAATATTTTAACCCTACAGGTGAACCATGAGCATCCACGGGAAGCGCTCATCTCGTGGCTGCAGAAACACAATTACCAGCAGTCATCTCAGGTTGAAAACTTTGGGGAATATGCCCTGCGCGGGGGCATTATTGACATCTTCCCTTACGCCTCAAACGTCCCCTATCGCATCGAATATTTTGGCGATGAAATTGAATCCATCCGCAGTTTTGATCCTGAATCACAGCAGTCCGAGCGGGAACTAAGCGCCTGTCAGATACTTTCTGTTGACAGACTCTGCGGCCAAAGCGAAGCGCAATCAGGACATGAACGTGCGTCCCTCATAGACTATCTGAACAAGAACACCTGGATTGCGCTGAAAGAACCAGCAGGTATAGAAGATCGCGCAAGCAAGGTATTAGCCGATATGGACAAGCATAGCGCACTGTTTGGCTACGATGAAATCTTCGGTCAATTGAGCGCATTCGTAAAGATAACGTTGACAAAACTCCCTCTGGCGTTGAGCAGCGGCGATTATACGTTTCAGGTAAAGTCAGCGGATAATTTTCCCCAAAATATTCAGGCAATCGTGTCGGAGTTTGGCCACGTGCTCGAAACTCATGCAAAAACGATTGTCTTCTGCAACAACGCCGCTGAAGAACAGCGGTTTCGGGAAATTATCCAGGATTTGCCTCTTGGTCATAAACGACCGGAACTCCGCACGGGACACCTGTGCAAAGGATTCCGGTTCTCCGATATACACCTTGCCGTTCTTGCTCACCACGAAATCTTCCATCGCTACAAACAGCGCCGCGAGGTGAAAAAGCCTATCCAGGCGAGGGCAATAGATTCCTTCCTTGACCTGAAAAAAGGGGACTATGTGGTGCACATATCCCACGGTATCGCGCGTTTCCTGGGCATGGAAACGATGGAGGAAGAAGGCCGTAAAAGGGAATTCCTGATACTTGAGTATGACGAAGGAACAAAGATATATGTCCCTGCCACCAAAATTGAGTTGGTGCAAAAGTATATCGGGAACTCAGACCACAGGCCCAGACTTGATAAGATTGGCTCAAAGTACTGGGAAGTCAGAAAAAAACGGGCAGAGCACGCAGTCGCCGACATTGCCAGCGATTTACTGCACTTACAGGCGTTGCGGAATGCAAAAGAAGGCATCGTCTATCCGAAGGACACTGCTTGGCAGGATGAGTTTGAGGCGGAATTTATTTATGAAGAGACACCAGACCAGATGCGGGTTATCAAGGACGTAAAAAACGATATGGAATCAAAACGTCCTATGGACAGGCTCATCTGCGGCGACGTCGGATACGGGAAAACCGAGATCGCCATGCGGGCAGCCTTTAAGGCCGTGATGTACGGCAAACAGGTAGCCGTGCTGGTGCCGACCACCATCCTTGCACAGCAGCACTACAGCACTTTTTCAGAACGTATGGCCGATTATCCGGTAAAAATCGGGGTGCTCAGCCGGTTCAAGAACCGTAAAGAGCAAAAGGATACCCTCGAAAAAACGTCAGCAGGTCTTGTTGACGTCCTGATTGGCACCCACCGGATTCTCCAGAAAGACGTTTATTTTAAAGACCTGGGGCTTGTTATTATTGACGAAGAACAACGATTCGGCGTCGAACACAAGGAACGTCTTAAAAAATTACGACAGATGGTGGACGTGCTTACGTTAACCGCAACACCTATTCCCAGAACACTCCACATGTCACTCATGGGCATCAAAGACATCTCGGCACTCAACACCCCGCCGACGGGACGGCAGGCCATCCACACCCAAATCATTCGCTACGACCCGGAGCGTATCCGTCAGGCCGTCAGGCTGGAGATGAACCGCGACGGTCAGGTCTATTTTGTGCATAACCGGGTATACAATATCGAGCGCGTTGCAAGAAACCTGGCGGAGATTGTGCCGGAGGCGAGAATCATGACCGTTCACGGACAGATGGACGAAAAACTCATGGAGCAAAGGATGCGCGCCTTTGTGGACGGCAAGGCCGATATCCTGGTAGCGACAACCATTATTGAATCAGGACTTGATATCCCCAACGTCAACACCATATTTATCAATTGCGCCGACACCTTCGGCCTTGCGGATTTGCACCAGTTGCGCGGGAGGGTTGGCCGGTACAAACACCGCGCCTACGCCTATATCGTTTTACCCAATGATCGCCCCATCACCCCTGAAGCGGAAAAACGAGTAAAGGCCATTGAGGAGTTCGCAGAACTGGGCGCCGGATTCAGGATCGCCATGCGTGACCTTGAGATCCGGGGAGCTGGGAATATCCTGGGAACAGAGCAGCACGGTCACATTGCAGCCGTTGGTTATGAACTGTACTGCCGGTTATTGGAACTCGCGGTGCGGAAGTCAAAGCATGAGACGGTGGAAGAACCGCTGGATGTCTCCATTGATCTCAACCTTGAGTCATTTATCCCCAAAAGCTATGTACCTGAAGATGCGTTGAAGATGGACATTTACCGCAGGTTGAACCGTTCCACGACCTTCGACGAGGTACACAACATCTCCGAAGAAATGACCGACCGGTTTGGAGAAATCCCGCATCCGGTAAAAAACCTGCTTTCGGAAAGTGAATTGAGGATTATTGCGCAAAAATCGAAAATTCGTTCTTTGGTCTGGGTGGACAGCATCGTGATAATACAGGTGGCTGATTTAAAAAGGGCCGAAGCCGGGTTGGGTAATCTGAAAAAACACATACGGGTTATTAACGAGGACACCCTGCATCTGAGATTGCCGAAGAAAGGCATGCAGCCACGGGAGCTGCTGGATTTCCTGAAAAAATCTATTAGTTGTTAATACCGGAATAGTAAACCCGGTTTTCCAATTTGGTAACAATTGGTTTGTCGCCTACACAACGCCGACCACACTTGTCCTCGACTACGATCGGGGAAGGGATCGGCGCTACATTTTCAAAGAGATACTTGTTATCCAACTTCAATCTTCCTTTTGTGCTTCCGGCGCGTACGCGCCAGGCCTTTACGTTTCCTTTTCTTCCTCTTCCAGCCTGATGCCATAAACGTCCAGGATCGTTCCCTTGGCCTTCTCCAGATTTCCCAAAGAGATTTCGTAATCAATCATCGCCTTTGCCTCGTTGCCCTCCGCGGTGGCAAGGTCTTCCTGCGCACGCAGGATTTCCAAGCTGGTAGACCTTCCTACGCCGTACTTTTTCTCCTCCACCTCCAGCCTCTTCTGCGCCAGCTCTCTTGATTTTTTCGTGGCGTTAACCCGTTCGCTGTTGGTCATGACCTGCCGGACGGCCGCCCGCACCTCCACAACAACATCCAGCTCCTTTTTCTTGACGTTCAAACCTGCCTGACGTTTCTCGATCTTTGCCTTGTTGTACTTGCTCCTTGCCGACCTGTTCCCCAGGGGAATTTCCATGGCAAGGGTGAAAAACTCTCCCTGAAATTCCTGTGAAAAGGTAGAGTCGTTGGCGTCTTCTATATCTTCCCCAAGGCCTGTGTAACGCATACCGGCGGTAAAATCCAGCGCAGGGTATAATTCATTTTTTCGCCTCCTGGTCTCCATGTCGGCATTTTCAGTCTCAAGCTGTAGTTCCTGCAATTCCGGGCGTTTTCCCATGGCTGTTTTGATGGTCTCATGCAGTTCAACCTTTTTCGGCGCAAAGTCGGGTTTGTCGGTAGGGAGGACTGTCGCGTCGGAGATAATCTCATTATCGGCAAAATTCATGATCCTTTTGAGTTCGTCTTCCCTGTCCCTCACCTCATTTTCCGCGGAAATTATGGCCTCGACCCTCGACGCCACGCTGGCCTCTGCGTCAATTATCTCAATAGGCGCAAGGGTACCCGTCTGCACCTGTATCCTGTTCTTTTTGAGCAAATCTTCCGCGCGCTCCTTGGATTTTCTAGCCACCTTTAAATCCTCGATTGCCTTCACAAGATTCCAGTACGCCTCCTGCACCGCATTAGAAATCTCTATTGCCTTGCTTTTAAACTGGGCGATGGATATCTTCTTGTTGTTTCTCGCGATGTAAATGGGGCTTCTGTTGTAAAACCAACCGGCACCCTTCAACAGGGGCTGGGTAATCTTCGCCTCAACATAATTTTCATAGGCGGGATTCAGCAGCCGAAAGGGATTGGGATCCACGTAATCACGGAATACATTATATTCCAGGGAGAGCGTTGCGCCTGTGGGAACCATAGTCTTAATCACGGCGTCAGCCGTCCTGCCCTGCTCAATGTAAGGACTTATCGAGCTTGTTTTCAGACCGCCAACCAGTTTGCTGTTTATGGGCACGTCGTCGTTTTCGATATTGCCTTCAAGGGTTAACGTAGGATCAAATTCGGCTTTTTCCACCGTAATGTCATGCTCTTTCAAATTCGAATTCAGTCTCGAAATCTCAATGTCAAAATTATTCCGCAAGGCATAGACCATGCTATCCTTGAGGCTCAGACTGAGAAACTTTAAATTCGACCCCATCTCAATGCCTGCCAGTGGTATCTTTGATGGTGCGGAAGGCGACGGTGTCCCTGTTTTATCTTCGCCGCCGAAGGAAACGCCATACAGGGACAAGACCACATACAAGGCGATGGGTAAATAAATTTTCTTCATTGTGGATATTCCGCAGAGTAGAGACACGTTTGAAACCTGACTCTCCAATAAATGCCATACCTGTTAATGTCCTTTGATAAGCGCCATGACCTCTGCGCGGGTCGCCGGATTATCGCGAAAGATGCCGCGCACCACGGAGGTATGCACCCTCGTGCCGGGTTTTTTAATACCCCGCATGGTCATGCAGAGATGTTCGGCCTCAATAATAGTGAGCACCCCTTTGGGCTTCAACGCCTTCATGATGGACTCTGCAATGTCCGTAGTCAACCGTTCCTGGACTTGCAAGCGTTTCGCCTCTATTTCAACAACCCTTGCCAGTTTGCTGATGCCCGTCACCCGGTTACCCTGGGGAATATAGGCCACGTGCGCAACCCCGCTAAAAGGGAGGAGGTGATGCTCGCACATTGAATAAAAGGGGATATCCTTTAGCAACACGATTTCATCGTATTTCTCGGCTTTTAGCACCTTGATTTCCGCGTGCGAATCCTGGCCGATACCCGCGAATATTTCCTCGCACATGTCCGCCACCCTTTCCGGGGTTTCCAGGAGGCCTTCACGGTTTGGATCTTCGCCGATACCCTCAATGAATAACCGGACGGATTCCATCAATTTTTTTTTGTCTATCAAAATAAAACTCCTTTTCAAAATACTGCGTAAAGTCCAAAATGCGGATATCGAAATCCGAAGGCATTGGAGTCCACCCGTTCACCCCATAGGTGTTAAGTTAAGCAATGTTTGCATAAAAAGTAGCGCAGGCTTCCAGCCTGCATGAAGCAAAATAAAGCTGGCAGGCTGGAAGCCTGCGCTACAGATTTGCTCCCTCAGGACTATATTAATAAGCAGTTAGTGATATTTCTAGAGTCCTTAACTTAACACGTATGCCCCTCACCCCCGCCAGCGGGGGACAACACCCGCGGAACACTGATATTTTCGAATTTTGGATTTCGTGCTTCGGATTTTGTCTCTTCCAGCTCGTTCGGGCTAGGACATTAGGCCATAGTCTTTCAGTGTTTTACTTAATTTGCCCTCGTTTTCTTTCGTCATTTCGCAGAGCGGCAGACGCATTTCTCCGTTCAACCGCCCCAGCAGTTTCATGGCCGTTTTTACGGGAATTGGATTGGTTTCGATAAACATCCCCTTGCACAGGGGGAAAAGTTTGTAGTGAAGTTTTCTGGCAGCCGCATAATCACCCGCCAGACAGTGTTTGGTTAGAGCGGCTGTATCCGCAGGGACAATGTTTGCCACTACCGATATCACCCCTTTCCCACCCACAGACATAATGGGCAGGGTAAGAGAGTCGTCGCCTGAAAGCACTGTTATATTGCACGATTGTAATATCTGTGTTGTCTGGTCAATATTTCCGCTGGCCTCTTTTATGCCGACAATATTTTTAATCCCGGCGAGCCTTGCCACCGTCTCCGGCTGCATGGAGATGCCCGTTCGAGAAGGGACGTTGTACATGACAATGGGGATATCCACCTCTTCCGCAATTAATTTATAATGCCGGTAGAGCCCCTCCGGAGTGGGCTTGTTATAGTATGGAGTAATAAGGAGGGCGCCGTCTGCCCCTGCTTTTTTGGCGTGCCTAGTCAAGTGGAGGGCTTCAGACGTGTTATTTGAACCGGTTCCCGCCAGCACCTTTATTCGCCCCGCTGCCGCGCTGACAACCTCGCCGACCACCCGTTCGTGCTCTTCAAACGAAAGCGTGGCGGATTCTCCGGTTGTGCCGCACGGAACAATCCCGCTGGTTCCATTCGTTATATGGAATTCGACGAGTTCTTTCAGTTTTTTATAATCAACCTCTCCATTTTTAAATGGCGTTACTAGTGCTACAAGGGAGCCTGTAAACATGTTTCTTCTCCTTTATTCATTCTTCCTAAACACGGTATATCAACCTCTTCAGATTAAAAAACGGCAGCAATTTAGCTTTTTACCTGAACAGAAAGACATTAAAGATTTCTTTCTGTGTATGCCCTTGCCGTATTAAAAATATCATCAATGCTTTTATCCTTCCACAAATCCCGCTGCCATTCTGTATAATCAAAATTTTCCCTGCGAATAAGAACTATAAATCGCTCCGCCTCGACAAGTCCCAGTTTTTCCCGAAGGGCTTTCATACCTTCACATCGTATAATGGTATCTGTTTTCATTTCCCCTCCCATACTATGACAAAATCAATAGGATTTATGGCTATAATTTCTGATAGCCGTAATGCCTTTTTTAGAAGAACTCTATCTGTCGTCAGAAAATAGTTGCATTTTGATTGAATTGCACATGCTAAATGGAGCGCATCTTTTGGTTTTATGACGTAGTCGTTTTCCAGTTTTTTTGCATAGTTCCTGACCGTTTCGCCGGCTTTGACATTGTCAACCGCAACTTTCTTCCACTCTTTAATTGTCTCTTTCTGTTCTTCGTAGGGATTTACAGAATTTTCGAAATCTACTATGAATGACCAGACGAGTTCTATTTTACCGTTCCTTATACCATTCTGTATATAAAGTTTAGCCTCTGCCTCAAGCCTGATTGTTTCATATAGTTGATCATCATAAGGGCGGTTATAGCAGCAGTTGTCCAGATATATTCGTTGTTTCCCTACCATGTTTTCTACTCCACGGTTTTTTAACTCTCATACCAAGACAGGACCATCCGGCAAATATACATCAACAGTTTTCCAGAGTTTTCAACACAGCGGCATGATGACGGCGGATTCATTTGCTTCCCTGTTTTACCAGGTTATGTTTGTAGATCAACTCCTTCATCTCCGAAACGGCATTCTGGATACCTGAAAATACGGCGCGTGATACGATGCTGTGCCCGATATGCAATTCCTCGACGTCAAGGGACTCCACAAGCAGCCCGGTGTTTTGATAGGTTAAACCGTGTCCCGCATTTACCCGCAATCCCAGCTTTTGGGCTGCCTTTACACCGGACTGAAGCCTTTCAATCACTGCTTTCCTGGCAGCCTCGTCCCTTGCATTCGCGTAATTTCCCGTGTGCAGTTCAATATACTGAGCGCCCGCATCTCTTGATGCGGCAATCTGGTTTTCTTCCGGATCAATAAACAGGCTGACAAGAATACCGGCGTCTTTGAATCGTTTAATCGCATCCATAATGGTCTTTTTTTGCGATATAACGTCCAGGCCGCCTTCCGTCGTAATCTCCTGTCTCTTCTCCGGCACAAGGGTCACCTGCTCAGGCATTGTTTTCAAGGCGATATCAACTATCTCCGGCGCTGTTGACATTTCAAGATTCAGCTTGGTGAATATTGTTTCTCTCAGCAATCTGACGTCACGGTCTTGTATATGCCTCCGGTCTTCCCTCAGGTGCACGGTAATAATATCCGCTCCTCCCATGACTGCAAGCGAGGCCGCCGTCACGGGGTCAGGCTCAAACGTCCTTCTGGCCTGGCGTATCGTGGCAATATGGTCTATATTTACTCCTAATTGTATCATTTAACCTCCGGTGAACGTATTTTTTCCCGAATATCAAGGTGTACTTCGGGTAATTTATCAACCAATTCGACATTTTTGGGTAGATTGCATTTTATTGGCTGCTTGTATGGACCAGGTGGTTTTAACGAGGTGACATCTATATAGAGCACGATGTCCTCCGCGTGCAATTTTTCCAATACCAGCTTGGGCCCTTTCAGTTTTATATTGGCAAATTCATCCTGCAATTTAATTTCATAGAGGTAGTCTGCCGGCCTCATCACCTTGATCTTTATTCTTTCAAACATCCGGCTATCCTGCTGTTCTGCAATCTGCAACCACACCTGCACGTTTTCCTTGCACTCCACGGGAGCGGAGATATTTTTATCACCTTTTTTGACGGTTATCTTTGGGTCAATTCCAATCTTCCACGGAAACGTGCGGTTTTGCTCCATGGTAATGCCACCAATGTCAATGGGTACCGTATTAATAGACGACGATTCCTTCAGCATGTTGAGAGGGCCGACCACCTTTACTTCTCCGGGAAACACGAATTCCTGCGCGATAATATACCCAATGGCCGGTTCTCCTTTTTTCTGCAGATTCACCTTCAGTTTTTTCTGCTGTAATTTACCCAGCAGTATGTCAAATTCACCCGGATACACGGATACCAATTTAACCGCGCTGGGCAGGTTCAGATGCTCTCTCGTTATGGGAACCGTTTGTTTCACCTGATCTTCTATTCCTTCAGGGGACTCCTTTACCGTATATCGCGCCTGGATTTTCCTGTCTTTTATCAAACCCTTGATGTTTTCAATAACAGTTTGCGGACCCCGGGCGCGTATGGTGATTTCTTCCGTGCTCTGCTCAAGCACGGTAATGCCTTCCGGAACGGAGACAGTCAATTTGACCACTTCCGTCAAATCTTCCGTCTGCCGGTTAATAGCATAGAGCCAGAGCGCAACCGCCATGACCAGCGCCATGAATTTCGTGAGGATATTGCCGGTAAATATTTCCCTGATCACACCTGCGGACTCCTTGCAATGCCAAATCTTTCCGTGGAAAGTTCGTCAAGTATCTTTTTTAACCCTTTCTCGTCAATATCCCGGTTCAGCGTCCCCTTAAACCCCGTTGAAATCGCGCCGGTTTCTTCGGATACAATAATGACGATGGCGTCGGTTTCTTCCGTCAGCCCGATACCGGCCCTGTGGCGCGTGCCGAGGCTCTTTGACAAGTCGGTGTTTTCCGTAAGCGGAAGCAAGCAGCCCGCCGCTACTATTTTCTGTTCCTGGATGATTGTAGCGCCGTCATGCAAGGGAGAACCCGGCCAAAATATGGTGCATATCAACTCGCTTGACACGTCTGCATTCAGCTTCGTGCCGGCTTCCATAAAGCTATCCAGCCCCACTTCCCTTTCTATCGCTATTAACGCCCCTACTTTATTTTTGGACAACGATTCAACGGCCTTGATAATCTCATTGGTCACTTTGTACTCGGGTTTCAAAAACACCTTAAAGACGGGGTTTTGACCGAGCCTCAACAGGGCGCGCCTGAATTCCGGTTGAAAAAGAATGATTATCGGAATGATAAACACGGGCACGAACTCCGTTATCAGCCAGTTTATCGTATAGAGTTGCAGTTTTCGCACAAAGAACAGCACTCCTACGGAAATCAAGACGATAATGAACGCCATTCCCCTTAAAATACTTGTCCCGCGGGTGCCCTGCATGATCCGCAATACAACGTACACGACCGTGTAGATCAGGAATATCTCGCCCAGAGACCTGCCTATCATCCAGGGACTTACATTTTCGAATAATTCAGATATTCTTCCAACCATCAGTTGTTCCTTACTGCATCACAAATCTTTACCACCTGGACGGCTTCCCGCACATCATGCACCCGCACGATGTGGGCGCCATTCATCACCGCAACAGCAAGGGTTGCAAGCGTTCCGTACAAACGCTCCTGAACAGGAAGTTTCAGGATGGCGCCGATAAAGTTTTTCCGTGACGTTCCAATGAGCAGGGGAAATCCCATGCTTGTAAATTCTCTCAACCTTCTGAGAATCTCCAGATTCTGTTTCAGCGTCTTCCCGAAACCAATTCCCGGATCCAGGATAATTTTATCCCCGCTTATTCCGGCATTGATTGCATGGGAAGCAGCGTCTTTCAGGTACGACATTATTTCCGTCATTGCATTTTTACGAATGGGGCGCTTTTGCATTGTTTCCGGGTCACCCTTTTTATGCATTATGACAACAGGCGCCTCTGCCGCCGCGGCAACCTTTGCCATACGTTTATCCATGAGTAACCCGCCAATATCGTTTATCATTGACGCCCCGGCATCAATGGCTTTTTCTGCAACTTTTGCCTTATAGGTATCAATGGAAATTGGTTTTTTAATTTGTTTTGATAAGATTTTTACAAGGGGAATTACCCGCTTCAATTCTTCTGCTTCTGCCACGGGATGTGCGCCGGGTCTTGTGGATTCACCGCCTACATCTATAATGTCAGCCCCTTCTGCAACCATCTTCAGCGCCCGGTCAACGGCGTCTTCCACGGTAGTATACTGGCTGCCGTCATAAAAAGAATCCGGGGTTACGTTGAGCACCCCCATAACGTATGTTTTTTTTCCAAGACGCAAAGCGCCGTGTGGATACGGCACATCGAACAGTTCTCTTTTAAAAATATCGTTTTGTATCTCGCATTTTATACCTTCCAGACAACCGCGCCCGGACGCGCGCGGGCTATGCGCAGCAGTTTCCCGCATCGTCACCAGTCCTCTTCCATTGCTTCCACAATGCTCTGAGCCACGCCTACAAATGCCTCGTTGCTGGCCGAACTGAGCGTTTCATTTCTCCTGACAATGAATTCCGCCGGTCGCTTGATGTTTTTCCGTTCAATAATTGTCCTGCCAGTCCGCTTATCAACCCAACGAATATCTACACCAATGGAAACGCGGCTTTCAACGATGTTGTCCCTTCTATCTTCAATGATTGCATTTTCATTGACGCTGGAAATCTTTCCAAACAGGATAGAATCTGCCTCGTCTTTGTCAACAATATCCAGACGCGTCCTCAATAGTATCTGGTCGCGCACCGCCTTGGTAAGATCGAATTCATATCCCCTCCGGAAGGTGTTATTGTCGAAGATGGGCACGTAAATGCTACGAACGTTGGAACGAAGCAATGATTTTGCGCTATAGCCGCAACTTCCCAGCGAAATAAAAACCAGTGCTATGAGGATGTATGAAAAAATTGTCGTATAGTTACGGTTGCACATACAGGCCGGGAGACGTCTAAAAAAATAATTTTTCATGATTGTATTACCTTTTCCATTTTTTATTTTATGGCCTCAATCATTCGCAGAAATTCTATTCGTTCGTTTGCCCTTTCCGCCCAGATGGTGCCGGGGAAGTCAATCTTGACGTATTCAAAATACATGGCCGCCGCCGCCGGGTTTTTCCGCCTGAGATAGAATTCGCCAATGTTGAATTCCCGTTCCGCCTCGATAATCCTTATCTCTTCGATCAGCCTCTTTGCATCCTCTACATGCACGCCATGAGGGTTTGAAACCACGTACTCTTCAAAACCCTCCCGCGCGGAGATCAGAAGTCCGTAGTTTCGTTCCTGCTGTTTCTCATGATACACCTTCGTAAGGGGTATCTGATATTGAACGTAAGGCACCCATTCGTTTTTCGGATAATTTTCCAGAAATTTCTCGTAGGCGTCAAGGGCTTCTTCGTACTGCTCAAGTTTAAAATGACAGTCCGCTATTTTTACCTGCGCTTCGGGGGCAAGAGGGCCCAGGTGGTGTTTTTCTATAATCTTTTCAAATACACCGATGGCCGCATCCTCATTGGTATCCATCTGCGCAACGCCGAGTTGATACTCCCTCTCCAGGATTTCATTGGTTCTTTTGGTGCCCGGAAATTTTTGCAACGTCTTCTCATACGCCTTCAACGCCCTTTTGTAATCGCCGTTAAGGAAATATGCCCAGCCAATGTTTATTTGAGAAACCTCTGCATACTCGGAACGAGGGTCGGCGTCAATAATCGAGTCGAATTCTTTTATTGCGTTAATGTACTTTTGTTCTACCAGGAGGGAAAGCGCGTATTTGTACCTCTGTTCCAGCGTAGAAACTGCGGTAGAAGGGGCATCCATCCAGCCCGTTTCCTTATTCCACACCCACTTCGCATACGATGGAGTCGCCGTCATACACATTACAAACAACAACGGAAGGAGATATCCTATTTTTCTCATTGCAGGCATTCTGAGTATTTTATGAAAACGTAACGTATTTCCATGAGTTTAATTTCTTGTTGAGTATTGAAGTGATATAATATCTCAGCATCTTTTCTATTTCAATACAAATAGGTAATTGTATTTTTACCCGTTCCAGCCTTTGCAGATTAAGCTCCGCCAGCCGCCCTGCGATAAGCGCAGCGCCGGCGGGAACGACAATGCCGTTCTTATGCTTCACCTGGCACGCCTTACACAGCACGCCTCCCTCTTTTGCGTTAAAATGCACCGTGGGTACATTCTGAATACTTTCCTTGCAGTTGACACATTGTTTCCACTCCGGTAAATAACCCACAATGCGCAGCATTTTTATCTCGAATACCAGCAGCCGCAGGGTAGTGTCCGCATCCGCCGATATCCCTGTCAGGGTATCCAGAAATGCCTCGAAAAGCGGCTCGCAGGGATCATTTTCTTCGGTGAATTCGTTCACAAGCTCGGCGGTGTATGCCGCCTTGTAATATCTATCCAGATTATTCCGGAGCGATTGGTAATTGTCTTGTAAAACGGCCTCCGTGAGGGTATGGAGCTGTGTGTGTTGTTTTTTAATAAAGAGAATTTGGTAGCGCGTCAAAAGGTCTATTGCCCTGGAACTGTGCCTGCCCGATGAACGCTTAAACCCCTTCGCAATGGTATGTATCTTCCCGTAGTCACGGGTGTAAAAGGTAATTATCTGACTGGAGTCGCTGTAATCTGTCCTTCCCAAGCTAATTGCTTCTGTTTTAGAGACAGACATATAAGGCAAGGAAACGGTGGTTAATTGGGTACAGGGACACGATATCCAAGGATTGACAACAATTCTCCTTCTCTTTGGTGCATTTTTTTTGCCGCCCTCTTTTGCCGGTCGTCATATCCCAGCAGGTGCAGCATTCCATGAATGAGATACAGCGCAATTTCGCCTTCCACGGCACAACCGTGTCTTTGCGCCAGTTTCTTAGCCATTTCAACGGAAACGATTATTTCGCCCGATACGGGAGCATCGCTGGGTGGCGGCTCTTCGTAAGCAAAAGTAATTACATCGGTAGCATAATTATGCCGTAGAAAGGTCTTGTTAATTTCTTTTATCCGTTTATTATCGGTAAAAACGACACTGAGTTCCGCGTCTTTTTTTTCAAGCTTTAGCACTTCCCGGACAATTTTCCTTATCCTCTTTTTATCAATCGTACAGAGATCTTGGAGGTTTACTATTTCCAGTTTCATTGGAATTTAACCGCCTTACATCTCATACGCATCCACGATGTCCTGCACCAGCCTGTGGCGGACGATGTCCGACTTGGTCAGGTACACAAAGGAAATATTGGCGATGTTGGTTAACCGGTCCTGGGCGTCAATTAAACCGGACAGCTCGCCTGCGGCTAAGTCCACCTGGGTTATATCGCCGGTGACAATGACCTTTGACTTCATACCAAGCCTTGTCAGGAAGGTCTTCATTTGTTTTACCGTGCAGTTTTGAGCCTCATCCAGGATAATAAAGGCGTCGTTCAAAGTCCTTCCCCGCATATAGGCAAGGGGGAGAATTTCTATCAGGTCGCTTTCGAGATATTTTTTTACGTGCGCGACGTCCATCATATCTGCTATAGCGTCGTAGAGCGGACGCAGGTAGGGATTTACTTTTGCTTTAATATCGCCCGGCAGGTAACCCAGCTTTTCGCCCGCTTCAACAGCCGGTCTTGCGAGCACAATTCTCCTGATACGTCCGCTTTTCAGGTACGACAAGGCCATTGCAACCGCCAGATACGTCTTTCCCGTACCCGCAGGACCTATGCAAAAAACCAGGTCGTTTTTCCTGATCTCCTCCAGATATTTCGTTTGCCCGTCGGTCTTTGGTTTTATGAAAATACCTTTTTGAAAGACGTCTATAGCGTGGATAGACGCCTCCGTTGTCTCGCTCTTTGCTTCTGTAATCGCCTGTTCCACGTCCCCCATCTCTAATCTGCCCGTGGCACGAACAATTCCCAGCAATTTATCAAGCACTTCCTTGCCGGTATCCACCCGCTCTTTCTCTCCTTCCAGTTTCAATAGCCCATGACGGGCAACCATGCGCACCTGAAAGGCGTCCCTGACAAGGCGCAGATGACGGTCGTGGCTGCCATACAGGAGAGACGCCTCCGCATCGTTTTCGAGGATGACGGTGTCCTGGTATGGCGCGGGTGTTTGGAGATACTCTTTATTTGCGGAAAATTTTTGGATTTTGGCTTTCTGTTCCATACTAAATAAGCTTGAAAATTACCATTGAATAGTAGGCGACCGGCATACTGATTAACAGACAATCAATAACGTCCAGCACGCCGCCAAAGGCGGGCACCAGGCTTCCGGAATCCTTCACGTTGGAATCCCTTTTCAGCAGCGATTCCGCCAGATCGCCCAGCAGGGCGGAAGCGCCCACAATTATTCCCAGCAGAACTGACCACGGAAGACTGAATATCCTGGTGGCCGGAATCAGACTGAAAATTACTGCGATTAAGACGCTGAATAAAAGAGAGAAACAAGCCCCCTCGATGGTCTTGTTCGGACTAATGACCTTTGACAGCTTGTGCCTGCCGTATTTTCTACCCAGCAAATAGCCCCCAATGTCGCCAAACTTGGATATCAGCAAAACCATAACAAGGATACAAACGCCGCTGGGGAGGTACCGCAAGGTAATGGCAAAGCTTAAGAGAAAGAATATGTAGAAAACCCCGAATATCGTTACCGAAATATTCTTTACGGCGTCCTTTGTACCACGCCGAAATGCCTGGATGAGCAAGAGCCAGAAGATAAGGGCAAGAAAGATTTCCTGTCTGAAAAAATGGCAATCTGCCGAAAAATGATTGCGCAACGTCAGCCAGTACGCCACGAACAGCCAAACACCGGCAACGATGCCTGACACCCGAAACGGCGCGAAACCGTTTTTGCTTACAATATTGTAAAATTCATACAGGCCAAAGATACCGGCCATGGTGGCCAGACACCCGAATCCTATATCCGTGCCGATGATGGAATCAAGGGACAGCACGCCGAAGAACAGCGCGAACATGATAACGCCGAATATGACTCTGGTTTGAAGTGTAGTAATAGTTCACCGCAAAGGCGCAAAGTGCGCAAAGATAGTGTTTTTTAGAAAGTACCTATTAAAATTTTGGTAACAATTTAGCTTTTTGAAAAATGTAGCGCCGATCCCTTGTGGTCGGCGTTGGGCGGGGGATAAACCACCCGCGCTACATATTCCGTTTTATGTTGGTTTTACATAAATGTGAAAATTTTAGAAAACATTGTGATTTTATTTGAGACGATACCCTTTCTTTAAGTTTTTTCTTTGCGTTCTTTGCGTCTTTGCGGTGGACTGAACTGTTATGAAGCACGTTCACTCCCGCAACCCGCCAAAACGCCTTTCCCGGCGTGCGTACTCCTTAAGCGCCTCTTCAAGATGAGCCTTTCTGAAGTCAGGCCAGCAGACCGGCGTAACCCAGAGCTCCGTATACGAAATCTCCCACAGGAGAAAATTGCTTATCCGCATATCGCCACCGGTTCTTATGAGCAGGTCGGGATCGGTCATATCGCTCATATACAAATATTTTTTGAAGGCGTCTTCCGTAATTTCATCCAGCCCCATCTTCCCGTTTCTCACGTTTTTGGCAATTTCCCTCGCGGCATCCACAATTTCGGTGCGCCCCCCGTAATTAAGCGCAAGACAGAGCACCATGCCCGTATTATTTTTGCTTCCTTCCATCATAATGGCAAGTTCCTTCTGCACGTCTTCGGGAAGCTCGCTGATGCGCCCGATTGCCGTCATGCGGATATTATTGTCGTTGATCTCTTTCCGCTCTTTAATGAGGAAGTCCTTGAGGAGTTTCATCAGTAAATTGATTTCGCGCTGCGGCCTCTTCCAGTTTTCCGCTGAAAAGGCGTACAGGGTAAGCTGCTTCAGGTGCTTTTTGGCGCATTCCCGCGTTATTTCACGGACGGACTCCGCGCCCTCCCTGTGTCCCCGGAACCTTGCAAATCCCCTGCGCTTTGCCCATCGCCCGTTCCCATCCATAATGATCGCGATATGCGAAGGCACATGCCCCTTTTCACTCATACAAGACTCACAACCTGACCACGATCCGGACCGACAGAAAGCATTTCCACTTTGACGCCTAAAATCTTTTCGAGCGTATCAATATAGTTTCTCGCATGAAGGGGAATATCCTTTACGTTTCGTATCCCGGAGGTATCCTGCTGCCAACCAGGCACTTCCTTGTAAACCGGCCGGTATCCGGACTGCACGGCAATGTCCGAGGGAAAGACGTCGTGTATTTTGTCGCCAAATTTATACCCCACGCATATCTTTATCGTCTTCTGCTCATCAAGCACGTCCATTTTGGTCAGCACCGCGCCATCCACGCCATTTATCATAATGGCATGCTTTACGGCAACCGCATCAAACCACCCGCAGCGCCTTGGCCTGCCGGTAGTAGCGCCATATTCGCCCCCCTTTTTCCTTAAATGCTCACCCAGCTCGTCGTTGAGCTCGGAAGGAAAGGGACCGCTGCCAACGCGGGTAGTATACGCCTTCATTACCCCCAGCACCCTGTGAATCTGTCTGGGGCTGACTCCAGCGCCAACCGCAGCACCGCCAGCGGTGACCGACGACGATGTAACATAGGGATACGTGCCAAAATCCACGTCGAGCATCGAACCCTGAGCGCCTTCGAATAATATCTTCTTTCTGGCCTTTACCGCCTCATCCATGAACACCACCGTGTTGCACACGAAAGGCCTTATCTGCTCTGCATACCCGCAATACTCGTCATAAATATCCTTCCATGACAATTCATCGGCGTTAAACAAACGCGCAAATATCCTGTTTTTCTCCTCGACGATTTTTTTAAGCCTCTGTTTAAAATGCTCCGGATGAAAAAGGTCGGCTATCCGTATACCGTTACGGGCCATTTTATCGGTGTAGCACGGCCCTATTCCACGGCGGGTTGTGCCAATCTTTTCATCGCCTTTTTCCGATTCGGAGAGTTCGTCTAATTTCTTGTGATAGGGAAACACCACGTGCGCAATCTCGCTGATGCGGAGGTTGCTTCCCACCTCGATGTTTTTGCCTCGTAACTCGGCGATTTCTTCCAGTAACTGGCGGGGGTCAAGGACTACGCCGCTGCCGATAACGCAGCATTTGTTTTTTCTGAGGATGCCGGAAGGAATGAGATGCAATACGAATTTTTCATTATTTACGACGACCGTGTGGCCTGCATTGCTGCCACCCTGGTATCTGACGATTATATCGAACGATTCCGTGAGTATATCAACGATCTTGCCCTTGCCCTCGTCACCCCATTGCAAACCGACGAGGCAGGCATTCAAACCCCTGTTCAAATTTTCCATAAAAATCTGGCAAAATCCTCCGAATTCATTGAGAAATAAGCTGTTACAAAATTATAAAAAACGTGGGAATGAATGTCAAGGGAATACGGTTTTACGGCTTGAAGCCAGTCCCTGAGAAACATAAATTATGGTGATATAGGGAGAAATGGGGGAAGGGCGAATGTGTTTGAAATAAAAAACCGTAGGGGCGAACGGCCGTTCGCCCCTACGATTTAATGTATAGGAATTTCAAGGTTGTGTTTGTAGCGCGGGTGCTGTCCCCCGCTGGCGGGGGTAGGGGGTGGAAATCCCCCGCCCTTAGCCGACCACACTTGTCCCCGACACCGATCGGAGAAGGGATCGGCGCTACAAATAAGTCGTTTTATTTTGCAAGGCAAAACAACCTAATTTATCTGTGCAATCTGCAAAGGTTTGCCCTCCCCCTTATCCCATTCCGGAGGGGGACAGGGGGCATAGGTGTTAAGTTCAGCAATGTTTGTATAAAAGTAGCGCAGGCTTCCAGCCTGCATGAAGCAAATAAAAGAAAGCTGGCAGGTTGGAAGCCTGCGCTACAGATTTACACTCTCGGGCGGGTTCAGGTTTGCAACCTGAACCTTGTAGTTTGAACAAACGATACCCAGTTGAACAGTCACAACGCCCAGAAATACATAAACCTCCAGGTTCAAGTAGGGACACGGTGCACCGTGTCCCTACTTGAACCC
>Ga0209514_10001587_pt1 | contig 38475 bp, 52 predicted proteins | sample Subgrocontami58m_FD_187452 | JGI IMG/M metagenome (GOLD analysis project Ga0209514, IMG submission 187452) | Subsurface groundwater microbial communities from S. Glens Falls, New York, USA - GMW37 contaminated, 5.8 m (SPAdes) (version 3) | ecosystem: Environmental > Aquatic > Deep subsurface >...
TTGCTATTAATGTATTTTGACCGGCCTCAGTTGCAGGTGCTGCAATAATTTTTGCAAGGACTGCTGCTAATGTTGCTTGTGTAGCAAAGTCTTTTGCTATTAATGTATTTTGACCGGCCTCAGTTGCAGGTGCTGCAATAATTTTTGCAAGGACTGCTGCTAATGTTGCTTGTGTAGCAAAGTCTTTTGCTATTAATGTATTTTGACCGGCCTCAGTTGCCGGGGCTGCAATAATCTTTGCAAGTATTGCATCTAATGTGGCTTGGGGAGCAGCACCCATATTTACTTTTAGTCTAAATCCTCCTGCGCCATCCGGCTCAATGAATGTTGAATAAAAAGCCCTTATCTCTAAATCTGTTAATCCTACTAACATAAATTACTTCCTCTTTTTAAAAATTGTTTTTATCTTTGCTTTTATAGGCTCCCGGTACACATAGCTAAATGCTGCCAATCCAAAAAAAAAAGTGCTACTCCGGTTGTGCCTTTGTTTTCTGAAATTGTTCTTGTAACTGAACTAAAAGCGTTTAGAATTCCGTTTCTGAAATCAGTAACTGATGCTAAAGCTTTTTTATATCCCTCCTGAACAACATTTGCATTAAAGTCTGTACCCCAACCCGCATTGGCTTGAATTACTGCTTTTACTGCGGTGGTAGTGTCTTTAATTTCTGAAACATCATTTACACCGATCTTCTTTTTCATTAGCCCGGATGCTTTCCCGACATTAAAGAATATTACAAAATATCCTGCTGCGGCTGCTGCTGCAATTTTGGGATCATTTAATAGATCAGGATTGTTTACCAAATCAACACCTATCAATTTGCCAATAGCTTTGTAATTATCTTTAAATGTAATTTGGTTTAATCCTCGTCCCCTATATTTATATCCTTCGGTTGCGCTGTTACCGTAACGGCTGCCATATAGAAAATCAAAAAATGCAACCGGGTTGGCTTTTAATGTCGTTAATTGTTGCTCTGTCAGGCTTTTTACCCGAGTTCCAAAAATTGTACGAATGCGGGCGTTACTTGTACCGGCATAGCTTGTTTCTGATTTTGGTTTAAATTCAGATTCTTTGGCAATAACTGCTAATACAGCTGCCTGAACTTCCAAATTAAGAACTCCGTTTTTACGAAGCGCGCTAATTGCTGCTTGCATAACGTCCTTTGGATATGTTGATAAATCTGCCATTTGCTTAACTATTTGCCCAATTATAGGCAATCGAATTAATCCTTAAAAATGCAGCACTTCTTAAATAGGCTTTTGCCTGTGCTTCCAGTGTTTTTTTAGGGAACTGAATTACTTTAATGTTTGAAGCTGCTACCCAAACTTTTTTTAACTGCATCCCTTTATTATCCCAAACCTGACCATAGAACTCAATAAATCCGGTTTTCCCATCTTTACTTAACTTATAAACTCCGGTCATTAATCCCAATGGCTTATCAATTGGTGCTACTGCAATTATATTGCTTTTGCCTACCATGGAAGTAATACCACCATCCCCAATAATTTCAGGACTTTTACGAATATTCGCACCCTTTGTAGTAACTGCATAGCAATAGTTGTTTATAACATCGTATTGAAGACTCGACTTTGCAGGTGGTTTTCCGGTAAACTTTGTTTCATCATCCTGTGTAAGATTCAGAATGTTAAAAAACTGGACTTTTTCTTCAGGACTTAAAAAATTGAGGTAATCATCAATATTTGTATTGTAAAGATTTTTAAAAGAAACCGATACATCTTTCCATGCAATTTTTTTTGAAGCGATTTCGCGAGCTGCATCAAATGCTACCTGCTCATTATCACCATACCAATTTTTAGCGGCATAAATTTTAGATGCCGCCTGTGCTTCCGGTGTATCTAATTTACCTGCTTCTTTACCTGATTTATATTTATTAAATATTTTGTTTCCAAAATACAAACCACCGCCAATGATGGCAATACCAAATACATAATCCACAACCGAGCGTTTGCCTGCTGTTTGAACTATTATTGATTGCGGTTGTGTGTTGGTTGCCATTTTTATTTTAAATATTTAATGTAGGGCTTTGCCTGTGGAAGAAAGTTTGGTTTCTTAGCAGCCAGATCAGCCAAATAAATAAGATCATCATGCGGTAACTTAGTTACCAATGTTTGTAAAGCTTTTAATGCTTCCAAGCACTTTTCATCCGTTGCTGCTGTTACTGTGAAGTTTACTGTTTTTGTTGCCATTTGCGTTATTTTTTATTGTTCGATTTTTGTTTTAATAAATTCGATTAAAATAGCTGCATTGTCTTTGTTGATGCTTCCATCGGATAAACAACAAAAAGCGCAAACATTATAAAATGTATCTAAATCTTCTACGCTTAATGCTTTTGCAAATGCGTGGAGATTTATTAATTTTTCTTTTTGGTCAGGCGTACAAGATTCGTATTCATCTGCTGCCACTTCTGTAAATGATGCGCTGCTATCGCTTGCCCCTGATGAAGTATTATTTTTTTCAGCCTCATCGCTGTCATCAATAAGCATTTGTTTAACTTCTTCGGGTGTTTTGTTGGTAACTGCGCTTAAATATTTAGGATTTTCGATCGCAAACTTTTTACCGATACCGTATAAAATTCCAATTGCCAGCTCCTGAAATGCCGGTGGTTTTTGTTTTGCGTTTATCTGGTCCGCTGCGCCCGATAGTTCATCATCCGATTCAAGCAAACTTTCTTCTAAATCTTCAACTTCATCCTGCAATCTATCTATTTCACTTTGTTTGCGTTCCATATCGCGCTCATGGTTGCGCTTTAATTCTGTAATTTCGGCTTGGTGCTTAAAATTATTTAACTGCATAGCAAAGTCTGCCTTTAACAGATCTATGCTGTTAGTGCTTCCATTTGCCTGATTCAAGGCTATAAATTTTGATTCCAACTCTTTTATTTTTTCAGATTCCTGCACATTACCTAATTCGGCTGCTTTGTGGCTTCCATCTTTTGCGCTTTCCTCTAAATAAATAGTATAGGTTTCGGGGGTAGTGATTTTTCTTTTTCCTACATATATTTCTATCTTCATTGCCTGTGGATTACGTGTTGTGGCAATGGTAGTAATGTCGCGCTCAAATTGTTCGCGACCACACTTTAGTTCATTGGGTATTTTTTCCCAACGGCCTTGTTTAAGTATTTCAGTAATGCGGAAATGTTCCGGGTAACGTGTTTTGAAATTATTAGACGATAAGCCAGGCGTATCTTTGTTTTTCTTTTTTTGTGATTGTAACCTTGCGTTTTCGGCAGCTGCGTTTGCTACCGAATTTTCTAACCGTTCAGCAATGGTTGCTAAATCGGGAGCTATTTTATAAAGCTCGTCAGGCGTTTTTAATTGAATGGTGCTCATTTTGCGTTATTTTTTAATTTGATAATGTGCTTAATAATTTGCGATACTCATCAACAACATTTTGTTGTTCCGTATCTAATCCTTGTAATACAGTAACCTTCACAAATTCATAATCTAAAGGAAAACCAATTATATTACTTTCGTCAAGTGTGATGATCCCTGAAAATTCCTGAATGCCATTTAGATTAAAGTTATTATAAGCTACACCTTCATTAAAATTTGTGTAATCGGCACGAATTATCAGCGTAGGTGAAGTAATACTTTTAGCAGTCAAATAATAAAATTCATTTGTTGCAATTATTTTGTTCTCCCGGATTCTAACAGGTTGTGGGGTAGTGTAATGGCAGTAACCCATTTCTTTCATGCGAGAAGCAATATGCAGCACTAAAAAAGCATCCATTTTTAATCAGTTTTAATCATTCTTTTTCCTCTGAATATCAGTTTGATATTATAGGCTCCTAAAATTTTGTTATCGGATTCAATAAATCCTCCTATTGTATTTCCATCCTGTACCTGTTCATTCAGTGGCCAAAATGATAATTTCCTTTTTCTTACAGTGCCATCCGTTTTTTCGGCTTCTATTTCAGTAAGAGGGGTAATGGTCCTGTTATTAAATGTAACCGATACAGAAGCATCGGGAGGGTTTGGGGTGATTTTTCTAACAATGGCCATAAAGCCATTTATAACAACAAAATTCTTTGGTATTTTGCTGTTAATTTGTTTTATGTTCAACCCTATTGCTGCAACTATTGGTACATCAATTACGATATACCTTGTTTTTAATTCGTAACTCATTTTATTGAACCGGATTAGAAAGTTTTAAATAAACAAAAACAGTATAAGGATAAACCTGCGCTGCAATAGATCCATCTTTAACCTTAATATCAACTGTGGAATTTTGTCCGGGTTCGTTTACATCTTTTTCAAACCGATCATTAACATCTGTATCTCTTCCGAAGCCCAAAATTTCCACATCAAATCCCGGAGGATAGATTTCCTGGTTGTTGATTTCAAATTTCTCGAACGTTAATCCATTCATTGCCGTTCTTGCAGCATCTTTTGATAGGGCTAAAATCCCTGATACTGTTTTATAGTTAATATCAACAGTTATTGCTCCTGAATGGATAATTTGACCTGCTCCTCCAACTACGAAAGGAATACGTTGATATTTTATAGCTCTGTTAACCATTTTTTGTAGGAAATTAAATTGTGGGACGTCTTTTTTAATTAAAAAAGGTTTGCAGATAGCGTGTGATTAGCACGCTATCCGCTTTGTCCTGTGTGAAAAAATAACGCTTATTCAAAACACAGAGAACACCTTTATCCTAATTTTAGTAAGGAATAACAGCAGAACCGATAAGCTCAACACGAATAAACGTGTTAACAGGTGCGGCCTGGCTCAACGATAAGTTGAACTCAATTTGTTGCTGTGGCTCTAACCATTTTGGATTTGCCAAACGGTACGTACCTGTGGTAACATCAGTTTGGTTAGTGGTATCAAAAATTTTGTTACCACATTCGTTTGGTAACAAATATTTTGTTCCGGCTTTAAATTCTACCTGACCGTTCAGGATTTCTTTTCCGGCAACACCGAAAGCAGCATCAACTGCACCGATAACTGAAATTCCACTGGTTAAGCGAACATGAGTTAACAGTAAATAGTTGTCTTTGTCCAATTTACCATTGGCAAAATTGGATAGACCAACTGATTTTACATCGGCATTGGTAATCATTTTAATTAATGTTCCTGCTCCGGCTGCTTTTACAGCATAGAAAATAGTATCCGCCAATTGCAGTCTTTTTTCTGACAAGCCTTGACGAATATTTTCAGGTAACATTCCCAATCTCATCATTGCCTGATCGCGTGATGATAGGTTCTCTCCACCTGCGCTTGTGCGAGTTTGAGTTAATTTGGAAATTGCAGCACGTTTTTGGATTGGTTGCATTGCTGCAATTGCGCCCAATAGCATTTCTGTTTTTTCAGGACTTAGGTAACCCAAGTCATCTACGCTCATTAAAAGAGCGTTTGCTTCTTCTGTATTCATGGTATTTTATTTTTATAATATTACTTACTCTTTTTAAGGGTTTTCAGCTGCCCCCTTTAATTTTTTGATCCTTTTAATTCAATCGGAATTACATTATCATTCCTGAATTTTCAGCTTCCAAAGTGCTTCCCCAATCTGTTCTACCAACACCATTGGCTGGGTTCTCCTCAAGATTGGATTCAAACTTCTTTTCTTCAAGTTGTTTTGCCATATCGTTAAGTTGTTCCTTATAATATGTTGCTTCCAACACTTTACGGTTTGCACCTGCTTCACCTAAACCTGATGTAAGGCTTTTTCCGGTTACTGCTTTAATTCCTGATAGCACTCCGCCACCTGCAATACCAAAACCTAAACCACTAACAAACTGCATTGCTGCACCTGTTTTTTTGTTGGTTAATACAACCGTTGCAGTACCCACAGCAACAAGAATTAAGGGTTTAACTATTTTTTTGACACTGAATTTCCCATCATCTTCGGCAGGAGCCTGTAAGAATGGAATTTTATCCAGTAAATTACTTGCAACAGAACCTAATACCAATCCAACAAGAACGCCTGAAGGTTTAGCAATTGATTCTGTCAATCCTTTTTTAGCTGCTTTTAATTTTTCAGCTCCCTTAAGTCCGGCTTTTTTCTTTTTTGGGCCTTCCTTATGCGGTTTGGTTGATTTTTTAGTTTTCATTTTTTCTGTTGCGTATTCTTTACCGCGCCCGGATTGGTTTATTTTTTAATTGATAATTTTAAATTGATAATTGATAATTATTTAAGGACAATGCGCTTTACCTTGCTTCCGCTTGGTAACATTGCTTTTGATTTTTTCACTTTAAGCCCTTTTCTATAAACAGCAACCTTGCCTAAACCATTAAGTTTGGTTTTAGTTTTTGTTCCAATACCTACCATTGTACGCGCTTTTGGAGAAACAGCTAATGTTATTGCTGTACCAATTAGTAATACACCTAATCCAACTTTTACAGGATTTGCTTTTATAAAATCAATTATTCCGCCTCCGTTTCCCGTATCTCCACCACCTGCATCTTCGTACGCCTGATCTCCGGCAGCTAATGCTTCTGCGGTAGTTTTTCCGGCTGCTATTGCAGCATCGTAAGCTGTCTTCCTTGCCAGTTTAGCGTTTGCTTCAACACTTTCTGCTGCATCTCCCGGAGTTGTGCCTTCTTCTAATTCTTTCGCAACACCGGATCCATCTTCTTCTCCTGCTGCTTTATTTTTTTTCTTTGAAAAAAAGTTTTTTATAGCGATAACAAATTTTTTGAACGCTGCTCCTTTTGTATCAGCAGAATCACCTTCTATTACTTCCGGTGCTTCTACTTCCGGTTCATCTGTTTCTCCGAATCCTTTTACACCTGATTTTTGTTTTGGCTGCTGATTAGCGGATTTGTATGTTTTATCATCAACACCTGCTTGTTTCATTTTTGCCATCGCAGTTATTAAGGTTGCTGCTGATGAAACAATAACTGCTGCTGTTGATGCAGGTTCTCCAAGCTCTCCTACTAATCCTGAAAGTTTTTTCTTAGCACGCCCCGATTTTATGTATTTCTCCAATTTGGAAGGTTTACCGCCAATTTTAACAAATACATTTTCAAGTGCATCTTTGGCTTTTTTTGATAACTCCCAGGCTGCTTTGGTAACTCCCATTTTTTCAGCTTCCGCTTGAGTGAAATATGCAGGGTATGCACGTTCAGCCCATTGGAACAAATTTGTTTTCATTGCAAGTAAAAAACCTGCACGCATTGCCAACGTTAATGGATTGGACAATACAAGGAATTTTTTGATCAGCTTACCTGCTTTTTTTGTAGTTGCTTTTATCGAAGCTCCGGCATCTTTCACTCCTTTTTTTACCTTTTCAGCAATCTTTTTATTTACCTTTTTTACAGCTGCAACGGATTTTTTTACATTGGAGAAAAATGTTTTTCCACCTTTCTTAATTTTTAATTTTCCAAGCCCTTCAAGTTCAACCGCTAATTCAGCATCATCATCACTACCGGTAAAGCCTTCTTCAATGTCATCTCCGCCATCCGTTCCACTTACTGCACCATTTTTTTCAACCGATAAATTCCATCGCTCTTCCTCTTGTTCAAGTTTATCAAGTGCATCTTCACGTTCAGAGGTATTCCACTTCTTAATGGCATAATCAAGCATTTTTAAATACTCTCCAGCTCCACCCATGATTTCCATTGATTGAGGCTCTTTAGCAATAATATCTCGTGTAGCCTTAATATGTGCTAAAATAGCATCAAGCATAGGACTTTGCTCTTCAGATGCACCAAGTCCATCTATTTCAACATCTTGAAAATGTACTCCATTGAGTAAGTTGTTTTTTTCGTGTGCTACATTAATTAAAGCATCTCCGATAGCGCCTAAACGTGCAAGAGGAATACCTCCTAAAAAGGTTTTTGGTGAGTTCATGGTATGGTCAAATTTATCTGTGTACGTTTTTTCTTCATTGAAGCGATTTAATACGCAATCAATAACATAATAGCGTTTGCTATCATTAGGAAGTGGAACAACCACGTAAACGTGTTGCCATCCTGCATTGTATTTTGTAATTCTGAATTTGAAATTGATTCCTAAATTCATCAGGCATGATCCAACTGAAATACTGAAACAATCACAATCAATTCCCGACTGTGGTTCTGTTTGTGGATTTCTTGCTAAAATTTGTCCATCATGCCAAGCTCTGCGAGGTCTGCGAAGTTCCTCTACACCATCTTTGTCTAACTTATACTGGCAATGGTTAAACCAAAAATCAAATACATTTTTAAGTGATTCCGGTAATGTTTTACCTTGAAGCAATGGAGCTAACTTGATCGTGTCCTCAAGTGTTTCCCGGCAATATTTATCCATATCACTAACGGTACGCTGAACATTGCCATTATTGGTAACAATATCATAAGTCCCCTGGGCTTTAGGAATAAGTTTATCGTACCGGCTACCATCTTTCAACTTTCGTTTATAATCGGCAACCAGTCCTAAAAATGCAATGGGGCTATATTGGCTGTTTTCGCTCATAATTTTATAATAGTTTGCATTGGTATTGTTAATCCCAATGAATCAAGTGTTACATCTGCAACTATTGTTTGTGTGCCCTTTACTCCTTTTGCTTTCGCTGCTATGTACTGGAAGAAATTTGGAAGTACAGGCGCAATATTTAATGCACGTAATTCAATATCATGTTTGAGAATCGTAGATGATTTTGATTTAATATTGATTTCAGTTGGATCAGGAGTATTGGTGTTAAAAATTTTAGCAAGTGAACCATCGGCTTTTTTAACTGAAAGTTTGAAGTACGGTTTGCTGAATATTAAATCCTGATCTGTTGGATTATTAATTTTTAAAGTAATTGTGTATATTAATGATGTTGGTATTCCTAATGGATTTTTTTTAATTTCCTTTAGAGTAAAAGCATCAAAATCATAATCTAATTTATCAGCAGCATTAAGAGTTTTTTGGGCTTTTACAGCACCATAACCTGCGTATGCAAATACAGTAACCAATGCGCTTACAATAATTATTTTTTTAATGTTTGCCATTTTTTGCTTTGCGTTCTTTATAATAATGTATAATCAAATCCCCTGAAACTTTTACCAAAAGAGAAACGAACCCTGCAATAACACTTTTCAATAAAAAAGAAAATGTATCGGATGGAAGAGGTATTAATAAAAAGGTTGAAGAATGAGAGAAAGAATTATATGTGCCTGTAAGCGTTGCTGCAAATCCTAAGATAAACGCAAATATGTTAGTTATTACGTTTAAAATCATACTGTCGTGTTGTATTTCTGACTGATGAAACATCGTGCTTAATTATATTTTCAACAAATGTTAGAGGAATAAAATTGGGGGTAGGTAACTATTCGGCAGTAGTCGGAAGTATTCGGCAATAACTTGAAGTATTCGGCAATAACTTAAAGTATTCGTAACTAATAAAAAGTAAAAAGGTCAGGAATTACCCTAACCTTTTAAATAAAAAGAATATTTGTTGCTATTTTTGTTTAGTGCTTTTGGCTGTTTTCTTTGTAGCTTTTGCTTTAGTAATTATGGCTTCATCCTTATCAAATATTTCCTGCATAATTTTCTTGTAAGCTTCTATTTCTTCATTTCTTATATCAATTTGTTTATCAAAATAGTTTAACTGAAATTCATGGTCTAAACGTATTTTATAACAATCCTTAACTGCGGGTAATGCTTCCGCTAATCCATATCGCATAATGGAAGTAAGGTATTTTCTTGCTTCATCCCAACTTAGTTTTTCTGAATGATTATTATTTTTAGTAATAACCATTTTTTTACGCATCTGGTCGATGGTAAAAAAATCATTTCCCATAATTTCTAAGATTTTTTTTGCAATTGCAATAGCGTTTTGATGCTCTACATTCTCTTTTGTTTTCGGTGCTTCTGTTGTTTTCATTTGTTTTGAATTTAGGATTAATTAAAAATTATGAATAATATTATTAGTGAAAGTCCTGATATGAATATTGCATAGATCATTTGTGATACTACTGATTTTAGAACATTAGTCAAATCATCGACATAATGTTTTTTGTTCATTTCTTCGAGTTCCTTACCAGTAAGATTTTTACAATGTTCGCAAACACAAAAAGGGTAATCTCCAGGATGGTAGCCACGTTTATGAATCGCTATTAACTGCATTAAAATTGGATGAATACCTTTCCATTGTTCAACTGAATGATACAATCCGGCAATAAATATGATTATCAAAAATATTTTTTCCATTATAAAACGATTTTAAAGTATTGATATAATTCCAAAAGGCTTAATTCACCTGTTGCTGCTTTAATAGTAAGGACAACTATTTTTTTTGCTTTGTCATTTTTCATTTGTTTAGAAATGTGATTAATCAAATCAACTCCATGTTCTTTAAAATAAACCGCTGTAAGTGCTTTATATTGATTATCCGGCACATTACTCAACGTTTGGCATAAAAGGGTTGCATTAACTCCATTAACATTCGTAAGGGCATAGAATATACTTTGTGCTTGTTTCTTTAAAAACTCATTGTTTGGCGGGGGAGTGGCTTTTGGTAATTCTCCTTTTTCAAATTTGGAATAAAGAAAATCGTATTCACAATTTATCTCCTGGACTTTTGCAAGATCATTACTATTCTTGTTTACATCAGGGTGGAATTTTTTCATAAGCTTATTACGCTCTGTTTTCAGCTCATCCAATGTTTTAATTGATTTAAAATAATGTAGGTGCATTGGTTTCTTTTTTATGAAGTTTGATTATTCTATTCTTTGCAGAAATGCGGTTACGAAACACTTTAATGATTGCAAAATTTAAAGTGTAGTTATAACACTTTTTACCAGCACGTTCGATATGTGTAGCAAAGCCCAACTTGTCTAACTCATCCTGTATTTTTGAAAAATCTTTTTTGTTCATGTTATCCTAAATGTTCAATGATTAATTTCACTTGCTTTGGCAATAGATTTCTATAATTTACTTTCGTTGTCATTTTGTCTAATTTTCTTCTAATTGGTGCAATACTTTCATTAAAATCTTCATAACTCATTTTGTAATGTTCGCGCAACGATTTGAAAGATTGTCCGGTTAATTGTATTTCTTTTGCCATTGGTTATGTTTTATTTAGTTAATAATTCCCTGTAAATAATATCCTTTTGCTCATTTAAAACAAATACTGTAAATGAATCACTTTGATTCTTTATAAAAGTATTAGTGTATGTAAGAATCAATAACGATTGAATAGGAGAGAGGGAAACGGAAAATAATTTATCCTCTGATACATCAACCTTTTTGATTTTAAGAATTTCCAGTTTCCTTTTGAAAATTATCATTTCTTCAAGCTGTATATGTAGCTGAATAAATTCAATTGTTCTTTTACGACCAATGAACTTTTCTTTTTCAGCTCTAATGTGAACGCACGTGTCATTGCAAAAAACAAATAGTACATGAAGCCTCTCTTTATTTAATTTTAGTTTTATCATTTTTGAGTTATGTATTTAGAACCAAATTTCACTTCATGGGAAATTTGAATTTTTTTTTCATTTACTAAGCCATCAATCAAAGCAATTGAAAATTTATCTTCGTAGAATAATTTACCATCCGGGTTAATGAAAACTGTATAAGAAGCAATTTCTTTTTCTTTTTTTATATCCGCAATTGCTTCTTTTAATGCAATTATGAGTTTTACAAATTGCAGTATTTGGTCAATGAAAATTGTTAATACGAGTAATTGAATTGCTATTATCATGGTTTTTATTTTTTTAATTTTATTAACGAAGCCATTAAAATCAAATGCTTTTTCAGTTTTATTTTTTCACAATTACACATAAGTTTATAATTTTTAGTTATAGGAGCAATAACATGACCTTCGCAAGTTATTTCAAAAGAAATTATTTTTTTAGCCATGTTTACGATGGTAATTTTAAATTATTGTTTCATGCTGCAATTGTTTTTTTTGTTCGTTCTGAGATAGCTTCAATCCATTTTTTTACAACTAATGGATGAACGCTATTTCCAATAAATTTCTTTTGCTCGGTTTGTGTACCTTCTAATTTATATTCGTTTGGAAAGCCCTGAATTTTTAGTAGTTCAGGAATTTTTAACATTCGCATCTTAATATCTCCAATGGAATAAGCTGCCATAAATTTTTTTATTTTGATCGTTGCCGGTGAATCAGTTTCGTAAACTTCTATTGCAATTTCTCCGGTATCAGTTGTTACAATGTATGGCGGTGTTTTATCCATTCGGGCAATAAGGGTGAAGCATGGTTTTTCAATGCTTGAGCCACTATTAATCCCCCATTGTGGATTAACTAAATAATGGTGTTTTCTGCTTGCTGTAACAACTGGTGCAGGTTCTTGGATGCTACTACCTACATTGTTAAAATTTGAGTTTAAAATAAACGTTTCCGCTTTTACTAAATTCAATTTTGGTATGGCAAGTATGGAGCCGGAAGGAGATTCAACTGATTGTATATTTTCTCCACTTGTAAAATTGCGATCAATCCAAATAGCACTGACTTTTGCTAATCTGTCCTTTGTTGAGAGTGTAGAAGCAGCTGATTCAATTGAAAGTAAATTTTTACCTTTTCCATGGTATTTTGTTAAGAAACATGGGTTAACAACTCCAAGCCTGTTTTGAGTTGATACAACCGGACAAGGTTCTTCAATGGATGGAGGATTATGTTTTCCAGTTTTTCCATTTATGGAATTATACTTTAGCAAAAAACTTGTTTGAACAATAGCATGACTATCGGAAGTTCTTATAGTTCCTGATGGACCGTTTAAACTAATTACTTTCCCCTCCGGCCTTCCACTATAATATTTTGCAAGAAATATCAGATCACCGTTAGCAACAAATTTTATAAGGCCTGCATAAATACGCTCTAATGTTTTTTCGCATAAATCTTTTAACCTACCGAAAATGCTATTTCCATCATCGTCCAGGTCTAACACTTCTCTAACTGGTTTCCAATCTTCCAAGGAAGTAAACAATGTGTTTTGATTATCAACTTTTAGTGTTCTTTTTTTAGAATGTGTTTTTTCAGGGAACGTTATTAAACCCTGATCTTTTCTGAACATACCAAACAATCTGTTTCTGCTTGTATATGCTCCATAATCGGCAGCATTAAGTTGTTTCCATTCGTCAGAATAACCAAACTCACAAATTTCTTTTCTCCATCGCATCCAGTCCTTACCGTTATTTCTACTAACTGGCTTACCATGTTCGTCAAGCTCTCCCCAAGCCATAAACTCAACTACATTTTCAATTTGAATAATATCGGGACTTAGAACTGCAATGTAACGTTCCAACTCATCTGCTAAACTTCTACTATCTGCATCGCGTGGTAAACCTCCTTTTGCTTTACTGAAATTAGTACACTCCAATGAAGCCCAAAGAATTAATTTTGCATCAGGGTATTGTTTCCGATATTTTTTAACAAGTTCAAAAAGTTCTCCAAGTTTTAAGGTTCGTATATCCTCTTCAAAATGCACAACATCAGGATGATTAGCCCAATGTGATTTTATTGCATTAGCATCGTGATTAACACAGGCAATGACTTTTGCTATTCCGTTAGTCATTTCAAAACCTGTGGTTGTACCACCGGCTCCACAAAACAGATCTACTACTAAAAATTCAGGTTCTATAATTTGTTTAGATATCATAAAGTTGTTTTTAACTGTGGAGTACTGTTGAATTTTTAAATTTTTTAGTAGCAGCTGCTACATACATTTTTTACTTGACTGCAGTAGATTATTCCCAACACTTATTTTGAGGATTCCATGTAAATAATGGATTATCATTAGGTCCGCATCGTTTTGAATCCCATAACTGAGCCTGTTCAATTATTGAACTTCGTGTAATGACTAAATCTTTCAACGATTGCAAACCCTTATCTCGTTTCGATGGAAAACCGTTGTAAGTTTTATTTTTCGGCAAATGATAATTATTCCATTTTGCCCCTGAAACATGAAGAACCCAACAATGATATTCCACTTTTGAAAGTACATTGGGGTCTGTAAAATTGTTTTTTGATTTGCTCATAAATTTTATTTTTTGGCTTGTTTATATTGATTTTATTGGCTAATTAAAGTTTGGTAAATAATTTGTTTGTCGAAATTTTTATGTTCTACAACCGCTTCATTGAAAAAATCGAGGTAAGCTTTATTTTTCTTTTTATTCAAATTCTGCGTAGCTCTTCGATAAACATCTGAATTGTTTTCACTCTTTACAAAAGCCTGATACCAATGATTTGTAGCTTTAATGCTATCCGTAATATCTTTGTTTTTGGCGATATATGGTTTGACATAATTCTCAACGTGTACGAGGGTTGTGGAGAGTAAACCGCCTTTAAAATAAACGTCTAAATATTTATGGAGTGGGGCAGGAGTGAAGCCAGTCCTTCGATTACTTTTGTAAGCTTCCATAACTGCGAGCCACAGATCATCCGATAATTCTAAAATCGTTTTTCCGGCTGCTTTTCGACTGAAATACTGTTGTAAATCTTTGGTAGCAAGTTTTATATCCGATTCTGAAACGAATTTATCTTTGTAAAGCACGTTCAAAATAAGCTTCATTGCCGATGCAACATGAAAGCGCAAAATGTTCATATCTTCGCTTTGCGCTGCTTTTTCAATTTCGCGCGGGCGGAATGCTTGTTCTTGTTTTTCCGTAGCGAGGTGTTTGAAATTTAGGGATAGGAGGCTGATCTCAACCTTCTTGTTGATGCTCCCATGTTCTTGTTTTGTTCTTGCTGGAGCCAAAGCTCCATTTAAAATTTGAGAATTGTTGAATTCAATCTGCGTTAGCAGATTGTTTTCAACAACTCTCTCCTTACCCATATTTATATTAAGTTCTTGTAACTGTACTGGAACAATAATATGATTACAATTTGTAACCATATACCCATTGGAGGCCTCTGAAAACAAGGGCCGAATAGTTCCTAACAAAGTGAGATTTTGAGGGGTTATTAACGTCTTTTCAACAGAATCGCAATAGTTGTTAACAATCATTTCGGTATATACCTGGTTCATGCAAGCAACCAAAACTGAGGGATTAAAACCAATTTCAAAACCTGAATTTGTTCCATGATATACATATTTGTTTTCATCAAATATTCCTGCTGCTGTTATTCGTTTTCTATGCTCCCAAACAGTTTTAACATCTAACAAACCATGACGCTTTGTTCTCACACCTTTGTTGGTTATTTTAAATACCGGATTCGTACACTTCGTATTTTCATTGCTCTGCAAAAATTTTGCATACATATCTAAAATCCCAAAAACAGTAGCTTCAACAGATGCTTTTATAGTTAAGCATCTGTACGTTTGCTTTTCCTCCAAGGAATGTTTTTTACGGAACGCTTCAATATTATCACGCCACTCTTTTTCAATGGCATCATTGTACTTGTGTATATGCTCCGCAATGGCTCTTTTGGTGAGTTGATAATGGATTTGCAGATAGATTGGTGTTGGTGTCATAGGTTTAGGCTTTAAATATGTTTTCTAATTGCACGAGTGAATGAATGTGTTTTGAATACTCTGCTTAATAATTTCGATTTCAGTTCATCATCTAATGTTTTTATTTTAAAAACATTTTCCGCGTCATCTGGAAGTTCTTTGTTTATGGCTCTGATAATTTCATTCAGCTCGGTAACAGTTGCACCGGAATTTTCGATATACCTGAGTATATCCGTTTGTTGAATTTTTATTTCAACTTCAAATGATTGAGTTGTGTTTATTGTTTTTCTTATGTTGCTCATGTTGTCATTTGAAATTCGTCCATTAATTTTGCAACGCGGTGCTTTAACTGACCAAAGCGGAAGCACTCATCCATATTAAGGAATGAAATGTTTTTTTCTTCCCATTCATTAAGTGCATTATGTATATGCTTTAGTTCAATACAGTCTTCGCCTGTTATGTTTTCGGCAAAATAATTTACTACTTCTATTAAATCTTCAATATCTGAAATGATCGATATTCCTATTTTTTTGCTCATAGAATAATTATTTGGCTTTTTGATAAATAAAGTATCGATTCTGATTCCCTCTATTGTACAACTCTTCAATGTGATAGATGTATTCTTTTACATTTGATTTTTTTAGAATCATGCTTTTATTTTTAGTTAGTTTTTCTACAACCTGAGTGTGTACATATAATTCTGAAACACTTAACAATTGTATCGCCCTAATAAATTTAATATCTTTCAATAAAATCTCGTCTTCTACTATATTCTGATACGCAAAAACAAACTTCATTATATTTTCCGCTTTTTGTTGGAATTTAACTTTAAAGAGTCCATTTTTAAAAGCATCTGCTATATGCCCGCCCCCTCCCTGATCCATAACACTTCCATTCATTAATAGTTGCGCGGAAACACTCATTGTTATGGAATATTTATCCTTAAACATTTCAAGAATTTTGTAATCAGAATTTCCATTTTCAATAAAACAATTGAAATAATCAGCCATTTTCCACTTCGTTGAAATGGCATTTAATTGAGCTATTTGAAGTAGAGTAAAATTTTCTATTACCATGAAATAAACAGGTATTTTCAATAATTTACATGTTTCAAGCCGATGCTGTCCGTCAATGACATACTTATCTTTGTTGACTAAAATAGGGCAGAATGGAAATAGATTTAAACCATTCTCATAACTCTTTTGAAGGTTTGTAATTTTGTTTTTTACAATTTGCCGATTACCCTTTAGGTGCCGAAATACCTTGTAATCGCTTGTTGTTTTAATTTCAGGTTGTTTCATTTCAATAGCGTTTTTTTTGTGTGTAATTATTTTAATTTAAAATTGGCATCGACCAGGCGCAATTTTGTTAAGAAAATTGAAGCTGTCTGTTTTGTTTAATAATCGTTGTTTTGAATGGGAATCTTTTTTCATCTACCATTCCCAACATTGTCATTAGCATTGTTCCGGAAGTAAAAACAACACGTTCTGTGTCATCCACTTTTATTTGTAAATGCAAACACTTATCACCCGGTTTCTTTTGAAATTTTGAAAGCTCAATTTTGAAAGCACAAACAACTATTTCGCGATTCAAAATATCTTCTATCTCAATTTTTTTTCCGTTAAAACAGGTCATTACCGGCTTAATGTTAAAATCTTTAAAATTATTCATGTTAATAATTTTTTTAATAAGTTTATACCGTTACAATGCTTCACCCATCCGTTGTATGAAGCAATTGATTTTTTATTTTTTCTTCGTGCAATCATACGCGCAAAGTTTTGTTTTATGCTTTTACGTAATAGTATGTGAGTGTGATAAAATCTATATCCAACAAAATCAATACTCCTGGCATCCACAGGAAATACCTGATAATTGCATTTAATAGTTAGTGTTAAATTTTCTTGTAAATAATTTCTTATATCTGATAACAATTCATGCAGATAAGGTTTATTGTTGGATAGGATAACCAGATCATCTGCATACCGGAAATAATACTTTACTTTTTTTTGCTCCTTTATCCAGTGGTCAAAATAAGTGAAATAGAAATTTGCAAAATACTGGCTTAAATAATTTCCGATAGGCAAACCTGCCGCGCTATCAATGATTTCATCCAATAACCATAATAGATCATTGTCTTTTATTTTGCGCCTTAACAGGTGCTTTAAAATTTCATGGTTTACGTTCGGGTAGAATTTTTTAATATCAAGTTTTAAACAATACTTTGTTCCTTCAATATCCTGCAATGATTTTTTAACGGAACGCAAAGCCGCATGAATCCCTTTACCTTTTATGCAGCTATATGTATCAGCGGTAAATACTTTTACAAACATTGGTTCTAACACATTCATTATTGCATGATGGGTGATACGATCAGGAAAATAAGGCAAGCGAAATACAACCCTTTCTTTAGGCTCATAAACCATAAAGGTTGAGTATTCAGATGTTGTATATTTTTTTTCCTTTAGCATTTTGTGTAACTGTTCAATATTTGCATCCCTATTTTTGTCATGAGCAATAACACCGTATTGTCCTTTTTTGCCCTTCCGGGCTATTTCATCTGCAAGCTTTAAATTCTCAATACTATATACCTGTTGGTATAAATTATTCAATCGTTTCATTGCCTTTGTTTTGTGGTCGCCTTCCTCGTTTGAAGTACCAACGCCCTTAATACTATTTTTGTTTTTTGCCATGTTGGCAAGGTCTGCGCTGCTTAATCATTAACATAGATGGGAACTGACATTCGTATTCGTGTTCGTATTATCGTAATCGTTATACGAGAGGCCGAAGCCTGAACCTGAACAAACGCACAGCAATCACAACGCACCACCCTTTGGTTTATAAATACACTTCTTCGAATAGATCAGGAAATTGCTTCCAAGCATATTTAAGCCCCGGTATAGAGCGAAAAGTAAGGCGGGAACCGACAATCGTATCCGTGTCCGTACCAACGTAATCGAGATACGAGAGGCCGAAGCCCGATGGCTTATTCTTATCTTCTACCACATTAAACCAAATAGAATATTTTGGTTCCAGACCATTGGCCCAATCAGGAGGAATTGATTTATTAATTGCTTCAATTACTATTGGTAGCCAATAATCAGCAATAACTTTTTTTCTATCCTTTTTTAAAAGGTGAGAAACTTCCGGTTGGATTTTTGGATCGCGACCGGTTGCGATAGCGCAATCTTCAATTGTTTTTAAATTTTCCATTATTTTTTGTCTTTGGTTATTAACATGAATTTTTCATAAACTGGTTGGAAATATGTAAAAGCGTGTTTTGCTTTTTCCCTTGTATTAAAAGAAAGGCGGGAACCGACAGACGTATACGAGTACGTAACAACGTAATCGTAATACGAGAGGCCGAAGCCCGATGGTTTGGTTTTGTCTTCTATTACGTCTGGCCAAGGAAACCATTTCGATTCATTAGAACTCCAATCAGCGTCTTTTCCATCGTTTAATACTTCTCTGATCGTTGAGATTTGAAAAAAAGCATTTACGCCTTCTTCTGTATCATTTGATGGATTTTGAAAAGGCAAAGATTTAATTGGATCTATCCCTTTTACTTTACAAATGCTTTCCCATGTTTTTAATTTATCAAGTTCAATTTTTTTCTTTTTTACTGTTTTCATAAGCGTTGTTTTTAGTTTAATTATTTAATTTAAAATTGGCATCAATCAGGCGCAATTAAGTTTTTACACTTGTATTATTTGCGCCTGATGTAGATGCTCCCATATCATTTTTTAATGAATACCTCAATTGAATCTATTTTGAAGTGAACCATAAGCTTCTCAATACATTTTTTTACAGTGTAAAAACGCTCCTTGTCCTCCAGGGATAATACCGACACATTTTTGTCCTCCCACTTTTGCAAAGCATCATAAACCTTTGGCATATCCGTTAAGCGACAATCTTTAAAACCAAAATCTCCGATAGAAATATTTGCAGCATATTCATTTACAAAGCTTATTAAGTCCTCTATTTCCGATATGATTGTAAAGCTGACTATGCTCATGCTGCTGTTAAATTTCCCTCAGTTAACATTGAATTTATTTGTTCAATTGTAATTAATTTTTGTTCTATTGCAGATAGAACAACATCTGCGATAAATTCAGACTTGAAAAGCAAATCCATTTCACCTGTTTCCTTATATTTTTCTTTATATTTTCCAGTTATCTCAAATGCCTTTCCTGTAAGATGGTTAATTATTGGCGTTAATTCTGCAGCCGCAAAAGCAGATACTAAGCACTCTCTATCTTCAAAAAAAGTCATTGAAGGAGATGGATTTGAAATAGAGATATATCCAATATCACATTTAACAAATAGAGTAGGTTTGTCTATTTTCGTATTATCAAAATAAAAAGTGGAACATTGTATAATTCCAAAATCTTTAAGTGCTGAAGCTTGTTCGTAGGTGCAAACTAATTTTTCTGTTTTTGTTCTCATTGTGTTATTTTGTTTGAGTATTTAATTGATAATATTCACACTTGTTAACATCTTTAATCAAATCAACACTTGTAAAATATTTTTCAATAATTTCAACTTGTTCGATCGGAACGAGCGTTTTTCTTACTTTCATTAATTCAATTCCATCCGTTTCAAGAAATCCTACCGGAAGGCGGTGATCTTCTTCAATAAAAAAGAGTGGAGAAAAATATTTTTTGGGGTTGTGTTTTAAAATTATCATTGTTGCATTTTTTTTAATAATTAATAAGGTGGTGCTGCTTCTAAATGAACCCGAAGCAGTTATCCAAGGGGTTCAGTCCGAGATAACGAGAACCTGTCTTAACAAGCACCCACACCAGTTTTTTATAATTTCATTTTTTTTATATCCCCAATTGTTTCAGGAACGCATTTCAAAAAATTTAAAGTTTCATCGTATTCTTTAATTCCAAACAGGCTTTCTGAAAATTTTAATAGTTTACTGATTAGTGTTAAATGTGTTGATGGCTGATAAAGCTGCACAACCAACCACTCCATTTGTCCGTATTTGTGAGGATGGGCTTTTAATTCATCCGTATCAAATGATTTCCTTAAATGACTAATAATAAATTTTTTCAATGCCTCAAATTCTGCCCTTTCAATTTCTTCTGAAATATCCACTTTGCAGGTTTCAAGTAAACCGGTAAATGGATTTTGTATTTTATGCTCAATTTGCTCATTCATTGGCTTTTTGTTTGGTTTATAAATACACAGCTTCGTATAGATCAGGGAATTGCTTCCAAGCATACCTCAGTCCTTCTAAGGAGCGAAAAGTAAGGCGGGAACCGACAAGCGTATACGTGAGCGAATTAAAGTAATCGTAATACGAGAGGCCGAAGCCCGATGGTTTACTCTTATCTTTTACCACTTTAAATCGGGGGAAATATTTCCATTCATTCCAATTACTCCAATCCGGCTCAATTGATTTGTTAATAGCTTCAATTACTATCGCAAGCTTGCTATCTGCAACAATTTTTGGCACTACCATTTTAATAAGATCAAATATTTTTTGAATGGCTTCAGGATCACGACCGGTAGCTATGCAACAATCTTCAAATGTTTTTAAATCTTCCATAGATTTTTTCTTTTCAATTTCTGTCTTTTTCATAATTTTTTTGCGTTAAATAGTTTAGCGTGATAGTTCATATCCTCTTAAATATTCAAATACTATTTCCTTACACTTATCAATTGATAATTTCTCCCAGGTTCCAGGCACACCTATATCTGTAATCCATATCTGATAATCATGTGAATAAATATCACACTCATTTTCTGCTAAGAAATCGGGCGGATCACAAATTCTAATTGACTTACCATTCTGAAGAATATCAAAGGCTTCTTCGGGTGTGATAAATTCCCGATCATCGTGAACAATCATTGTATCACTTTCATAAATTTTATTCATATTTGCCCTCCTCCCTTATTTTATTAATTTCTACTTTAAATTTCCCTCTCAATTCTCGCAGTTCATAAATTTTTTTTCTTATGATATTGCAATGTTCTTTTAGCTGACCTTCATTTTCTCCTCCATCGGCATTTATTCCTGAAAATGAATCTCTCAATCCTCCTGCAATTTCGTATGCTTCCATAAGATGATCGTACAACTTTTCTGTGTGATCGAAAATTTTTGTTTTAGTTATCATATTGAATCCTCCCTGATGATTAACATTAACATAGAAAGTTGCTCCAGTTTGTTTTTGTACCATTCGCGTACAGAATAAATTTTTGGTTCAGCCCCGGCAATTACCCTTTTTACATTGTGCAATTCAACATGAGTGAATTCAGTAGGGAAGGGTTCATTAACCAAAACCATAGTGTTGTTTCTGTTAAGGCATACAGTTGTTCCATTTACTTCAACAATGAAGGATAATGTTCTCCATGCCCTGATCTCTTTTAGCTTGTACTCGAAAATCTTTTTTTCAAGTTCACATTGGGTTGTTTTGTTGCTCATTTTTTTGGCTTTTTTAATTTTAAGCTACAATTGCTAAATTATAATCGGGGATGTAGCTCTTATTCTCCGAAAGGTGGGTTGGTATCTTAAATATTTTCGTTGTTGAATATTTGCCATGATTGCTAAGCTCATTACGTGCATATAGTACGTGTCGAATACTAATATCCATTTTACAAATGGCATTAGTATTTGAGTGCTTGCCAAATACCTGAGCAAGCAAGCGTATAGTTTCTTCTAAATAATCGGCTATTTTATTGAAATGGATAAAAACGAAGTAGTTACCGTTGGTAAAATGGCAACGATCAACGGAAAGGACTAAAAGGCTTTCAATTGCATCAAGATTTTGAACGCATTTACGTTCAGTTTCTTTAATGGGAAATTTTGGGGTTTTCCGGTCATTGTCTAAATAAAACCAGTTGTCTTGAAACGCATTCCATGTTTCACAATAAAGTTTGTGTAGAGCGTGTAATTTATCGGTAAGAAAAAGATTGGTATTGAATAAAAAGGATTCGGCTTCGCGCTTGGAAGAAAAACTATTGCTTGTACCGTTACCTAAATTGATAACGTATTTTTTTTGCTCTTTACTAATTTGGACAATTCGTATTGTTTTCATAAACCATCGTTAAATTACTACCACATATTTATTTTATGGTGCAAAGCAACTGATTTTTAAGGTTTACTCTTTTTCGCCTCCTTTCATTCTTATTATTTGTCCTATAATTAATATTATAGTGAACAATAAGTGTCTGAGGGTCAGACCAAAGAAGGAAAAAGAAGTAGACCTTTTAAAAGGTTGCAGTCAATATATAATAAAAAAACCATTGCAAAAATTTAGCAATGGTTTGAACTATTTAAAAATAAAAAATGGTGGAAAATTTTCATTTTCCACCAAGCCGACAGTTGAGCGACCGTCCTGGAACAACACTACCCCAACGAGAGAAAGTAATGCCAAAATACCTTTGTTTATTAGTGTTTTCAATTTCCGTTGTATTAAAAAAATGGCTTTATTCCTTAAATGCTCGGTGCAAATATAAAACTTTTTTGATTCCTGCAACAATTTTTATCATTTTTTTTAGTAATGTATATCTATTTTGCAAGTAAAATGTTTACTTTTTTACCAATAACGTATAGTTCTATTGTGATTTTTCTCAGTATTCATTAGTATCCGTTAGTTTTCTATATCCGTTTGTAAGTATTTGTTACCGTTTATTTTGTTTTATAACAGAACGCTTACTTTTTATATCATTATTCCCAAAACAGTTACATCATCAACCTGTTCTAAGCCACCTTTCCAACCATTAAATTCCGTTTGTAATACCTTTTCCTGTTCACTCAATGGTAAGTTACTAATTGCTGTTAGATTATCTTTAAATCTCTTGTACATAAACTTCTTTCCTTTTTCTCCTCCAAACTGATCTGCATATCCATCGGTGAATAAATAGAAAATAGAATTTTCGGAATAGGTTATGTGTTGAGTTGTAAATGGTTTCCTGTTATCGCATAATCCTATCGGTTGCTTGTCTGCTTTTATCTCAAACATATTACCGTTTTGAATGTACCACAATGGATTGTTAGCTCCACTCCATTGTATTTGGTTATTTCCTTTGTTGTATGCAAGTATTGAAATGTCCATTCCATCTTTTACATTAGAATCACTCTTTTCAAATGTTTCTAAGACAAGATCTGTTACTTTATCAAGGATAGTTCCAGTATCACGCAAACCAAATTCTTTTACCGCCCGGTTTAATGCGTTACTGCATACTACGCTCATCATTGCTCCCGGTACTCCATGACCTGTACAATCAGCAGCTGCAATAAATTGAATATTGTCCATTATTTCCATCCAGTAGAAATCACCTGCAACCACATCTTTGGGATTGTATAATATAAAACTTTCAGGAAATTGTTTTTTGATGGAAGGAATAGGAGGTAATATCGCTTCCTGCAAACGTTTTGCATAGGTGATGGAAGAAATTATTTCTTTTTGATGTTCTTCTACTATTTGTTTTTGTTGTTCAATAACAAGCTTTTGTTTTTTTGTTACCCGGAGCGAACGGAATATAAAACCTGCAAATAAAAAAACAAGAAGCAAGATACAAGAAACAAGAAGCAAGACAAATTGCTGCTTGCTTTTTTCTGCCATTGCTACAGCATCCTTTTTATCCTGTTCCGCTTTTGTTGCCGTTTCTTTTTTCTCAAATTCAAAGTTCATTTCTTTTTGTACAAGTTGCTTTTTGTTCTCCTGGCTGAAAATAGTATCTTTTAGTGCTACTGATTTTTTGTAGTGAAGTAAGGCTAATTTGTGCCGGCCTGTGGTATCGTAGAGTTCAGAAAGGGATTCTTCACCGCTCATTAAATAATTCATTGCGCCAATACTATCATTGATGGAAATGGCTCTTTTGATATATTGTTCCGCTTCTTTAAATTTTCCAATTTTCGTATAAACCGAACCGATGTTTCCGAGTTGGATTGCAATCTTCTTTTGGTATCCAAGTTCTTCATTTATTTTCAATGCTTTTAAATAGCAGTCCAATGCTTTGTTTTTATCACCTTGATCGGAATATACAGCACCTATATTGTGAAGAATACTTGCTTTTAAGGATTTATTTCCTAACTCTTCATTCATCTTTAGTGCCTTGAAATAATGGTCTAACGCTTTGGGGTAATCGGCTTTATTCCGATAAACGATTCCGATATTTATGAGAAAACTTGTAATATATTTTTTGTTTTCGATATCTTCTGAAATCTTCAATGCCTTGAAATAATAATCAAGCGCTTTGGTATAATCTCCTTGATTTTTATAAACAGTTCCAATGTTGCCAAGATGTTGTGAAATTCCTTTTTTATTATTCAATTCTTCATCCACCTTCAATGCCTTTAAGTAGTAATCCAGTTCTTTTGGATAATTTCCTTGTTCGCCATGGATAATTCCGATACTACCATAAGACCGGGCAATTCCTTTTTTGAAATTTAGATGTTGTGCAAGTTGCAAAGCAGCATTACCATAATATAAGGCAGAATCGTAAAACCCTATATCTGTGTATTTCCCGCATAAGTTATATAAATGAACCACCTTATTAGTATCAGCCTTATCCTTTTTGATAAGAGTAAGGAGGGAATCAATAACAGAGCTTTGTTGTGAGAAAGCATTTACCGAAAAAATTAAAACAATTGCGCTCAGTATTATTTTTAGATTTTTCATGGTGCAAAATTTTGTATTTTATTGATAATCACATAGTTGCAAATATAGTGCCACAATCATTTTTAAAAGAAAAAAATAAAAATACATAAAAAATACTGGAATTTAGTTGGTGATTTTCTTTAATAATGTTATTATCTTTGTAATATGGACACACTTGTAATACATTCTAAATCAAAAGCAAATATTAAATTGCTTTTTGAACTTGCTAAAAAAATGGGGGAAAATCCAGTTATAGAGAGCAAAACAGCTCAAAGTATTGATAGGGGACTGAAAGACCTAAAAAATATTTTGACAGGAAAAACAAAGCCGAAAACGCTGGAGGATTTGTTAGATGAGTAAAATAACTTTTTTTTCAACTCCCGAATTTGAACGTGAGTTTAAACGATTAAAAAAGAAATATCGTTCTTTACCCGATGATTTGCGTGAGTTTAAAGAAGAGTTTTTAAAAAATCCTTCTTCCGGTACTGATTTAGGTTCAAATATTCGTAAAATCAGGGTATCTATAAAATCAAAAGGCAAAGGAAAAAGTGGGGGAGCAAGAATAATTATATATGATATTGTTGCTGATATTACCAGTAAAGGAATAGTCCTAATTACTATCTACGATAAAAGCGAAACCGAAGCAATAAGCATTAGCCAAATAAAAAATATATTGAACCGAAATGGTTTTTAAAAGTTAGCAAAAAAATCCTCTCCAAACCGGAGGGGATTTTTTTATTTGGAGATACAGTAAAAAATGATTCACTTTGCCAAATGAAAAATTATCCCGGACAAAAGAAAATCTATGGTTTGTACCACAAAATAATTAATCAGATTCCAAAGCATGAAAATTATTATGAATTATTTGCCGGTACTGGAGCTATTGCCAAACTGTTGATCGAAAAAAAATCACCTGCTATATTTTATTTGAATGATCTTGACAAATGCATTACAGATAAACTGAACTGTATCTTCCGGCAATTGAAAGGAATATCAATTTTAAATTGGGATGCAATAAAACTTTTAGAAACAATGAAACGGACAGCTGCGGATACAGATACTTTTATCTTTATGGACCCGCCATATTTACATTCAACACGACCAAACTCAATTAAACTCTATAAACATGAAATGACTGACGCTGATCACAAACAGATGCTTTCGTCTGTACTGCAGTTAAACTGTAATGTTATGATCGTTCATCCGGTTTGCGACCTTTATGATACATGGTTGAAGGGATGGCGCAAAGTATTGGTGAAAGTGAGATATAATAACAAAACATCTTTGGAATGTCTGTATATGAATTATGAACTTCCTGAACAATTACAGGTGGATGCGTTTTTAGGAACTGATTGTTGGGATAGACAACGAATAAAAAGGAAGGCGGTTAGTTTGGTAAATAAATTAATTGCGCTTCCTGAGCTTGAGCGCAATTATATAATTAATAGGGTACAACAAAATTTTGTATAAATTTGAGTAACAAAAACAAACATCATGAATTGGAATTTTGAGCAAGAGGTAAATAAGATGCACAAAAAGGAAGTGCAATCATTACACGTTGAATTGCAAGAGAGAAACGAAACATACTACGAGAAAATTAGTGACGAAGGTTTTGATAATTTGCACGACTATGAAAAAAATGTTACGTCAGGACTTATGAGCAGGCTATTAATAGCAGTGTTAATTCTGTTTATTTTTATTGTCTTTGCAATAGCATTATTTTAACCTGTACTACATACAAAATTTACTTTATGATATCAAAAAAGCTCCCGAAATTCGGGAGCTTTTTTGCTATGGCCGGTAAAGTAATTTTTGTCTGTATCGGATCTGAATTAAAAAAGTTTTATTTCCGCTTTCCCGCCCCAACGGTTTTTCTCTCCAATGGTAGATGCTTTACCGCCTTCGCAATAAATAAATGCTTCTACCTCATTAAGCCATTGACCATCTCCTTTATATTCTCCTGATTTCAAACCTTGAGAAGTGATAATCCAAATTTTATCCGGGTAGGCATCACGTAATTGTTTAAAATCGGAAGATTTATTAATATTAGCAGCTTCCTTGCTATCAATTACAATCACATCAAAGTTGGCTATTGGCAAAGTATTCAGCGATTTTACAATTTTAAAGTTTGCACCACCTGCAATATTTACTTTTTTCAATAATTCGGTAAACGTAGGAGTACCGTATTGCTCTCCGGCTGCATATAATACCGAATGATTGAGTTGGTGCAACTTATCGGCAAGTTTTAATGCTAAACCTGATTTACCGGAACCGCCATTTCCATAAATGAAAATAGAAGTGGGAGCGCAGGCCCTACCGATTAATTGTAAATAATCTCCGGTTAATCCAATTTCCTTAAATGTTTCGTTTTTTGCATCCGAAACACTCATTACTTCGGGTTCCGTTCCTGACAGATTATTTTTCTTTTTGTTTAAATGGTGATGCGTAATTGCCTGCACACAGGCCCCGGCTGTTGCTGCAATTATTGTAGGGAGAAAACCTAATCCATTCAATTCAGCATCAGAAAATGGTTTTAAGGATGCGTTTTTATTGTGCTTATCTTTTTTATAATCTTTTAAATTATTTTTTGCAATAATCATGTAACGCCAATACTTATCGGTATTAGAATTGTTTTCAGTCCAATTTTGAATTGCAACATACAATCTTTCAACCTTATCAAGTATTCCGGTTTTATTTTGTAAACCAACATAGCGTTTTATTAATTGAATTGAACTCATTGGTACAATTCCGGTTGCAATATTGGTATAACGCTCCAGTTGTAATTTCTTAATTTTAACATCGAATATTTTAACATCATGTTTTAATGCGCCTAATAGAGAATCCTGTATCTGCATTACTTCCTTTCCATAAACTGAATTTTTATTTACCCTGCGTTCTAAAATAGCCTTTTGAATGGATTTTAACAGGCTATATAGTTGATCGCGTGTTTTTTGTTTGTCGTGAAAATTGATGTACCGTTTAATTAATGTTATTTCATCGTCTAAACGTTCTACCGGAAATGCTGAATTGCTCTTTTTTGCTTCGTTTTTTGGCTTGGTGGTTTTTGGTGCGTATTTTTCTTCGATAACCTTTATTTCAGGGGCTTTTACTTTTTTAATCTCCCTTTTTTTTGAGGGGCGCTGAGGGGGAGGGGACTGAGGCGCTGCCGGAACCGATGGCTTTTTATATTGCGATAATTTATCGAAATACAAATCAATCATTCGTTTGATTGTTTCATTGGAATTGTAGGTACTCCAATTTCCACCGCCCTGAGTAACCTTCGTTACGAGTTCATGGCTCTTCTTAAATGTATCGGGTAAGTTCTCTATCCCGATCTCCTTCGCTTTCGCGAAATAATTTTTTTGTGTTATCATTTTAGTTGCTACGTTTTATTAAATTATCAATCTGTTTTTTACCTTCAGCTATTGCAAGCTCCCTTGTTGCAAGAAACCCTTTTAATCCAAGTTTATACTCTTTATCTTTATAAATAATTAATGACCAACCAAGATTAGTGGGGCTTGATTCAATATCATAACCTCTGTATGAATACCCCAAACCTGCATAATACGGATTGCCAAGTCCGCTTAATTCCATTAATTCTAATTCCAACATCAAAGCTTCAGCTTCCAGTTCCATTTCTATTGCATCGGGAACAAATGGTTTTGATTTGTTTACTTTCAAAATTACTTCCTCCTGGCTCTGAGATTTTTTAAACGCTTCTACATCTTTCCTGATTACATCAAAAATATTTTGATTGACTGTTACTGAGGTATTAAATTTGTTTTGTAAAATATCAATGAACTTATCAATATTTTGATGATCTACGTACGCTCTCATAGTATCGCTTATCAAATCGAAATTGTTATTATTCACAACTTCCAAAATCTCTTTATTAAGAAACAACCAACCGCCTTGTTTCTTCGTGCCTTTTACCATTACTACCAAATCCCCTTTGCTATTCATGGTAAGTGAAACATTATTGGTAGTGGAAACAATTGCACCCGGTTGAATACTCTTAATGTATTTTTTTGCTGCACCGATGGGAAAGGTTACTTTGTTTGCATTTTCACCAATTTCAGGATTATAATTTTCAGGTAAATAAATTCCTTTTAATACTTCACCTTTTTTTAGGGTTGTATAACTTATTAACTTTCCTTTGGTGGTTGAAAACGCCTGTAACAGATTGCCTGTAACAATATACCGGATATTACGGTTTACGTTTTTTGTTTTAATAATCTCATCCCAATTTTCTAAAATAGATCTGCTTTCATTGGCAGTTAAATTTGTAGATGCACCAATGATGGACTGGAGCTTCAATCCGGTTTCCCCGGATGCAGGTAATTCAATGTATTTATTGCTATCCCCCAATGCGAATTTAAAACCAACAGAACTTGGTGCATAAGGGTTCTTTCGGTTCAGATCAATTTCTATTCCTAAAAATATGGCTTTGGTAAATGTTTGATTGCCTTCGCCAAAGGTGATGGATGGATAGTTTATGCCACGTCCAACATAATAGAAATTGAAAAAAGAAACTAAATACTGCTTATTGTTTTCGGCTTTAGTTTCAATGTTTTGGCTCTCTTTTGATTTTGCTTTTTCAAGGTCATCAACTCTGCCTGCAATCATCATTTTTCTTTCATTTTGATTCACGATTTTTTTTATCGCTTTCTCTTCAGGGATTTTTGCAATCAGATCAGTATAACGCGATTCATTATCGCGAAGATCTTCTTTTAATTTATTGGCAATGTACGTTTCATAACCATCCAACATTTCGCGCTGCATTACCTCCGGCTCTGTGCCTTTTAGCACTTCATTAATTTTTTGTTGAATCTCTTTTTTTGAAAAAGGCTTTTTCAATACATTAGCATATACCTTTTGCAAGATGGTATCGTGTCCAAATGCGCTTCTACCTCCTTTACCGGATTTTAATATGGTAGTTTCAATTACTTCCACTTGTAAATCCATTGCTTCCACCTCTAAGTCATATTCACCTGTTTGTTTTAAATATTCAACACGTTTATTATACCTCAGTACGATTTCATTATAAAATTCGGCTTGCATTTTTGTAGATAGTACAGCAACGCGCCCGGACACTTTTTGAGCTGCATTTTCAATAAAGTTATTTTCGTTTTTACTATCTGCTTCACTTTCATTCAATTTCAATGGATCATCAATAAGCATATTTAAACTCTGCTTATTACTTTTATCGTTATTCTCAATCAAATATTCCCTTACCACTCTGTCCCCGATCTTATTAAGGAAGTCCTCGGATGTTAAAATTTTATCGGATTGTTTTTGATTTGAAGTAGTGTTTGCATTCAATGATTTTAATTTTTTTTGCATCATCATAAACAAACGCTTTTCGGCAGGTATAGCTGAACTAATGTATTTGTATTCAGGTTTCAAAATTTGCCCTGTACGATTTACCCTCCCCATCTTTTGAACCTGTGTATTAACATCAAGCTCCATTTGTAAACCAATAAATACCCTTTGTTTTACCTGTTCGCGCCTAACTTTATTAGTAGCTATGGCGTGTGCAGATGCTCCGGTACTTCCTGATTGATTAATCATTAAACAATCCACCTCATTGTTATTAAATTGAGCGAAGGCATCGTTTGTATTGATTCTCTTACGTTTGGTAATAACTCCCTGGAAGCGTTTTATCATTGCTTTACTTTCGTCAATAGAACCTAAAAAACGATGAAATTTATTTTTACGTGCCGGGCAATTGCAACCGCTTAAACCATTTACTTCATCATCATAACCTCCTTTGGTTTTAATGATACTATTCATCGGCTTTGGGATAAAATAAAAATCCAATTCCACGCCAAACATTTTATTGATTCTAACACTTTGAATTTCTTTCAGGCTTGTATAGCCATATTCAGCGTTTTGTGTATCACCATTCAGGATGGCATAACCGTAAATAGTGTCCTGTCCATCCCATTCCAGTACGTACCAATCTGTACCACCGATAAAGAAATGAGCTTTTGCAATTGCAAATTCCGAAAACTTAATTGGCTGCTCATGCTTTGGTAATTTATTTTTGTATAAAGTGTAAGCTTTATCGGTTGAATACAGCTTTGGTATTTCATCCACTTGTTTGTTTAAGCGTTCCATGATTTCATGTAACTCAGCGTTACCAATAATGGCAGACTGTTGAATTTTAGGCATCAACTTTTTTAACCTGGCGGAAAGGTCGCTGATCTGCACTCCGTTTTTTGATTTTGATTTTACCGGCTTTGCATCAAAGTCTGAAACTAAATTTAATTGCAGCTCATATTTGCGCCCGGTAACTTCCACAACCGAAAAACCTGCTTTGCGAATTTTCTGAATGATATAATCAATAGGGGAGATGCTAATACCTGTACTCACCTTTTCAATTTTCTCCTGAATGGCCATGTACTTTATTTTTGCATCCGGGGAAAGGTCTGAAATTGGAATAGTTTTATAAGTACTTTTGCCTTCCGCATCTTTTTCGGTAAAACGTAAAACGCCATCTAATCCTTTTTGAAGTACCACCGCAAAATCCGCATTAATCGTTTCTCCTTCTTCCACTCCTAAGTCCTCAAGGAAACTACCCATTGTATTTGCAAAAGCGATTACAGGCTTCCTTCCTGCCTTTAAATCAACAATTGCTTCATCGGCTACTGCATCCGCTTTGATGCTCATCAACATTTGGTTAATTACATTAAAAACTTTGCTGAAATAGGGTTGATTGTCAATACCTGCTTTGCTTGTACCTTTCCGCCCTTCCACCTCTTTGTATTCGGCTGCTGCAATATCGTCCATATTGTCAAATACAGGCTTTAAATCAGTTCCCTGAAATTCGATAACATCCCTGATGATCTCAGTAATCCTATCGGCAATTTCGCAATGTGTTTTTTCTAAGGCATCAAGGGTTATGTATTTTACAACAATTCCCTCCATTGTTCTTTCTCTACGTAACATTTGCCCTTCAGCAACTAATTGTGAAGATAAAATTTCCTGTAATGCTACACCTCCCGAAACAATGGCTTCTACCAATTCTTCGGAAGTCATGTTTGCATCACTCATGGCTGTTTTCATTGCGTAAATTGGCATATTATCAGGTCGCTTTGCGAATGTTGCTGATAAAAAGGTTACGCCTATTGTTTGTGCAACAATACCCTGCAAAACCTGACCGGTATTGGATGAGCCGGAAGCATTATGAGCTTCATCAATAATCATTATATTGTCTTTTGCAATTTGCGTAATGTAATTTGACTTTACACTCAAGGCAATAAGTTCTCCGGTACGCTTATCAGTTTCATTGGTTGCAATTTGCGAATAGGTAAGCATTACAAATTGGCAATCGGCAGGTACTTTAAGGCTTTCAAATACTGATTTTTGTTTACCGGCTTCCATTGCCTGATGCAAGATGTTTCCATCCTCATCTTTAATGTCTGTTTTTGATTCTTTACCATTAACAATAAAAGGCACTAAGTGTCCGCTTCCAATAGCTATTAAATCCCGGTATAAGTCCGAAAACAAATTAGGTTTTTCGGTAATGAAAATTGGTTTTAATCCCCGGTGTACTCCATAACGGATTACCGCAGCTGCTTGTCTTCCTTTTCCGATTCCGGTTTGATCTCCAATAATCAGGGCTTGTCCTTTTGCTTCGATATTGTAAATAGCCAGTGCTACACCATCAATTTGTTCCGCTGCAAGTGCTTTACATAAATCAGCATTGGAACGATAGCCTAACCTATCAATTACAAAATCATTAATACTACCACCTACGGCACGTTTTACGGTTTCTAAGGCCTGTTGCATTTCGTAAGCCATACTATCCGGTACATCTACCTTTAACGAATTATTTTCGCAGCTGATGGATGCAGGAATATAAGGGGAGCCGATCATGTTAAATTCTTTGGCAAGTTTGATGGATGAATTATTTTTTTGCATTTTGGTTGTAAATTTTGTATGTTTGTTATGGAAAAAGACTTTTAGAGCGAGCAATCATAGTAGCGAAAGCGAACTGACTCATGGCTAAAAGTCTTTTTCTGTTTCATAATGATCGTGGTAAAACCTCTCAATATCCGCTTTTCCTGTTTTCTGCACTCTTATAGTTAATTTCACTTTTATTTTTTCGCCATTAACAAATACATTTCTGCTGATAAAATTGTAATACCCTTTTACATATTTACTGTCCTTTGTTTTTCTTTTGCCGGTACTTACAAATGTGGCACGCTCAATAATTTTATCCAGTTTTTGAACTATTACAGCGTTATGGTATTTAGTAAAATTGCTAAGCGAGTGCCTTAGTCCTGACTTTGCATTTATTATTGTTATTCCTTTTGAATAATTGTAGCTGCTTTTTGGGAGTAGATCGAAATCAACCGTTGCCAGTTTTCTTAATGATGCTTTGTCATTAGCTATTTTTTTAAACCTGCTATCATGTATTTTTATAGGCTCATTTTCTACATTTCCCAAACTCATCAGCTCCAGTTCCAAAGCCAATGCCTCTGCTTCTAATTCAAAAGCTGAAGTAAAGTCGTTTTTGTCTGTAAGATCTGCACCAATGTATTTTATTACCCGGTTGTATAATTCTTCGAAAGAAAAAACGGTATAATCTCGGTTTGCATTGTAAAATGGAGGGAAGCCTCCCGGTACTTTTTTACGCCCGGATATTAAAATTAAACGAACATTGAAAGCAGTTCCCTGGCGACTGTATAATTTATGCCCATCAATATTAATGCAGTCTATTACGTTGTAGTATTTATGCAGGTAAACAAAGAAGTTTCTGTTTTTTCCGGCTTGTATTCTACCTTTATCGTCCCAGGCTGTGTGTCCACCAATGATAAGTGCTGCACTTCCATTATCTTTCATGGTATCCAATGCCCGGATGCACATCACATGATCCAGTACAGTAAATTCAAACTCATTTACTTTAATGGGTTCAACCTTTCCGAAAGGGGGATTTGTAATAATTGCATCAAATTTTTTTGAAAAGCCGGCAAACGGTTTTGTTGCATCTTGTTTTTTCACTTCGCTAAATCCTTGCTCTTTCAAATTCCCATTCCGGGTATCATCAATTTCATTAACAATAAAGGTTTCTGGATACGCTGCAATAGTTAGTAAGCCATTTCCGGCACTTGGTTCAAAATAACTTTTAAATCCGGTTCTGCCGGATGGGGGAGTACCCATTCCACAAAATATACCTGCAATAAACCCGATAGGGGCAGGGGTGGAGTATTGCTGCAATAACATACTTTGGGAAGTCCGGTGGGAAAGTGTTACCTGTTTGTTATAAAGTTCCACAATACTCATGTAACGATCATAAACAGGTAAATCACGCAGGGACAGTCTGCGTGATTCTAAAACAATGGCAAGTTCTGTAAATTCTTTTACGGTATTTTTATCTGTAATGCCAAACGAAGCTGCAATACGTTCAACTGATGTTTTATTATGCTTTACATCTTTCGCCAAATCTTCGCGCATACGTTGTATAAATTCCTGCTTTTGCATTTGCGGTCCTTAAAGATGTTTTTGTATGTAGGATATCTTACTTAGTGCTTAAATTTATTCCTTCAATTATTATAGCGGATGCCAGTACGCCCAATAAAAAATCACGCAACCTGTTACTTTTATCTTCTTTAACTGTAAAGGTTTTTAACTCTTTTGTTTCGGTATGAGGATTAAGATTGAGTATTGAAACTTCCGGTGTTTTGCGCTTGAATATTCCGTTACGTTTCCACGCCTGGACTAAATTGAATTCGTTGAAAACTTTGTAATCGACTGCGAATGAATCTTTGTTTGCCGTTATTGAAAATCGTTCCCATTTATTAGAATAGTTGGTTTTGTATTCAGGATATAGGACAAGTATTGAATCAATTTTTACTGTATCACCGGATACTATGGGTTGCGTTACCGAAACAAAGGTATTGCCAGTGGCATTGCTCAAATACGTTGCACTGATGGTAAGCCTGTCAACTAATTTTTGAAGTTTGCCGATAGTGGAACCATCTGCAACGTGCATGGCTTTAAAATCTTTATACGTTCCTAACAATAGATCAGTACTGGCTTTTTCCTGTCCAAGTTTATTGATCGTTTTGATAAGGGTATCATTAACTGAGTTCAATAAATTTTGTTTCTCTTTATTTTCGTTGCATCCATTGTACATTCCAATGAAGCAAAGGAATATAATGAGGATATAAATTATTCGTTCTATCTGTGTTTTCATACTTCCGGGCTTGCTTTAAAAATCTTCATTACTTTATTAATAAAAAACATTGGGAGAAGCCCACTAATGAATGAGTGTATTGAATAAAATGGCGCGCCATCAATTGTTACTATACGCATTATACGTGCAATATCATCTGCCATTATTAAGGAAGAAATTGCAGCTATGATCGTTACAATGGATTGTAAGGCATTGTCCTGAATATAAAAACCCATCGAAAATTTTAAATCCTGCTTTTTTTGTTTTATTACCGAATAGATAAAATGGATTACAAGTCCATTGAAACAAAGTAAGAAATTGAGTAAGGTTAGATGTTTCATGTTTTTTGAATTTATTGATATTGAATAAGTAAAAAAAGGGCGGTCAATTTCTCAACCGCCCTTCCCCCTTTCTAAATCAAACGAACAAAGCAATTATTAGTTTGAAATATTTAATTTAGTTGATTACATTTTAAAAGCACCAAAGGTAGAATCAACCAATACGCTGCTATTTGGGGCAACAGAAACATTTTGGGCAAACTGCACCGTTAATGTTCCTCCTGCAGCACCCGTTGTTATTACGCCTTTTATATCAACCGTAGCAACTGTTACGGCTGTTGCCTGACCAACTGCCACTCCTAATGCCGCACCAGTTGATCTTGAAGTTACTGGAACTACCTGAGCGCCTGCATTATTTAATTCGGCTTCAACTGTTATTCTTGCAACTGTTGTTGTACCTCCGATTGCAAATTTTGCCCCACCTGTCGCGTCAGTGGCTGTTGAAATTCTTGCTTCAAATTGATACGTTGTGTTGGCTGCTAGATTAACGGTTAAGCCGGGAATATCAGCTAATGCAATGGTTGCTGTTCTATCGAATTGAGCGGCAACAAATTTGCGCTGTGTTGATGCTGCTATGGCTGCTGCCACTGCTGCATCGTTAGCAGCTGTTGACACTGTCTTTTTTGCTGCTGCAATTGTTTCATTGGTTGCCATCTGATATGCTGCACCATCATAAGTAATTCTATAGGAGGAACCTGCCTTTAATTCACCTGCTCCCAATGGTGCGTTATTTTTTTGAAGAGCTTTTGCTCCAGTCGCATTGACATCAAGTGTAACAGCACCTGCGTTCACAGTTTTAATATCCACAACAACAGAAGCACCTGTTGCTAGAGCAAATGGTGGGTCTAATGGATTATCCGCATCCGCTACAGTAGCTACTACCAATGTATTAGCGGTAATTGAATTATTGGAAGTTTCTTTGGGATCAATTCCATTTTCATCAAACTGAATTGAGCTGGCGATAAATACAATGCCACCTACCCGCAAATCATCATCTACATCCTTTGATTCGCTAAGTGCTTTTAATAGTGTTGCTTTTGGAGTGCTTAACCATTCTCCACCTTTTGTTTTTGCTGTAATTTTTTTTTGTGCCATTTTGTTTTTTGTTTTTTAGGTTAATTATTAATTGATTTGATTGATTATAAAATTGTTTAATTTATTATAGCTGTATTGTAGGTTTTGGCAGGTATTCAGTTAATACCAATGCTTTAACCCATAAAAAATTCTGATTATCGCATTGTATAACTTCCTCCTTTGATATTATCCAATCGTTGTTAATATCCTGTATAGGATTGAAAAAAGCCCCTTTAGTAAACTCTTTACCAACTAAAGAATTTTTTTGTTGTATTGTTAATTTTGCTACCATTTTAGTTTTGTCTTCCTAATGTTGTTTGAAATGTTGTTACTGCTGTGTTGTATAGTGTTACCTCTGCATCTGAAAAACCTTTGCCTATTGAGGCAAGGGCGCACTCTCTATTTGTAAAGTTAGCTGCTGTGATGCCATCTGACAATACATAAGAACCTATAAATATATTCCTGTTAATTACAACATTTGATAAAATAGCACTTGTAAATAACATTACACTATTAAGGAAAGCCTTAATAACATTATTTGCTGTTCTTGATGTAATAAAAAAAGTCTTTGATACTATATTTACACCCTCTGTAGCGCCAATATTATTAACAGAAATCCTACATATTCCATCGAAACAACTCCATAGTGCTACATAAGGACTATTTCCTCCGTCCCCTAAGCCCATCTCTACAGGAGTCCCTGCACTCGTTGTCCTTGAATAATAAGACAAATGGACGCTATTTTGTTCTAAAAGATTTCCTGAAAAAGAAGTATTAGCATACCCATTTGTTCCATTAGGAAGTGCTCCAGTATTGCTATGCACCCACCCTCCAAAAAAAGTTAAATTATACCTCAAAGGATTTTTAAGATTAAAGCTATGCTTTGTTGCATCCCCTCCTACCATAGGGTATAAACAGTCAAACTTGTTCCAAAGGCTATTCGCTTTTAAGTCTTGAACTAATTTATTAACTGCTATTTTTTGATTATAGTCAGTTATCCCTGCTGCATCAATAAACGCTTTTGCGTCTACATCATAAGCTATAAAACCTTTTGATATTATAGTTTTTCCCATTTTATTCTTCTGTCCAGGTTATATCAATATCTAAAGTTTCTCCAGCAACTGTTACACCATTAAGATTTACAGCTAACGTTTCTGTTACTGCCCTTAAAATAATATTTTGATTTACTCCATTTCCAAACTCAAAAACAGTTGGAACATTTACTATTGCACCACCTGGAGTTGTTAAAGTTTGTCTAGTTGACCTTATGTTACCTACAATAGCCCCTAATGTTGGATTGGCTGTATATGCTTTTAATGCTGATGTTGCTGCTATATTATTTGAATCGTGAGAAACTGGAGAAGGCGCAGTTGAAGTTCCTAATGTATTAGCTGCTGACCTTTTAACCAAAACTAACGCAATAGCTGCTGTACCTGTTGCTGTTCCACTAACTTGTATTCTTTTTACCCTTACTAATTTTGTAGCCGAACCTATTATTTCAAATATATCAGTCGCTGCCGCTCCAATAACCAATCCTATTATTGATGCTGAATAGGTTTGCTTTGTACTTTCTCCAACTATTGAAGTTACGCTATCTTCTGTTGAGTTTAAATTTGCTTGATTTACTAATAAAGCTCCATTATCTTTATCAAAAGCTGATAAAGCTGCATCATTTGCTGCATATCCTGGAGCGTATGTTAATGTTGTTACTGCTTTACCTCCGTTTGGTACAGGTTTGTTTGCTGTTAAAACAGCGTTATCAATATCTATACCTTGACCTTGTTTTGCCTCTGTTGCCGGTGCTGCAATTATTTTTGCAAGGACTGCTGCTAATGTTGCTTGTGTAGCAAAGTCTTTTGCTATTAATGTATTTTGACCGGCCTCAGTTGCAGGTGCTGCAATAATTTTTGCAAGGACTGCTGC
>Ga0209514_10001596_pt1 | contig 38315 bp, 27 predicted proteins | sample Subgrocontami58m_FD_187452 | JGI IMG/M metagenome (GOLD analysis project Ga0209514, IMG submission 187452) | Subsurface groundwater microbial communities from S. Glens Falls, New York, USA - GMW37 contaminated, 5.8 m (SPAdes) (version 3) | ecosystem: Environmental > Aquatic > Deep subsurface >...
CCCGCCGCAAAGCCTCGGACACGCGGTCGACCATCCAACTGGCGGGGCTGCCGCTGGCGGAACCGAGATGGGTCACAAGGTACTCGGCGCCCAGCTGTTCCGTACGTTGAAGATCGACAACAAACTGTTCGATGGACTTTTCGAAGAGGTCGGTCCGGGGGGAGGCCAGATTGATCAGATAGTTGGTATGGACGAATACCGGACCGATGTCCCACACCCCGCGGAGCCGCTTGAATTCGGCCAGATCCAACGGGTCCAAGGGTTTCACAATCCAGCTGCGGGGATTCCGGCTGAAAATCTGCAGACAGGTGCAGCCCAACTGAACGGCCCGCTCGAGGGCCAGGGAAAAACCGCCGGCAATGGATACGTGAAATCCGATGCGCGTCAACTTAAGGCCGCCGTCATCCTGTCGAATTCTTCTTCACTGATCACTGGAATGCCCAGCTCTCCGGCCTTGTCCAGTTTGCTGCCCGCTTCGGCGCCGGCCAGCAAGTAATCGGTCTTCCTGGACACGGAGCTTGCCGCATGGCCGCCCAGCCTTTCGACCAAATCCTCAAGGTCCTTACGGGACCGTGAAAGTGTACCGGTAATGACGATCGTCAGACCCTCCAGCGGTCCTTTGCCCTTCCTCTTATCCCCTTCGAAATCCGGGTTCGCTATCCTGAGTCCCAGTGCCTTCAGCTCTTCCAGGGTGCGGAGATTTTCTTCCTCAGCGAAGAAGCCCGCGATGGAGGCGGCGAGTTTCTCGCCCATCTGGCCGATTGTCCTGATGCGTTCGGGCGTCACATGGTAAAGATCATCGAGGTTGGCAAAGTTCTTCGCCAACTGCCGGGCCGCATATTCACCCACATGGAGAATGCCAAGGGCATAGAGGAATCTGGCCAGCGTCGTGGTCTTGCTCTTTTCTATAGCATCGACCAGATTCTGCGCCGCTTTATCGGCGAACCGCGGCAGCATAAGAAGCTGTTCTTTCCGGAGGCGGTAAAGATCGACGAAATGTTTGATCAGCCCCTGATTATAGAGCAGTTCGACATTTTTCCCCCCCAGATGTTCAATGTCCATGGCTCCGCGGGAGGCATAATGGGCGATCTTTTCCAGGACCTGGGCCTCGCAGTTGAGGTTGATGCAGCGGTAGGCCACCTCGCCCTCTTCCCTCACCACGTGGGATTGGCAGACCGGACAGGTGGAAGGCGGCGGGACCTTCTGTGCCTGGGGCAGCCGTTTTTCCTCAATGACCATCACCACATGCGGTATCACGTCCCCGGCCCTCTCCACGACGACCGTATCACCGATGCGAATATCCTTGCGTTCGATCTCATTCCAGTTATGCAGGGTGGAACGCGAAACGGTGACGCCCCCGATCCGCACAGGCCGGAGCACGGCAATCGGCGTAATGGCCCCGGTCCTGCCCACGCTGGCCCTGATGTCTTCAACCACCGTGGTGCCCTGGTGGGCGGGAAATTTATAGGCAATGGCCCACCTCGGCTCCCGGGTCTTCATGCCGAGCTCCTTCTGAAGGCCGAAATCGTTCACCTTGACAACCGCGCCATCGGTTTCAAAGGGAAACTGCGGTCTTTGATCTTCGATTTTTCTGATCGCCTCGATAACCTTCTCGATGCCCGTGACGACGCTGAATTCGGCGGGACAGGGGAAATGCGCCCGGCCGAGCCAGGCGACAAAATCCTTCTGGCTCGCAAACTCGATGCCTCGCGCCGCCCCCAGGCCGTAACAGGCCATCTGCAACTTCCTTTTTTCCGTGATCGAGGAATCAAGCTGCCGTACTGATCCCGCCGCTGCATTCCGCGGATTGGCGAAGAGCGGTTCCCCCTTCTGCTCCCGCTCCCGGTTCATCTTTTCGAATTCCTCGATGTCCATGTACACTTCGCCGCGGATGTCGATCAGTTCGGGAACGGGACCGTTCTCAATCTTGAGCGGCAGGGCCTTGATCGTCCTGATGTTCGTGGTGACGTCTTCACCTTCGTAGCCGTCGCCCCGGGTCGACGCCCGGACAAGGAGTCCGCTTTCGTAGGTAAGTTCCATGGCCAGGCCGTCGTATTTCGGTTCCACGGTGTATTCGATCTCCTGATCGGTCCTGAGGAATCGTTTTACCCGCTGGGCGAATTCCCGCACCTCATCATGAGAAAAAGCATTATCGAGGGAAAGCATGGGCTCGGTATGGCGAACCTTGACGAATTTATCGAGCGGCGGCGCCCCGACGCGCCGGGTGGGTGAATCGGGAAGGACATAGCCGTACCCTTCCTCGATTTCCTTGAGCCGGCGGAACAGCCGGTCATACTCCTCATCGGAGACAACCGGGGCATCGAGGACGTAGTAGCGGTAGTTGTGTTCGTTGATCGCCTTAACGAGGGTTTCGGTTTCTGCCTTGATCTGGGGCGTGAGGCTGTCCATAAAGGCGAGTATATGAAAAACGGAACTCCTGTCAAGGACAAATGGGACTCATTTGTATTCTTCTTCTTCCTCGTCGCAACAGCCGCACTCACATTCGCAACCAGTGGCACAGGGTTCGCAACAATAGACAACGCCATCATATTCGCAAGATTCCCCACCAATGTCGCAGCCGCATTCGGGACAAGCTAACTCTGCCATTTGACCTGACCTCCTTCTCAGTTTTATTTTAGCTTACTGTGCGCCCCAAAGTAACTCAATGATCATTAAATGGAGGTATAATGGTAAGCAAAAACTGACTGTTCGTCTTAGCTGAGGGACTGGTCGATGGACACGCTGCCGCTGGCCTTGTCGAAGGCAAATCCGGTTACCGAATATTGGGCGGGGTGGAAATGAATGATCTTTACACCGCAAGGAGGCAGCGTGAAATCGAGTTTCTCGTGGGTACCGTGATACCGTTCCCCTTCCGGCATGTGACGGGGATCAAAGGGGATGCCCTCGTCTTGCGGCCTGATGGAAATATGCTGGCGATGATGGATGTCGAAATTGGCAATGACCAGGAACTTCTCTTCCGCGTTGCCGTTCTCACGATACCCCGCAATTATGGCATCGTGGCCGTTATCCACAAATCTTACATTCCCCCGGCTATAGAAAACTTCCTTTTTGCCCAGCTGATTAATGGTCCGGAAAAACTGCCTGAAATCGGCATACTGGCCATTCGTTTCTAAATTTCGGTGGCCGATAAAATTTATTTTTTTGGGTTGTCCGTACTCGACTCTTTGGACGATGCCCGTAGCCCCCATGCTCAGGAGTGCCGACACGGCGTAACGGGGAATGGTGGCACTGACACAGCCGTACTCTTCGGCAGGCGTACCGCTGTCATGGGTGCTGATGGGAAAGAAAAAACCGGCCAGTTTCGGTTTATGCAGGTGTTCGAGATACCTTCTTAATCCCGGAACAAATTTATTATTATGCTCCCACTGAGTGGCCAATAAATAATCAATGCCCAGGTAGCGGACCATAGCTTCTTTCTTGTCCGGCCAGGTGAACAACTCCCCGATGCTCATTATCCCGCCATATTTTTCCCGCAACCGGTCCAAAGTGGTTTTTAAGAATTCCGGATGGCTGGAATGGAGGTTGTCCAGGCGAATCATCCCGCCGGTTTTCGCGGAAATGCCCGCCCAAAGATCGGCATACCTGAACATGTAGTCCCATAGCTCTTTTCTGACGAGCGGGTCGGGATAATCATAGTCCAAGAGTACCAGATCGCCCCACTCCTTAATTTCTCCGTGCCAAAGATAATGGGCATGTTGGAAAGCGCCATCGCGGTCGCGCTTGATCCACTGGGGGAAATTCCTGGCAATATAACCATCGCAAGCAACGTGATTGAACACCATATCGAGGCAACCGGATAAGCCTGCTTCCTTCAGCAAGTCTTCCAGTTGGCCGGGATTATTTGACCTATTTCCCGGATCTTGCAGGCAGGTGTCCAAAGAAAATGGATAGGAAAGGGCATAGGGACTGCGAGAACCGCCTGTTTCCGTCAGGGGTAGAAAATGAACGGCATCGAATCCCATCCATTTAACGGATTTAAGTATTTCCCTCCATTGCCCGATGTGTCCGGAGACATTAGGGATCATGGTATATATTTTAAGATTATTGCCCATCATGGGAGTGCATTACCTGTAATGACCGTCCGATTCAATCTTTCCTGAAATACTGTCCGCATAAGCTTGTTTCAGGTCAGCGACAGTAGATAAGACTTGTTCTTCTGTCAAGGGGAAACTCACTTTCGGCCGACTTGTCTTTTTGGCTGGCGGGTGTTATTTTACTGGGTACTGGTTAACGAGGAAAGGGGAGAGGCCATGAACAGAATAATGATCGCGATAGACGAATCGCCCGGGGCTATGAAGGCGGTGGAGTATGCGGCACGATATTTTTCACGCGCGGGAAATCTGCGGGTCCTTCTTGTCCACGTGCTCCCGAACCTGCCGGCCATCTTTTGGGACGACGGGCACATTCTGAACGAGGAAGAAAAAAAAGAGCGCCAGAAGGTAGTCGATAAGTGGCTGGCGGACCGGATCGCCAAGCTGGAGCCGGTGTTTCGTCAGGCGACTGCAACCCTGACCTCTCAGGGCACTCCCACGGAGGCAATCGACAGAAAAACGATCTCCGACTCCCTCGATGCTGCCGAAAGCCTTCTGGAAGCGGCGCAGGAAAGCGCAGCCGATACTATTGTGCTCGGCCGGCAGGGCCATCCCGAAGAAAAGCTCATCCTGCCCGGCAGCGTTGCCGGCAAGGTAATAAGCCAGGCCAGAGGCCTCACCATCATTGCTGTGGCTTAACCTTCCATGAATGTTCTGATCATATCTTCCAACCGGAACAGACAGCCGATCGCAGTACTGCCGCTGGGAGCCTGCATTGTTGCCGAGGCGGCGGAACAGGCCGGCCACGCCGTAACGGTACTGGATCTGATGTTTGCGGGCGATGTCGAAAAAGAACTCCATCGGGCGCTCCTTGCCGTCCGGCCCGATGTGGTGGGCATTTCCGTGCGCAATATCGACAACAACGACATGAAAAAACCGCGGACCTTTTTTCAAGAAGTTCAGGCACTGACAAGCATGATAACGAAGAAGACTAATGCCCCGGTCGTCCTCGGCGGTGCGGCGATTTCCGTTATGCCGGAACATTTTCTTCGCTCCACCGGCGCGACCATGGCCGTGACGGCCAAGGGAGAAATTGTTTTTCCGGAACTGCTTGCTGCCTTGGAACAGGAGGTCGATTTCAGAAAAATCCCCGGCATGGCCTGGCTGGAAGAGGGTGTTTTTAGAATGAACGCTCTGCCGCCGACGCCGGCACTGGTTTCGGGGCCTTGTTTCTCGCCTGATTTCTCCCGCTGGATCGATCTCGAGGCTTACCGGGCCGGGTCGTCCACAATACCGCTGCTGGCGAAACGCGGCTGTCCGTTCCAATGTGTCTACTGTACTTACTCCATCAGCGAAGGACGCCGGTACGAACTCTTTGAACCATTGACCGTGGTAAAGGAAATAAAGAAACTGACTTCCGGGGGCATAAGGGATATAGAACTGGTGGACAATGTTTTCAATGCCCCTTATGATCATGCCATGGAAATATGCGCCCTTTTAGCCGAAAATAAAACAGGTGCCCATTTGCAGACCATGGAATTGAACCCCCAGTTTGTCGATGACGCCCTGCTGACGGCGATGGAAGAAGCCGGCTTTGTGGGCATCGGGATCACCCCGGAAAGCGCCGATGACGGTGTCCTCAAGGGTCTGGGCAAGAATTATACCGCCCGCCACGTCTTGCAAGCCGCTCAGGCCGTCCGCCGCCACAAGATACCGTGCTTTTGGATTTTCCTGCTGGGCGGGCCGGGAGAAACGCCCGCCACGGTCGAGCACACTCTCAATTTTGCCCGGAACCACATCCGCCCCTCCGATACGGCCTTTTTTACCGCCGGCATCCGTATCTATCCGGGTACTGAACTGGAGCAGATTGCCCGCCGGGAGGGGATATTGCGGGTCGCCGCCGAAGAAATGCTGGCACCGGTGTTTTATCTCTCGCCGCAGCTCGAGGAGCAATGGCTTGCCGAGAGACTTTCCCGGGCGGTAAGGGAAAACCTGAATTTCCTCGATGCCGATTCTTTTGTCCTCCCGGCCCTGGAAAAAATATTGCACTGGGCGCCGCGCCTCGGCTTCCGGCAGCCGCTCTGGCGGCATACCCGGGCCATACGGCGTGGTTTGCAATTGCTGCGGATATACGGATGATGATGAAGGATCATTTCATAGCGGCCTCCGCCGTGGCGGTGCCGCCCTATCGCATCACCCAGGAAGAAGGGGAAGCCTTTCTCCGAAAACATTACACCAGCCGGCTGAGCACCAGAAGTTTAAATATAATTCATCAGCTTTTCAGCCATCCCAGCATCCGCGCCCGCCATTTCGCCTTCACCGATCCGGCGGTCCTGCTGGATGAAGATCCCGATCAGCGGATTGCACGTTTCACTCACTGGGCCGTCGCTTTGTCCGCGGAAGCGGCCGCCAAAGCGCTGGCCAGGGCCGGCGTTGCCAGGTCAGACGTGTCGGCCCTGGTGGTGAATACCTGTACCGGCTACCTCTGTCCGGGCATTTCCACTTACCTCATCGACGAACTGGGACTGAAAAAAACCACCCGGGTCTATGACCTGGTCGGCGGCGGTTGCGGCGGCGCCATCCCCAACCTGGAGGTTTGCCGGGGATTGCTGGGCATGGCACCGGAGGCCGTCGTCTTGAGTATTGCTGTGGAAATCTGCAGTTGCGCCTTTCAGATAAAAAATGATCTGAGCCTGCTGCTTTCCAATGCCATTTTCGGCGACGGCGCGGCAGCGGCCGTTCTGTCCAACTGCCCGCCCGGCCTGGCCCTGGTATCGTCGCGCTCGCGCTATGCCCCGGAATATCGTGACGATGTCCGCTTCATTTACAAGGAAGGTCAGCTGCATAACCAGCTTTCCCCGGAACTTCCGCAACTGGTCGCCGCAACGGCCGGGCAGGTGGTGGATGAGTTATTGACGCCGCATGGTTTGCGGGTGGAAGACGTAAGGTACTGGGCCCTGCATTCGGGAGGTGAGAATATCATCAATGCAGTAAAAGAAGAGCTGCGGCTGACGGAAGAACAGGTGGAAGGCACGCGTGCGGTCCTGGCCCGCTACGGCAACATGTCGTCGCCCACCATCTGGTTCGTAATGGAAGAGCTGCAAAATAACGGTCTGGCACCCGGCAACTGGCTGGTAATGCTCGCTTTCGGCGCCGGTCTCTCCGCCCATGCGCTCTTGGCGCGCACCTGATATCGTTATGAAAACCATTCAAGGCCTTATCTTCCTGGCGGGTTTCTTGCTTTTCCTCACTGGGGAGCTGATCCGCCCCTACCGGGCGCCCACCGTCGCCAAGACGCGACGGATGGTCATCAACCTTTTGCTTACGATCCTGAACAGCGCCCTGATCTACCAGCTTTTTTCCGTTCCTACCGCCGATACAGCGTTCTTCGTGGCGGAAAACCGCGTGGGTGTTCTGAACAGCCTTAACCTCCCCCCCTGGTCTCATTTTTTCCTTACCATCATCTTTATGGACTTTATGCTTTACCTCTGGCACCTTCTAAACCATATCGTGCCGTTGCTTTGGCGGTTTCATCGCGTGCACCACAGCGATCTCAACATGGACGTATCAACGGCCAACAGATTTCATGCCGGCGAGCTTCTTATCTCCGGCGTTATCAAGATCGGTATTATTTATTTCCTCGGCGCCCACCTGGCTGGTCTCGCCGTCTTCGAAAGCCTCGTTGTCCTGGCTGCCCAGTTCCACCACAGCAGCCTGAAGGTACCCCAATGGTTCGAAAAAATTTATTGGCTATTGTTTGTCCCCCCCTCCATGCACCGCATTCACCACTCCGTAAAGATCCGGGAACGCAACAGGAATTACGGTACGATATTATCGCTCTGGGACAGAATCTGCGGTACGTTCCTGAGCGGAATCGACCAGGAAAAAATCATCATCGGCGTCGGCGCGTACCGCGACCCGGAGCGGCTCAGCCTCTCCTATTTGCTCCGGATGCCCTTCACCCGACCGGTGGCCTGATGACCGGTGGTTGTTAAATGTCGGGCAAGTTGGTTAAAGGAATGCCCCAGGCGGCCGCCACCCCCGGATGGGTCACTTTCCCCCGGACCATGTTGATGCCGGCGGCGATCTCCGCATTGGTCCGGGCCGCCGCCTCCCACCCCTGGTTGGCAATTTCCAGCACATAACGGAAAGTAGCGTTGGTCAGGGCGAAGGTAGAGGTCCGGGGAACAGCCCCGGGCATATTCGTTACGCAATAATGATTAACGCCATCGACCAGGTAAGTCGGGTCCCGGTGGGTTGTAGGCCGGCAGGTCTCCGAGCACCCCCCCTGATCCACAGCGACATCCACCAGGACCGCCCCCTCCTTCATCGTCCCGATCATGGCCCTGGTCACCAGCTTGGGGGCCCTGGCGCCGGGAATCAATACAGCCCCGATCAGCAGGTCCGCCGAGGCTACCAGCTTTTTGATGTTGTAAGGATTAGACATCAAGGTCGTCACATTCGGCGGCATAACGTCCGCCAGATAGCGCAGCCGGTTCAGGTCCACATCCAGGATAAAGACATTGGCCCCCATCCCGGAGGCAATCCGCGCCGCCCCGCTCCCCACTACCCCGCCGCCGAGCACCACAACGTCCGCCGGAGCAACGCCGGGAACCCCCGACAGCAGGATCCCCCTGCCCCCGCGGGGCTTCTCCAGATATTTGGCCCCCTCCTGGACGGCCATCCGGCCGGCTACCTCGCTCATGGGAATCAACAGGGGCAGGCTGCCGTCACGGCATTGCACTGTCTCGTAAGCAATGGCCACGATCCGGCGGGCTTGCATAGCTTCCGTGAGACCGCGGTCACCGGCAAAGTGAAAGTAGCAAAACAGCACTTGGTCTTCGTGCAGCATCGGAAATTCTTCGGCAACAGGTTCTTTGACCTTGATGATAAGTTCCGCTTCCCGGTAAATTTCCACCGGATCATGCACCAGGCGCGCCCCGGCGCCCGCATAATCATCGTCCCGGACACCGCTGGGCAGGCCAGCACCGGTCTCCACCCAAACCTGATGACCCGCGGCAACCAGTTGCTCCGCCCCGACCGGTAAAAGGCCCACCCGATTTTCGTCGGTCTTGATCTCTTTTGGCACTCCGATGATCATGTCCTTATTCCTCCCCGGATTGTTTTTTTCTTTTGACTCCTTCCGAATGTTGACTCCAAAAAATCATATTTAAAGCCAAAAAAACAGCAATTCATGGAAGTCTTTTTACTGAATACCAGATACTTAGCTTGGCTTAACTTGGTCCGACCCCAATCACAATATTGGGCGGCGCGTATACGCGCCGCCCAACGCAAAGCTCACTGACGTGCCTTAGCTCGTCCAGTGGAGCGCATGGTTCGCCCCTCACTTTTGCCCGCTTTTGTTTCATTAACTAATCTCAACTCCAGACGACAACCAAGCGCGTGCGCGTATCTCTGCAATGTTGCCAACGATGGAGAGTGCTTGCCCCTCCCTGACTCCAATCTAGCAATTACAGATTGTGTTGTTCCGATGCGTTGAGCGAGTTCCGCCTGAGTGATCCCGGCGGAAGAACGTGCCTTTAAGAATTCGTCAAGAAAAGCAAATCCTTCGTCAAGCCGATCGTATTCGGCCTTTACATCCGGGCGTTCAAGAGCACGAGCCCTAAGCTCTTTATGGGTGAGCATTTTTGACCTCCTTCAATCGCCGTCTTGCCATGGCAAGTTCTTTTGACGGTGTTTTTTCAGCTTTTTTTGTAAACTGGTGAAGCATCACAATCCTTTTACCAATCACCGTACAATAAAATACCCGCACAATTCCCTCAGCTGCTTTTAATCTTAGTTCGAACAGCCCTTCTCCCATTGAACGCGTATGGGGCATTCCTAAATCAGGACCATACAACTCCATGCGATCGGTGTATTTGAGGAAGAGCGCTAGGAAGCCGGCAGGCATGGCAAGTATTTCACTCTGAACCGACTCGCTGTAGTAAGTGATTGTCCAATTCATGAAAGCCTTATAGCATATTTGCTATGATTAGTCCAGAAAGATCTATTATGATTTTTGTGGGCGAACGGCCACGCGCCTCGGCAACGCAGAGCTAACTGAGAGTGGCCCGTAAGGGACACTCATACCCACGTACGGAACTGTAGCTGCCGTATCTTAATGTCAATGGTTTTTTGCCGTTACGTCGCCACGAGGCAAATAAAGGTTCATTGTTCCGGTAGATCGTGATAATAGTATGGATAAATCTTAATCAAAAAGAGGTAGCAAAGCATGCACCAGGAGCGGGAAAAGGACGATATTGCCGGCGGGCAGGCGATCATTGAAGGCGTCATGATGCGCCACGGCAACAAGATCGCCGCCGCCGTAAGAAGGCCGGATAAGGAAATAGTTTTTCAGGAGCAGGAGCATGTGCCGCTTACCAAGCGGTATAAATTACTGGGTTTGATGTTTATCCGCGGCTCCGTCACCCTCATCGAAATGATGATTATCGGAATGAAAACCCTGCTGTTTTCCGCCGAAGTGGCCTTGACGGAAGAAGAGGAGAAACCCGGAGGCTGGCAACTCGCCCTTTCCCTTATGTTCAGCCTGGGAACAACGATCATCTTCTTTGTCGTCATCCCCGCCTATTGCTTCAGCCTGTTGAGAAACGTGATTGCCAGTACCATTCTCTTGAACATCATTGAAGGCTGTATCCGTTTGGGGCTGTTCCTTTGTTTTCTGGGCGCCACCCTGCTGATGGAAGATATGCGGCGCGTCTTCATGTACCATGGGGCGGAACATAAAACCGTCTTTGCCTGGGAAAGCGGGCAGGACCTGACCGTGGAAAACGTGAAGCGCTTTTCGACCCGCCATCCCCGCTGCGGGACCAGCTTTATTCTGGTCGTGATGATCGTTTCCATTCTCGTATTCTCGCTCCTGGGCCGCCCGGATTTTATCCACCGCGTCTTCTACAAGCTGCTGCTTTTGCCCGTGGTTTCAGGCATTTCCTACGAGGTGATCCGGTTCACCGGCAAGAAGAAGGATTGGAAATGGGTGCAAATCTTAAGCTGGCCGGGTTTGATGATGCAGAAGATAACCACGCGCGAACCGACGGATGATCAAATTGAAGTGGCGATTGCCGCGATGAAGAAGGTAATTTAGTAAGTTAGAGATTGTTTACTTTCAGCAAACAATTTCATTAACGCACTTATCCCGCTTATCGGGGTTAATGGTAAATTCCGGAGGAGGCAGATGGAGCTGAAGGCAAGGCCGCGAGTGGTCATTGTGGGTGCCGGTTTCGGCGGACTCTGGGCCGCCCGTCGGCTGGCAAACGAGCCGGTGGACGTGCTCATCATCGACAAAAACAACTACCACACCTTCCTGGCCCTCCTCTACCAGGTAGCCGCCGCCGAACTGGAGGCCGAGGACATAGCCTATCCGGTGCGCAGCATTCTCTGGCGCTTTCACAATATCGACTTTGCCTTGGCCAATGTCCGGCGCATCGATACGCAAAAAAAGCTGATCGAAACGGATGGCGAGGCGATTCTCTATGATTACCTGATCCTGGCTACGGGCAGCGTCAGCCATACTTTCGGCATTCCCGGCGTGGCAGAGCATGCCTACGGCCTGAAGACCCTGGAAGAGGCCGTGGCCCTGAAAAACCACATTATCTGCTGTTTCGAAGCGGCCTCCCGGGAGACAGACGAAAGCAGGCGCCTCAGCTTGCTGACCTTCGTTATCGTGGGCGGCGGGGCCACGGGCGTGGAATACGCCGGCGCCCTGAGCGAGCTCATCCATGGTTCTCTCACCCGCGACTACCGGAATGTTGATTTCGGTTCCGTCCGGATCATTCTCCTGGAAGCAGCGCACCGGTTGGTCGCCAATATGCCGGAAAAAGTGCAGACTTACACCCTGAAACGCCTCCGGGAGATGGGCGTCGACGTGCGCTTAGGCGCTATGGTCCGGGAAGTGATGCCTGATATCGTTCACTTGAGTGGTCAGGAGGAAATCGCGGCGCGGACCGTCGTCTGGACTGCCGGCGTCCAGGGAGAACCGACAGCGGGACTTTCAGGACTGACCACGGAACGGGACGGCCGCGTGCCCGTTCTGCCGACGCTGCAGGCGCCTGGTCACCCCGAAGTGTACGTGGCCGGGGATATGGCCTCTATCAAGGAGGAAAACCGCCCTTTGCCCATGGTGGCCCAAGTGGCGATCCAATCCGCCACGACCGCCGCCGGGAACATTTTGCGACAAATCGGGGGAAATCCGCCCCAAGTCTTCAGCTACCGCGACCGGGGGGCCATGATCACCATCGGACGCAACCACGCCGGGGCGGCCATCGGCTCCGGCACTTACACCGGTTTCTTCGCCTGGCTGCTCTGGCTCATCATTCACCTCTTCAACCTCATCGGTTTCCGCAACCGGGTGATGGTATGCATCAACTGGGCCTGGGATTATTGGCTCTACGAGCGGGCCGTCCGCTGCGTCTTCCCCGCGCGAATGGCCTCCCATCCCCCATCGTCGTCCTGCGCTTCAGGGCCTGCAAGAAAATAATCCGCTCCAACTTTCAATGTGATAACGATTCTGCTTTCCACCGGAAAACAAGATCTAATTTAATAAATCTTTTTGTGCCGGCAGCAGGCAGCAGGGCAAGGTAAAATAGAAGGTCGCGCCTTCATTCACCTGCCCCTCGGCCCATACCCTCCCGCCAAGTTTGTTGATAAACCGCTTGACGATGGCCAAACCGATTCCCGTTCCTTCGAATTCCCCTTCCCCATGAAGACGCTGAAAAACCCCAAATAGTTTAAGGCTGTATTGCTCGTCAAACCCTACCCCGTTGTCTTTCACATAGTAGACGACTTCGTTTTCCCTTTCCTGGCCGCCCACTTCGATCATGGCAATTTCCCGATGTTTCGCAAACTTGACGGCGTTCGTAAGGAGGTTGCTAAACACCTGGTGGACCGCCGCCTTATCCCCCATCGCCGAGGGCAGTTCTTTGATTTCCATCCTGATCTCCCGCCCCGTCTGGCCGGCGATAATTTCCTTGACCACCTCCTGAAGCACGCTATTCATGTCCAATTTATCCGGCTCTAACTCCTGGCGGCCGGCACGGGAAAAGATGAGAATATCGTCGATTAAACGTCCCATCTTCTGCACATTTTCCCTGATAACACCGACCAGACGACTGTATTCGTCATCCAGGGCATCGCCGTATTTCCTTAAGAGACGAAAAGAAAATCCATCTATTGCCCTCAGCGGTGCTTTCAGATCGTGCGCCACGGAATAACTGAAGCTCTCCATATCCCGATTCGCTTCTTCCAGCTGGGCTGTCCGCTGAATTACCTTCCTTTCCAGCTCCGCATTCAAGCGGCTGATTTCAGCTTCAGCCTTCTTCCGCTCTTCGATTTCCAGCAGGAGCGCTCCCGTTCTTTCCTGCACTCGCTTCTCCAGGCGCTCATTCAGCGCCTCCAGTTTGTCTTGTGTGTCTTTCAGCTCACGATTTTTCCTGATCGCTGTTTCATAGGTGGATAGGAGAAGATCAAGGATCTGCTGCCGCTCCGACGAGACGGAATATTTTCGCCCCTTATAAAAGACCTCCACTCCCTGCCCGTTTGTTTCCTTGCGCAGTTCGGCATTAAGGACGACATGGCGGACATGGTCTAACAGATCATCATCATCGTAGGGCTTGGTAAGAAAGGTGTCGGCGCCGCATTCGAGCCCTTTCAGCACATCTTCGGGCTCGGAAAGGGCGGTCAGGAGAATAATGGGGATGTTCTTGAATCTTAAATCTTTTTTCGTCAGCCGGCAAAGCTGGAACCCATCCATTTCGGGCATGACGATGTCGCTCACGATGACAGTGGGCCGTCGTTTATCGATTGCTTCCAGGGCCGCCCGGCCATTCGCCGCCGTAGTGACGATATAACCCTGCTGCTCCAAGAGGTGGGCCAGTCGTTCCGCTTGCGTGGCACTGTCTTCCACGATGAGGATTTCGATTCCCTTTTTAATCTCCATTTCCTTCCCTTCCCTGCTCCCGGTAAATGGGATAAGTCCCGCCTAAGCGCGATAAACGATAACGAATTTGTTTACTCCTAACCCCGATAAACGGGATAAGTAAGTTTACGAAATTATTTTTTGCCACTCTTTTCAGTACCCCCTTGAGGGGTAAAAAAGCGCAGAAAATAATCTCTTACTTACTAAACAAATTCTAACTTGCTAATGCGCTAATGACATTGCTTTCCCTCGAAAGGCAATGTCTTACTTACTAAACTCTCAGGCTTTTGCATCAGCATGCCCAGCGCTGCGACAATCTTGTCGGGCGCCAGGATATAATCGGCCGCCCCGAGTTCCACGGCCGCCCCGGGCATGCCATAAACCACGGAACTATCCCGGTCCTGAACAATCGTTAGCGCGCCTTTTTCCCTCATCAGCTTGAGTTCCTTCGCGCCGTCGCTTCCCATGCCCGTCAGGAGTATGCCTACGGCGTTCTTCCCCAAGGCACCTGCTACCGAACGGAAGAGATGGCTCACGGAAGGCTTGGCGACGTTTTCCGGGCCTCCCTCGGACAGCTGAATGCTAAGACCGCTTCCCACCCCCATGTTATAGCCTTCCGGGGCAAAATAGGCCTGACCGGAAAGGATCCGCTCTCCCTGAACGGCTATCTTCAGGGGAATGGTGCTGGTATGGGCTAACCAATCGACCATGCCCTGGAGAAAACCGGGCGCAATATGTTGAACGATGAGCAGGGCAGCCGGAAAATCCCGCGGCAGGCCATCCAGGATGGTCTTGATTACGAGGGGGCCGCCCGTGGATGCCCCGATAACAACCGCCATGGCCTCGCCGGATATTTCCGGTAAAATTGTTGCAGGGGCCGGCGGCTGTGTCCCTGTTTTCTTTCCGCTCCGGCGCCGGACAACCCGGACTTCGGACATGAGCTTCACTGTCTGGACCATGTCCTTTGTCGTTGCCTTATGCTCCGAATGCCCGATACCCTTTGGTCGCTGGACAATCGCGAGGGCGCCCGCTTCCATGGCCTTAAAGGTGGTGGCCACTTCACCGGGGTCCCAGTTGGCACTCACGATGACAATGGGCAGCGGCTGCAGCTCCATAATCCGCCGCGTCGCTTCCAGCCCATTCATGACGGGCATATTGATGTCCATGGTGATTACGTCGGGTTTCTGGCGATGAACAAAGGCTATCGCTTCCGCACCGTCCTGGACGGCACCCACCACCTCTATCTGCGGATCGGCAGCGAGCAAATGGGAAATGAACTCCCTCGCCACCGCGGAATCATCCACGACCAAGACTTTTATCATTAATGACACTCCCTCATCTCCGCCCCTGCTTTTCAAATCAGTCTTCTGATTACTTCCAAAAGATTGCTCTGATCAAAACTGCTCTTCACGATATAGGCGTTGGCGCCTACGTCAACTCCCCTTTCCCGGTCCTCGCGCGAGTCAAGGGCCGTGACGAGAACTACGGGCATCTGGGCCAATTTCTTGTCGGCGCGTATCCTGGCCGTCAGTTCAAAGCCGTTCATCCTCGGCATATCGACGTCGGAAATCGTTACCGCGAAATCTTCCGCCTTCAACATAGCAAAGGCCTCAAGGCCGTCAACCGCTGCCTTGACGTTGTAGCCCGCCGCCGTCAGGATATTCTTGAGCAGGGTGCGGGCTGTGATCGAGTCCTCCACCACCAGGATCGATGCTCTTGCCTTTTCCTCCTTCTCCGCCACCGAGGTCAGGGGCCGAGCCGGGGTCAACGCCGCAGATTTAATGAGATCCGCCACATTGAGCAGCGGGGCTGCCTCGCCGGTTCCCAGGACTGTAGCGCCGGCAATGTTCTTTACCCTGACCAACTGACGGCCGAGGCCTTTAACCAACACTTCCTGCTCCCTGATGATCTCATCAACGGCCAGGGCGATTCGTTTTTCTGCGGCCGTCAGGACAACAAGGAACAAGTTATCTTCAGTTTCCGACTGCTTTCCGGAAACTGGACCCAGGACATCGGCCAGTCTTACCAGCGCGATAGCCCGGCCATCGATCTCGATCGTTTCCCTGTTCTCCATGGTCTTGATTGCTTCCCTCTTCACCCGGAAGACCCGCTCCACATTGGCCGTGGGAAGCACGAAGAGTTCTTCTCCCAGCTTTACAATCACACCACGGAACGCAGCCAGCGTAACGGGCAGGACAGCCCGGAAAGTTGTCCCTTTTGCCGCCTCTGTTTCTATGGACAGCATTCCTCCAAGGTTTTCAATCTTTTCCCGCACGATCGCCAGGCCCAACCCCCTGCCGGAAAGATCGGTTATCATGGGGCTGGTGGAAACGCCAGAGGTAAAAACAAGCTTGAGGGCCTCCTCCGGGGTCATCTTTTCCGCCCTCTCGGCGGTCAAAAAGCCGGCCCTGACCGCAGCCGCCTTCACTTTTTCGCTGTCAATACCCTGACCATCATCCTTCAGGGCTATCTCAACCTTTCCCCCTTCTTTCTGTGTCACCTTAATGTCGATGCTGCCACTCACCGGTTTATGCAAACGGGCCCGCTCCTCCGGTTTCTCGATGCCGTGATCGATACAGTTTCTTATGAGATGAATAAGCGGATCCTTCAGCTCTTCCAATATCCTTCTGTCTATCTCTATGTCGCCGCCGCTGACCGCGGTTTCCGCCTTCTTCCCCTGGGCATGGGATAAATCCCGCACCAGCTTGGGAAAAATCTCCAAAAGAGAGGAAAAGGGAAGCATCAGGGCGCTCTTTACCGACCTTAAAAGGTTGTCTGTCATCGTTCCGAGAAACCGCTGATCCTGCTGCAGGGCTTTATCAACGGCGGCGATCTTTCCACCGCACTGCCGGAAAAAATCCTTGTCGGCTTTAATAAAATCGGCCAGCTTCGCGGCGCGGACATCCTTCCTGAACGTTGCCCCGCCAGCGTCCTTTCTCTCCGCCTCCGGGCCGGTTGTCCGCATCCGGCGGCCGGACTTCGTCCAGCCCTTCTCCCACGAAGAAAGCAGGTTCCCGATCTCCCTCAATTCAGCAATCCGCTGCCCCATGGATAACTTAGCTGCCAGCAGTTCTTCCGCCATCAGCATGATGCCGTCCATCCTGGCAGCCGCTATCCTCACCGTATCCGCTTTCGGAGCGGCGGTCCGGCAGAATTCATCGGCCGCAGGCGGTTGCCACGCCTCCGGAGGAAGCCCCGTCTTATCCGTCGTTTCGGCGGCGCCGAAACGGGGCGTCCTCGCCGCCAGCGGCCCAGCGGACCTGATCGTTTTTCCCAGTTCCTCAATGATCGCTTTTGCTGCTGTCCGTTCCGCCTCCTGCCCTCCGGTTTCCGCGGAACCAAGCAGTCTGTCCAGTATGTCCGCGGCCCGATGAAGGCTGTCAAGAAGTGCGGAAGAAGTGCCAATCTCCAGGCGTTTCAGCGCAGCAAAGACGGATTCCACCGCTTGGCATACGTCCTCAATCTCCGCGAGATTTACCGCCCTGGCTGCCCCCTTGAGGCTGTGGGCCTCACGAAATACCGTCTCAATGATCTCGGGCTTCTCTGCTTCATCGACCGCCTTTTCCAGGGCAATAAGACCGGTGGTCATTTTTGCTATATGTTCCCCCGCCTCAACCCGGAAGGTCGCGAGAAGTCTTTTCAGAAAGGCCTCTTCTTGCTTGTCCATAGCCCTCACCAGCTATCCATAAAGCACTTTCATCGGTCATTCATGATGCATTGCTATTTGTACTGCTCTACCAGACCTTTCAGTTTCTGCCCCAGGGCGTGGAGGTTCTGCGCGGCGGACTCTGTCTGCCTGGTCCCCATAACATTCTGGCTGCTGGCCTGCTTGATGTTTTCCATCGCCAGCATGATCTGGTCCATCCCGATGAGCTGTTGCTGACTAGAAGCGGCTATCTGTGTCGATGCCTGCGCCGCCTCGCTAATACTTTCGGCCAGGATGCGGATCGAATCCCCCGCCTGGCCGGATTGCCTCACTCCCGCCTCCACCGCCTTACTGCCCTGTTCCGTAGCCAGTACGGCGGCGCCGGTTGCTTTCTGGATATCGCCGAGAATGCCCCGCACCTGGGCCGTAGCCTGCTTTGATTGCTCCGCCAAACTCTTGACCTCCTGCGCCACCACGGCAAAACCCCGGCCCTGTTCGCCGGCCCGGGCGGCCTCAATGGCCGCATTGACGGCCAGCAGGTTCGACTGTTCAGCGAGATCGTTGACGGAGGCAATAATTTGCCCGATCATCTGACTCTGCTCGCTCAGCCCGACGATGCTCTCGGCGATCGATTCCATCTGTTCCCGAATACGGTTCATTACCTCGATCGCCTCTTCCACCGATTTCCTCCCCACCTGCGAGGCCTGGGCAGTTTTATTAGCGATATCGGCAACATACTGCGCCTTCTGATTGGCCACCAGCGTCGTCTGTTTCACTTCTTCCACCGTAGCCGTCGTCTCCGTTACCGCCGTTGCAGTTTCCACGGCGGTGGTGGCGACCTGGGTCGTCGTTGCCAGAATCTCACTGGAGGCCGGCGCAAGGATGTTCACCGATTCCTGCACTTCCTGCATCACGCTCCGGAGGTTTTCTTCGGCACTCTTGCGCTCGGTTATGTCGCGCGCCGCCGCAAAGACTCCCTGCAGTTTCCCGTCGGCGCCGGCGTATACAGAGGCATTATAAATCACATCCACAGTGCGGCCTGAGGCATGGCGAACGGTTAGGGGATAATCCCGAACCAGTCCCCGGTCGATTACCTTACGGTACCCCTCCCGCGCCTGCTCGGGCTCCGTAAAATAATCGGAAAAATCGCTACCGATCAGGCGTTCCCGGGAAAAACCCGTCACTTCTTCGGTAGCCTTGTTTACGTCGGTTATCTTCCCTGAGGGGCTGATAGTGACCAGCGGGTCCAGGCTCGCCTCCAGCAAGCTGCGCGCGTAAAGGGAAGCGGCGCGCAGTTGATCCTCCGCCTTTTCCCGTTCGCTGATGATCTTCTTCATATAGAGCGCCGTAACGATGCTGACGGTCAGGGCGATCAAACCGAGAATAATGAAAAGGAGCAGGGCCCGGGCGGCCGACCGCTGGGATTCGGCAAGGCGTTCCTCAATATCCTTCTCTATCGCTTCGATCAGGTCATTAACCATCGCCTGCATTTTTTGGGTACGCTCGCTCTGGATGCCGAGGGATATCTTTTCCGCCTCCTTTACCTTGCCCGCCAGAATCAACGGCACAACCTGCTTTTGCCGGGTCTCCACAAAGGCGTTGCGGACTTCGATAAAGGCCTGCAGTTTCGGGAAAATGACAGGGTCATCTTTCAGGCGACGCACAACCTCCCGGATATCCTTATCGATCTCTACGGTCCGCTGGGCGGCAGCCTGGACCCTGTTTTCCCTGAGGGCGGGATTATCACTGAGCTCCGCCTCCAGCATGTTTTCCCGGACGCCGTTCTGATTCGCGCGGATATCTTTCAGCGCCAGGGCGTTGGAAAACTTTTCCCGGTAGAGGCTCTCCTGGGACTCTCTCATCCGCAAGGTACTGACGTAAGCCAATACCATCGTCGCGACCAGGATCGCAATGAGCAAAAAGAGGCCGAGAAAAAGCTTGCTCCGCATTTGCGTATTTCCTAAAAGATTCATGTGCCTTCCTCCCTTATAAACATATGGCATTAGCGATCCCTATGCCTCTTCATTAACGATAATTCTCCGGTCCGCAAGGATCATCCCCCCATCGAGCACGATCAGCCCCCCTTCCGCAAGACCCTTGAGATACTCCTCCCCGATGCCCGAAAAAGTGGGCAGGGCGGGTTGAAGGTCATCCGGATGCAACAACCCGGTCCCGACGATCTCATCGGCAAGAATGCCGAATTCCATCTCATCCGCGGCGAGAATGATGATCTTGTTCAGCTCGCCCAGGCCTTTTTCGGGGAGATCGAAAAATTTCTTGAGATCAACGACGGAAAGAATCCGGCCCCGGACATTCACAATGCCCATAACAAAGGGCGGCGCACCGGGCAGAGGGGTGATGTCCTTCAGTGGATAGACCTCCCGGACGTAACTGGTCTCGATGGCATACCGTTCATAAGCAAGCAGAAATTGAATAACTTCGATCGACCCTCTGTCCGCTTCTTCGACAGCGGGCTCTCCGGCAAGCTTCTGCGCCCGTTTCCGGAATACCTCTTTCTTCTCCGCCGCAGTCGGGGTTGCCCCACGTTCAAGCTCGCGGTGACCGGTTTCGATGCGCCGGTAAATCGCCTGCCAGTCGATTGCTCTCGTTCTTTTCTCCTTGGGGGGCGGCAATTTTTTCATCTCCCTTAATCAATTATTTTGCTGCTTTTACTGCCGGTACACCTGGCAGGGCGCGGGCAGCCCAGTCCCTAAGTAATTGCCCGGATAATCTCGATCAATCTGCCGGCAGTAAGGCCGTCGGAGTCGGGAACGATTTCATCTTTCGCCTGCCTGCCCAGCAGGACCAGGGCATTCTGGAAATATTTTTCCGCTTCCCTGAGACGGCCTTGCCGCCTTCTCAGGTTGCCGAGGGCAAAATGAGCGATCACGAAGTCCGGTTCCAGGTAGAGGGCTCGCCGGAGCGCCTGCGCAGCGTCATCCGTCCTTCCCTGCTCTTCGAGGATGGTCGCCAGCAGGTAATGATGCCCCGGGTCCATCTTGTCGCCGGCAACCACCTTTTCGCTCCATGAAAGCGCCTCCGGGAGCCGGCCTTCGTTGGCATATACCCGGGTAAGGAGAGACATCGCCGGCAGATTCTCCGGCTCTGCCGCGAGCACCGTCAACAATTTCGCCTCCGCAGCGGTATAGAGGCCCTCAGTGTAGAACCGGCAAGCCTCGGCGTAAGAATCAGCAGGCGGCCGCAGGTTCCCGGTCTCCTCCTCCGGTGCCGAAGCCGGAGGCAGGGCGGCAGCCGCTTTTTCACCCGGAACAAACTTAGCAGCCGCGGATCGGGGTAAGGGAGCGGCAAGGCCCTCTGCGCCCCCTTGAACGTCCTCCAGCTGAAAAAGGCGGTCATGCTTCGGCTTTTCCTTTCCCGATGGCTTGCGATAAAAAACCCCGCCCGGAAAGGCCGGCGCGGAAAACTCCTCCCGCAAAACCCTTGAAGTCTCGCAAGGACCGACGACAAGCCATCCGTCTTCAATCAAAGAGCGGCTGAATTTCCGGATAACCTGCATCGCTGCTTCTTCTGCAAAGTACATGAGAACGTTCCGGCAGAAGATCATATCCATGGCGTTTGTATTGTTCGCCAGGGAGGGAAAGGAATCGGCCGCCAGGTTGTGGCAGGAAAAAGTCACCATCTCACGATAGCGCGGCAGTATCTCGAAACGGCCATTCGCCTTCTTCCTGAAGTGCCCCTCCTTCACCCAGGCGGGTACGTCCCGGAAAGACCAGTCACCGTAAACCCCTTGGGCGGCCTTTGCGAGAGACCGGGGGTTGATATCCGTAGCCAGGATCGTGATGCCCCATTCCCTGACATCCGGGATCATCCTGCTCAGCAATATGGCGATTGAATAGGGCTCCTCTCCTGTGGCACAGCCGGCCGACCATATCCTGATCCGCCTGTCTTCCCGGTGCCGGTGAATCAGATCGGGCAGCACCTCGCGTTCGAGCGTCACGAAGCTGCTGGCCTCGCGGAAGAAGTAGGTCTCGCCGGTGGTGAAAGAACCAGCAAGCACTTCCAGATATTCTATCGTCAAGGGTGAGGAGATGAACATCTCAATACAGGATTCCGGGTCCGGGTAATTCAATTCCCGAGCTACCGCAATTATTCCCCTTTCGAGGTCTGCCCGGCGTTCTTTGGGGAAACAAATCCCCATCCGTAATGCAAGGAATTCACTAAGCTTCTTCAGATACGGTGCGGAGACGGTCACCGGCCCGGCCTCTCAAAAAGCATGCCCCCCCTCCAAATGAGTCTTTCGTCCGCTCTCATACTGGCGCCGCCAGTGCCTCATCCAGCAACTGTTCCTCCTCCAGGGAAAGAAAAGTGTCCAGGTCATGGATGAAGATCATACCGTCTGCGAATTTCACCACACCCGCCAGGTATTCAGCGGCCGGGAGGATTGTCCGGACGCCGATAATTTCTTCTTCGGTGATTTCCAGCACCCCGCCGATGTCATCAACGGCAAGGGCCACCGGCCTCCTTGAAGTATGGGCAAGAATGAGCTTATCACTCAGCTCCGCGTCCCGGTCGGGCAGGCGAAACCGCTGTCGGACATTGACAACGGGAACTACCCTTCCCTTCAGGTTGATCACGCCGAGAACAATCGCCGGCGCCTGAGGCAAAGGGGTGATTTCCGCCATGGGGTAGATCTTTTCCACCGCCGAAAGATGAAGCGCAAACCGGAGCCCATCAAGCTTAAAAAAAAAGATTTTACTCGTCCTTTGCATAAAAAGCACGCCTCGCCGTAATCCGGCTGGTTTCGATGAAAAATAATCTGATTGAATTTAAGGGTAAGGCAGTGACATGTCAAGAAATAAAAGCCACCACCCTGGATGATATGCTAAGGAGATCGAGATGGAATGTTTGCCGCCGGCGCCGGCGGGAATCCATTATTCCAGTTTCCTTCCATGGACTCCCGTCGGCACGGCAAGAAAGGAATTACGGACTTTCTTCCCCTCCGTCGATCAGGGAACTAAAAGGATCACCAAAGGCAGGCAAGCCGTCTAAGCGCCTAAGCAGCCTGCTCGCGAATTGCTTCACAGCTATGCGCACGTATTGTTTCAAAAATGCCGGGCCAGTATTTTTCCACAACTTTTTTGGACATAAACACGCCGATATGGCCTGCCGGAACGATAAGCTTGGTGATTGACTGGGAACTCACACAATGCTCCATGTTGAACAGCTGTGCTTCCGGCGTGATCTCGTCCTTGTCTCCGGCAACCAGGATAAGCGGATTTTCGATCCTTTTCAGATCGACCTGTCGGTCGAGAATCTTTACCTGACCGTGGATCAGGTTGTTTTCCTTGAAAAGCTCCCTCACCACCTGCAGATAGAAGGCACCGGGAAGATTCAGCGTATACTCATACCATTCCCTGAATTTGCGAAATCTTCTCATATAAGCCTCGTCATGGAGGTTCAGATACAGGTTTACGTAATCACTGTAAAATCTTTCTAAAGGGTTGAGCATCTTGAATCCCGTCAACAGGAATCTCCCGTCAAGAACGCCGTTCCCCATGGCCACCATCGATTTAAAAAACGTCATGGGGTAAAGCCCTGCATACCTGCTGATCATCCCGTTTCCGGCATGAAAATCAATCGGTGCACCGGCCAGGACCAGACTGTTGACGTCTTCCGGGTACAATGCCGTGTAGATAGCCGATTGCCAGCCGCCCTGGCACAAGCCGATGAGAGATACTTTCGAACCTATAGCCTGGATGCATTCCTTCATAGAAATTATGAAACTGTCAATGGTTTCATTTTTCCGGTCCGGGGTGGCAGTTTTCCATTCGGCCACATAGACCGAATGCACGCCGCTTTGTAAAGCAGCTTCCACCAGGCTTTGACCGGTATCGTAATCGGCAATACTGGAATGATGACCGGCCTGCGGTGGAATTATGAAAATCGCATTTCCGCTTTTACCCGCCGAGAACTCGCGTAAAATCACATTTTTTAATTCCAGTTTGATGGTATTTGGTGTTGTCCAAAGTGGCTGGGAAACAGGCGTGCATACTTCCGACACATATTTACAAGATCTGTTGTATTGATCCATGCCTTCAAACAAAGACATATTTTACCCCCTTTAAAGAATCTTCCCGGAATTCATTAGCAAATAACAGCCATATTCACCTCACCTTCCTGCTGTGCCAAAAGCCCTGAATTTTAGGTAACGGAAGTTAAAGCAACATACATGCCATGCATCATGTAAATTCAACCTGCCAATATTACGGAATAATACCATAATACCCGTTTTCCTCAACTTCTTATTGTCTGGATTTCCCTGCAAAGAAAATTGACCAACCAGACCGGCAATCATCGTAACACGTTTAAATATATGACATTTAATCATGAATGGTTCTTCCTTCAGGATTCATAGGTCTTTTCTCCCATAACCGTCCCATATCCTGAAGTGGGAGAAAACCTGCTCCTGTCCTGCCTTGAGGTAAGTGCATATATGATGTTGTAAATTGTGTCAAGAAAAAAAAATGCCACAAGATATGGTATTGGAAAGGATTGTGACCAGGCGCTCAATCCTTAGCCTCGCTAAGGGATAAGTCCCACCAAGCGAGATAAGTAAGTTTAGGATTCGCTTTCTTACTAACCCCGATAAACGGGATAAGTAAGTTTACGAAATTATTTATTGCCACTCTTTTCAGTACCCCTTGAGGGGTAAAAAAGCGCAGAAAATAATTTCTTACTTACTAAAAAACGAAAAATTAATTTTCTTACTCACTAGCGAGTTGGGGAATATTCTTATAATACGCCAGCGCCTCGGGATTGGCCAGCGCCTCCATGTTTTCCACCGATCGGCCGTGCACCACATTGCGCACCGCGAGTTCCACGATTTTGCCGCTCTTGGTGCGAGGAATATCGGGCACCTGGATGATTTTGGCCGGTACGTGGCGCGGCGTCGCGTTGCCCCGGATCTGCGCCTTGATGCGGCCTTCCAGTCCCTCGTCGAGTTTGATCCCCTCGCGCAGCCGGACAAAGAGCACAACCCGCACGTCATTGTCCCAGTCCTGGCCAATCACGATTGCTTCCAGCACCTCGGGGACCTGTTCCACCTGACGGTAGATTTCTGCCGTCCCGATACGCACACCGCCGGGATTCAACGTCGCGTCCGAGCGGCCATAGATGATGATGCCGTCGTGCACTGTCAACTCGGCGAAATCGCCGTGACACCAGACATGGGGAAACTTTGAGAAATAGGCGTGGCGATACTTGCTTCCGTCCGGATCGTTCCAAAAGCCGACAGGCATGGAAGGGAAAGGCGCCGCACAGACAAGCTCCCCCTTTTCTCCGCGGACCGGCAGGCCGTATTCGTTCCACACCTCCACTTTCATGCCGAGACCGCGACACTGCAACTCGCCCCGGTATACCGGCAGTACCGGGTTGCCCAGGGCAAAGCAGGAGATGATGTCCGTGCCGCCGGAGATGGAGGAAAGGCAGAGGTCCTCTTTAATCTTGCTGTAGACGAAATCGAAGCTTTCCGGAACCAGAGGCGAGCCCGTGGAAAGTATGGCCTTCAAGGTCGCTAATTGATGAGTCTTCCGCGGCTCCAAGCCTGCCTTACTGAGGCTGTCGATGAACTTCGCCGACGTGCCGAACAGGGTCATTTTTTCGGCATCGGCATAGTCGAAAAGGATATCGCCGCGCGGATAGAAAGGCGAGCCGTCATAAAGCAGCAGCGTCGCCTGCACCGCCAGCGCTGATACTAACCAGTTCCACATCATCCAGCCGCAAGTCGTGAAATAAAATATCCGGTCGCCCGGCCCGACATCCGTGTGCAGCACGAGTTCTTTCAGATGCTGCAACAGCGTTCCACCGGCCCCGTGGACGATGCACTTCGGTACCCCGGTAGTGCCGGAAGAATACATGATGTAGAGGGGGTGATTGAAGGGTTGCTGCTCAAAATCGATATCACCGGGCTCATAGGGCGCAATGAAATCCGCCCAGAGTCGGGCCCCGGGCAGCCTGTCCAGCGAGGGCCGGGAGGATGCGTAAGGTACGATGATCAAATGCCTGAGCGTCGGCAGACCGGCCCGTATTTCTTCCAGTCTGGACAGGCTGTCCTGTGTTTTTCCATTGTAAAAATAACCGTCGGCACTGATGAGCACCTTAGGTTCGATCTGGCCGAAGCGATCGAGCACGCCGCGGGCTCCAAAATCCGGCGAACAGGATGACCAGACGGCACCGATACTGGTGGCAGCCAGCATCGCCACCACCGCCTCCGGCATATTGGGCAGGTAGCCCGCAACCCGATCGCCCGCCACGAGACCGGCGGCGCGGAAGGCCCGGACCAGGCGTGAAACCTCATTATAAAGTTCCGCGAAGGTCAGGGTGCGCTTCACCCGATCTTCGCCCCAGAAAATGATCGCCGGGGAATCGTCACGCCGCCGGAGGAGGTTTTGGGCAAAGTTCAGGCGCGCTTCAGGAAACCAGACGGCACCGGGCATCTGGTCACCGTCCGCCAGGATTACATCGCCCTCATGCTCCGCAATGACGCCGGTGAACTTCCACATCGAGCGCCAGAACCGCTCCGGTTGCTCGATGGACCACTTATAAAGGGCCGGGTAGTCCGGCAGTTCCACGTTCCAATCCTGCTGCGCCTCCTTCCTGAAGGCCGTCATCCGGGCTGCAAGTACGCGCTCGGCTGATGGTTGCCAAAGCATGTCCGACATCGTTGTCTCCTCCGTCGCTGATTGATTCACGTTCTCTCTTATTGTGCCGTCCATCCACCATCGATGGCGAGCGTCGCCCCGCGCACCTGCGCCGCCGCTTCCGAACAAAGAAAAAGGACGAGCCCGCTGATCTCCTGTGTCGTTACAAATTCCTGCGACGGCTGCTTCTCGGACAAGAGCGCGATCTTTGCTTTCTCCGGGGGCATCTTTTCCCGCTCGGCCAGCGCATCGATCTGTTTCTGCACCAGCGGCGTCAGCACCCAACCCGGACAAATGGCGTTACAGGTAATACCGGTGCGGGCGGTCTCCAGGGCCACGACCTTGGTCAAACCAACGAGGCCATGCTTAGCCGCCACATAACCCGCCTTATTCACCGAGGCAACCAGACCGTGGGTGGAGGCAATATTGATGATCCGCCCCCAATTGCGCTTCTTCATCTGCGGCAGGACGGCCCGCACGGTATGAAAGGCAGAGGATAAATTGATGGCGATGATCTCATCCCATTTTTCCGGTGGAAATTCTTCAATAGGGGCCACGTACTGAATCCCGGCATTGTTCACCAGGATATCTATGTCCCCCAGTTCCTTAATACATTGTTCAACCATTTGAACTATTTCCGCCGGACTCGTCATGTCGGCTCCGTGGTAGCCAACCTTGATTTTGAATTCGGCGGCCAGGCCGAGACGTTGCTTTTCGATCTCGGCACTGTCCCCGAAGCCGTTTAACATGATGTTTACACCCTGGGCGGCAAGAGCCCGGGCAATGCCCAGGCCGATACCGCTGGTGGAACCGGTTATAATGGCGGTTTTGCTGGTTAACATGGCATTTCTCCAATAGGGCAATGGTTCCGGAATTTCTGACTCAAAAAGATATAACGGGATAATCTCTCTTTAGTTTGTTATATTAAGAATTAATAGTTTGTCTGTCAAGAGATGCCAAAGGGCCGATTTGGCCTGTTTGGGTTGCTATTTTGTGCATGGTCCTGTCTTTGCGCATCCGTCAGATTTGACTTTTTTCAGAATCTCTTTAAATTAGTGGGAACAAGCAAGTCTTAACTTACCAATGAAGCCCAAGGAGGTCTTCCCGCACTGATGAGCCCCCTTTATGACCTTGACAAGAATCCCCCTCTCTTGCCCAAACGCATCGAGCGGCTTTATGAGCTCGCCAATAATCTCTGGTGGAGCTGGCACGAAGACGGACGCCGGGTTTTCCGCTCCCTTGATTATGCACAATGGAGGACCAGCGGCCACAGCCCCGTCAAGCAATTGCGAGACATGGGTTACGAAAAATTGGAGGCCGCGGCAAAAGACCCGGCCTTTCTGGAACTCTACGATTCCGTCATTCTGAAATTTGATGCCGACATGGTGGGAAAGAAAGCCTGGTGCAACCAAACTCCCCTTCAGGAATTTACTAAACAAATAGCCTATTTCTCAGCTGAATATGCCATTCACAGTTCCCTTCCCATCTACGCGGGTGGCTTGGGCGTTCTGGCGGGAGACATCTGTAAAGAGGCTTCCGACCTGGGTCTGCCTTTAGTCGCTGTCGGCTTTATGTATCCACAGGGTTATTTTCACCAGCGCATCTCTGCTGAAGGCTGGCAGGAGGAAATCTACCGGCAACTGAATTTCAAAGAGTCACCCATTTCTCCCTGCGCCTGGCCGGACGTCTGCGGACCGCTCGTGCCGGTGATGCTGGCTGATAGAATGGTGCAATTGGCCGTCTGGCAGATACGCGTCGGGCGGGTGAATCTGTACCTCCTGGACACCAACGTCGCAGAAAATGAAGAACAGGACCGGAATATTTCCGCCCGGCTTTACGGCTCCGATGAGGAGGAACGCCTGCGCCAATTAATAGTTCTGGGGGTGGGCGGTGTCCGGACCATCCGCATGCTGGGCATCAATCCATCAGTCTGGCATGCCAACGAAGACCACACGGCGTTTACGATGGTGGAACGCCTGCGGGAAGAGGTAGAGAAGGGCGTTTCGTTCGGACAGGCAGTGGAAGAAATCCGCGCCAGCACTGTTTTTACCACCCATACCCCGATTCCCGCCGGTCACAATATTTTTCCCGTGCCAATTATCGACCGCTATGCCCGTAACTTTTGGGAGGCCCTGAGGATTGACCGGGAGACCTTTCTGAAGCTCGGCCAATACGATGGCCTGGAGCCCGGTAAATTCAGCATGACCGCCCTGGCCCTGCGCCTGGCGGGCCAGGCAAATGCCGTCAGCAGGCTCCACGGCCAGGTCACGCGCAAGATGTGGCACGTCCTTTGGCCTGACCGGCGCGAAGGCGACGAACCTATCAGCCACGTAACCAACGGAGTTCATCTTCTTACCTGGCAGGCCCCTGAACTCCGGGAACTTTGCCACAAGTACCTGGGAGAGAACCTTGTCCAGGAACAAAGCCACCCGGAATGGTGGAAATGCATTGTGGACATTCCCGACGAGGAGTTCTGGGAAGTGCGCCAACTTTTAAAAACCCGGCTGATCCATGCCATCCAGGACAGGGCCCAACAACGCTGGGTGGAAAGCGGCATCTCGGCGCAGCAGGTAGTGGCCATGGGGGCTCTGCTTGACCCCTACGCCCTGACGATTGCTTTTACCCGCCGGTTTACCGCCTATAAACGGCCGGGCCTGATTCTGTCCGACATCGAGCGTCTCAAAAAAATACTAAACAATCCCTTGCGACCGGTACAGATAATATTTGCCGGTAAGTCCCATCCCGCTGATCTCGAATCGAAGCAGCTGCTCAAACAAACGTATCTGCTGGCCATGGATCGCAGTTTTCAGGGACGAATCGTCTTCGTCGAGGACTACGACCTCCATTTCTCCCGTGACCTCGTGCGGGGTGTAGATGTTTGGCTCAACACCCCGCGCCGGCTGCAGGAAGCCTGCGGCACGAGCGGGATGAAAGCCTCCATGAACGGCGTGGCCAATCTCAGCGTGCGGGATGGCTGGTGGGATGAAGGCTATAATGGCGCCAACGGCTGGGCAATCGAAGGCTATCAGGGAGGCGGGCCGGCGGAAGAAGACCGGGCTGACAGTGAAGCATTGTACAGCCTGCTGGAAAATGAAATCGTCCCCCTGTACTACGATCGCGACCGCGCGGGAGTGCCACACCGCTGGGTCAAGGTAGCTAAGGAAGCCATCAGGTCGATCAGCCCGGTTTTCAACACCTGCCGGATGATGATGGAATACACCGGGCAATTGTATGTGGCGGCCGCCTCAAAGGAAGACTTTGGCTACCCGGGGTTTTAGTAAGTCAGGAATTGCTTCTCCGGTGCAAGCATTTCTCTTAACGCCCCTATCCCCGCTATCGGAGATAACGAATGTTGTCCGGAAAAGCCGGATCGGAAAAACGCCTAAATGCTGTAAAGCCACGGGAGGCATGCATGGAGCATTCTGAAAGGAATATAGGTGAAGTCATTAAAGAATTAACAGCCTGCCAGGAGCGGATTCAAAAGGCGGAGCAGCGGCTGAACGGGCGCGACGAAGCACTTCATGAAGCCAGGGCGGTATTTGAAAACCTCTTCGAATCGGCCCCCGACGCCCTGGTGGTGGTGGACCGCCGGGGACGGATCACGCGCTTGAATGCCCAGGCTGAGAGGCTGTTCGGCTATGCCCGCGAGGAACTGATTGGTCAGGACCACGATGTTTTGGTCCCACAGCGGTACAGGAAGAAACACGCGGCTGAATTGAAGGCTTACATGGCTCAGCCGCGCCACCGCATTATGGGCATGGGCCTGGAACTGTGGGGACAGAGGAAGGACGGCTCCGAGTTTCCGGCCGATATCGATCTGGGACCGCTGGAAACGGACGGACAGCTTTCCGCGGTAAGCGTGGTGCGCGACGTAACCTCAAGGAAACAACTGGAAGAAAAGCTCCTGCGCAGTGAGCGACGCTACCGCGAGCTGGTGGAGCTGTCGCCGGACGCCGTGCTTATCACTGCCGAAAGCAAAATTGCCTTCACCAACGCCGCCGGAGCAGTGCTTTTCGGCGTGGCATCACCGGAGCAATTGGTCGGCAAGCCGGTAATGGAACTTGTGCATCCGGACTATCGGGAAATAGCGCAAGCCCGGATTCGCCAGGTCACTGAGGAAGGCGTGCTGGCCCCGCTCATCGAAGAGAAGCTTCTCAAGGTGGACGGGTCAGAGGTCTACGTAGATCTGGTCTCGATGCCCTACACTTATGAGGGGAAACCCGCCGCATTGGCGATTGCGCGTGACATCACCGCGCGGAAGCAAGCCGAAATGGCGAGAAAAGCATCCGAGGAGAGTTACCGGCGGACGCTCGACAGCATGCTTGAGGGTTGTCAAATTATCGGCCACGACTGGCGCTATTTGTACCTCAATGACTCATTTGCCGCCAACATGGGAGTGGCTAAGGAAGAATTGATGCGACGCCCCGTGACGGAGCTCTACGATGTGGCAATGTTCGCCCGTCTTAAAGAGTGCATGGAGCAGCGTATCGCGATGCGCAGGGAAAACAATTTCACTTTTCCCGACGGCCGCAAGGGATGGTTTGAATTCAGCATTGAACCGGTCCCGGAAGGTATCTTTATCCTCTCCATCGATATCACCGAACGCAGGAAGCTGGAGGAGGAGCTAAGCGGATATCGCCAGCGACTGGAGGAGATAGTGGCCAACCGTACGGTGGAATTTGCCCAGGCTAACGAGAGGCTGGCCCAGGAAATTGCCAAACATGAAGATACAGAAGCGAAGTTGTCGCTGAAGGCAACTATTTTGGACAATGCCGGCGAGGCGATATTTGTCGTCAATCCCAAGGGTAATTTCGTCTATGCCAACAAAGTGGCCAGTGACATCTATGGATACAGCGGCGACGAATTTCTCAACCTGAGCCTGCAGCAACTCCTGCGGCCTCAGGAGGCGCCGTTAATAGAGTCACGTCTTCAGGAGGCAATTGACAAAGGCCACATAGAGGTAGAAACTATCCACTTGCGCAAAGACGGATCGGCGATGCCCGTACAGGCGCGCCATCGCTTGATAAAGACCATGCACGGCGAATTCATCGTCAGCGTCATGCGCGATCTTAAAACCGGGCCTTAGAAACCTGAAGGAATCAATTGGGGGAAGACAATCTATGGAAAACGCCGGTAATTCAGTGCCCCGGCACCAAGCAGAAAAAGGCTCCGGAGAAAACAAAGTTACCGAGGAACTGCGGCAAACCCGGCAGGAACTGGAACTGCGCCTGGCCCAGCTGCAAGCGATCCTCGACAGTCTCAGCGAAGGTCTGGTCGTCTCCGATCTCGAAGGCCGGCTGTTTTATTGGAATCCGGTCGCCCTGGCCATGCATGGCTTCACCAGCCTGGAAGAATGCCGGCGCCAGCTGCCCGAGTTCGCAGACACCTTCGAACTCTCGACGGCGGAGGAGGGCATCCTGCCCGTCGACCGGTGGCCGCTGTCCCGCATCCTGAACGGTGAAACCTTGCATGACTGGCAAGTCAATATTCGCCGCCCGGTAACGGAATGGCAGAGGGTTTTCAGCTACGGCGGCACCCTGGCGCGGGATAAGAACGGTCAACCGCTACTGGCAATCGTCACCGTCTCCGATATCACCGACCGCAAGCGGAATGAAGCCGCCTTACGCGAAGCCAGGGAGAAATTGAATTTTGCCCTGGATTCGGCGCAGTTGGGAACGATCAGCATCAATGTCGCGACTGGAGAGGTCTCTTGGGACGAGCGCTCCCGTATCCTCTTCGGTTTGCCGGCGGGCGAGCAGCTGCCTTACGAAGAAGCCATCAAACTAATTCACCCGGATGATCGTCAGCGCGTCGACCTGCAGGTGCGGTCGACGCTCGATCGGCGCTCCGACGACAATTTTGACACAGAATATCGCACCATCATGCCGGATGGCTCCATCCGCTGGATTATCACCAAAGGCCGGGTTTATTACGAGGGGGAAGGCGAACAGCGCCGCCCGGCCCGCATTTCAGGGGTCCACCTCGACGCCACCAGGTTCAAGCAGCTGGAGGAGGAATTGGAAAATTATCGGCGACGGCTGGAAGAGATTGTGGCCAGGCGCACCGCCGAATTTGCTGAGGCCAACAGGAAACTGCAACGGGAAATCGCCGAACATAAGAAGTCCGACGCCGGGCTCTTATTGAGGGCCGCCATTTTGGACAATGCCGGAGAGGCGATCTTTCTTCTCAACTCCAGCTTTGATTTCGTCTATGCCAATGAAGCCGCCAGCGAAGTATACAGATACGGCCGCGATGAGTTTCTCAGTATGAACCTGCGCCAGCTCCTGCGGCCCCAGGATGCCACTTTGATTGAATCGCGCCGGCAGGAAGTAATTAAGCAAGGGCAGCTGGAATTCGAAACAGTGCATGTACGTAAGGATGGATCGCTGATATCCGTTCAGGTGCGTCTCCGAAGGGCAAAAACACTCCATGGGGAATTTGTCATCAGCGTTGTACGCGAGATGCCGACGCCGGGCACTCCGGTTTGAAATCCGCCGGAGGACCAGCAAACCGCAGCATTTCTTGACTTGCTCCCTTGCCCGGCTAATCCGTTAGAACGCCGGTGAAGTACTTAACCGCCTCAACCCACAGGACACACACCATGCCGACTCCCAGGCAAAGTGCCAAGTCATGAAGATGCAAAGGTCCAAAGTGGAACAGCTCCCTCAAGAATGGCACATAGATTACCAAACCCAAAAGAATGACATTGAAGGCAATTATACCGAGCAAGGCATTATTTCTTTTGTAGCGCAAACCGGCCAGGACATTCATGGACAAGAAGCGATTGGCCAGTATGAGGGCGAGGTTGGAAATTACCAGGATAGTGAAAGCCAGGCCTCTTGCCTCGAGCTCGCCGCGCCCCAACTTGAGAGTAAATCCATAGATAAACAGGATCACAAGTAAAATAGCGCCCCCCTGCAACAAACTCATGATAATGGTCCGCCGGTTAAAGAGTGGTTCTTTCCGCTGGCGCGGCGGGCGGCGCATGGTGTTGGGTTCCTCCGGTTCAGCTTCAAAAGCGATAGAACAGGCCGGGTCGATAATCAACTCCAAAAATACCACATGCACCGGCAGCAACAATACGGGCCATCCCAGCAAAACCGGAATCAACGACAGGCCGGCGATCGGCACATGCACCGCCAGAATATAGGCCATTGCCTTTCTCAAGTTATCGAATATGCGCCTGCCCAGCCTGATGGCCCTCACAATGGAAGAGAAATCATCATCCAGCAATACCAGGTCCGCCGCCTCCCGGGCCACATCCGTACCCCGCCCACCCATGGCGATGCCAATATTGGCGCACTTCAATGCCGGCGCATCATTTACCCCGTCGCCGGTCATGGCGACAATTTCGCCGTCATCCCGGAAAGCTTTTACCAACCGGAGTTTTTGTTCCGGCACTACGCGCGCAAAGATATTCGTCGTCTTGACCCGTTCTCTTAACACTTGCTCCGACATGCCGTCCATTTCCTGGCCCGTGATGAATTTATCAGCCGGTCTCAGGCCGATTTGGCAAGCAATATGCCGGGCAGTAGCCGGATAGTCGCCGGTGATCATCACTACCCTGACACCGGCGTCATAGCACTCCGCAAGGGCAGCCGGCACAGAAGGGCGCACCGGATCGGCAAACCCGATTAGCCCCAGAAACTCACACCTGAAATCATGCTGATCTCCGGGTAGCGATATCTCGCTGAAATACGCTTTGGCAACGCCCAGCACTCTTAAGCCGTCATTAGCCATTTTTTCTATCTGTTTAACAACATTTTGTTTCTCCTCTTCCCCTAAATGGCAGAGGTCCATCATTGCTTCGGGAGCACCCTTGGAGGCAACAACTAAATCATCATCACTAAGGGATTTCCACACCCGCGATAATGCGGCAATTTTTCTTGACAAGGGATATTCCCGCATGAATTTCCAATCATGATGTTGGTGCTCCGTCAGACTCTGATAATGATCGCCGAGCTCCTTAAGCGCCTTTTCCATGGGATCAAAAGGATTGGCCTGGCTGGCTAACAGGCTGAATTCGATCAATTCATGGAACTTCTCCGGCGGGGCTTTAGGACTGAGGTAGTCCACTGTAAAAAATTCATCGCCGGCAAAGATCCTGTTAACAGACATCCGGTTCAGGGTAAGCGTTCCGGTCTTATCGACACATAAAACAGTAGTTGAGCCAAGGGTCTCGATGGCCGGAGTACGGCGGGTAAGTACCTGACTTTGAGATATCCGCCAAGCGCCCAGGGCCAGAAAAACGGTCAGGACCACGGGAAATTCCTCCGGCAGAATCGCCATCGCCAAGGTAATGCTCGCCAGAAGGCCGTCGAGCCAATCGCCTTTGGTCAGGCCGTAGGCCGCCGCCATAATCAGACAAAGCGACAGACCGATTACGGCCAAATTACGCACGATATGTCCCGTCTCCTTCTGCAGCGGGGTTTCTTCCGGCTCTATGGATTGCAGGGACTTTCCTATCTTGCCGAATTCGGTATGGATTCCCGTGGCGCAAACCCGGGCGATGCCGAGTCCGTTAATGAGCAAGGTGCCCGAATAGATAAAAGGGGAATTTTCTCCCCCCGGAGGCCCCATCTCCGTAACTGCGCCTGCTTCAGTCTTGTGAACGGGCATCGACTCCCCGGTCAGCAACGATTCTTCTACCATGAGGTTGTTGCAGGCCAGCAATATCCCATCGGCCGGCACCCGGTCGCCTTCCGATAGAACCATGATATCGCCGCGCACGACCTCGCGACCGGCAATTCGCTTGGACACGCCGTCGCGAATAACCAGAGCGCGGGGACTGGACAGGTCGCGCAGCGCTTCGAGCGTTCTCTCCGTCTTACGTTCCTGATAAAGCGTGATGCCAATAATAAGAAAGACAAATGCCAGAAGCATGATCGCTTCCTGCATGTCCCCCAGTGTCAAATAGATAAGGCCGCTGGCGATGAGCAGCAGCAGCATGGGTTCACGGAGCACGCCAAGTGCCATGGATAAAAAACTGCGCTTCTTGGCTGCGGGAATTTCGTTAAATCCCTCGGCGGCAAGCCTTGCCGACGCCTCCCCTGCGGACAGGCCGGTGACGCCGTTTAAGTTATTCAAGTCAACTTGGTCAGGCAATTACGGATCCTCTTAAGCCCTTAAATCGGCAAGGACAATAACATGAATTTGAAAGAAGCAAAACTCTTTATCTGCCGCTTGACACCCCACGCACTTTTACTTACTATGCTTACGGAAAAGGTATTGGTACTGCGACCATTTGTGAAGGCCGGGACTTAAAATCGGCTGCGCGCAGGGAGCCTTGTTTTGATACGGAGGTAATGGCATGAAGGTAATTGGCATTGTAGGAAGTCCTCGCCCGCAGGGAAATACCGAGTTCCTGACCGCCCATACCCTGAGGGCAATCGCCGAAGAAGGCATCACCACTGAACTGATTCCCCTGGCCGGCCTGGACATCCGGGGCTGCAACGCCTGCCTGGCCTGCGCTAGAGAGGAACAATGCGCCATCGAGGATGACCTGTTTCCGATTTACCTCAAGATGAAGGAGGCCGACGGCATCATCCTCTCCTCTCCGGTCTATTTCGGATCGGCCACGGCGATCCTCAAGGCCCTCATTGAACGCACCGGTTATATCGCGCGCCATAACGGCAAAACACTGAGCGGCAAGGTGGGCGGACCATTGGTTGTGGCACGGCGGGCCGGCCACAATTTTACCCTCGCCCAGATCATGTTCTGGTTCCAGATTCTCGACCTGGTGACGCCGGGGTCCAGCTATTGGAACGTGGCCTTCGCCAGGGAGAAGGGCGAGGTAGCCAATGACGAGGAAGGCATGGCTACGGCCTGGAACTTCGGCAAGAATATGGCGCAGGTCATACAAAAGCTGAGAGGCTGACAGCGAATTCAAGCCAGACTCTTGGAAACTATCTCATAGAGGTCCCGGGAAAGCTGCGGTGCGCCGAGAATCCTCTCCAGCTGCGCCTGCATGAACAGTTGCCTCCTTCCATCATACCGTTTCCAGTTGGTAAAGGCCAGGGCAAGCCGCGAGGCGATCTGCGGGTTCAGGGGATCAATGGCGAGGACCTGGTCGGCCAGGAAGGCGTACCCGGCGCCGCCGGCATCGTGGAAGCGAACCGGATTAGCCGAAAATGTCCCGATGAGCGACCGGACCTTGTTCGGGTTCCGGATATTGAAGGCCGCATGTCCCATGAGCTCTTTCACCTTCCCCAGCGTATCCGGCAGACGCGATCCGGCCTGAATCGCCAGCCATTTGTCCACCACCAGGGCATCGCCCTGCCATTTTTCATAGAAAGTCGCCAGGGCTTCCTCCCGTTCTCCACCCCCGCTGTTGGCCAGGTTTATAAGGGCCGCCAGCACGTCGGTCATGTTTCCACCTTCCCGGAACTGGCGCAGGCAAAGATCGCGCACCTCCCGGTCTTCCAATTCCATCAGATAGGCCAGACAGGTGTTCTTCAGCGTTCTCCGGCCGATCGCCCCCTGGTCCGGGCGGTAAGGTCCGCTGTCCTGCCCGGCCTGGTAGAGGTCGAGGAAGGCGCTCCTCAATGCCCCGGCCAGCGTTTTCTGAACGAATCGTTTCACCGCGTGGACAGCATCGGGGTCCATCACGGCCAGGAAGTTGGAAATATACATTTCCGAAGGCAGCGTCAGGGCAAAGGCCTGGAAAGCCTTGTCGGGCATGTTGCCGGCCAGGGTCTGCCGGAACGCCTCGATGAACCTGTCGGCCAGAACAAGCGGCCTCCCCGCCTGATAATCCCGGATCAGGGCCAGGATGAGCTGCACGGCCAACTGATGACCGGCGTCCCAGCGGTTGAACTCGTCGGTATCGTGGGCCATGACGAGCAGCCGCTCCTCATCGGTAAGGTCAAGCTTCACCTTGACCGGCGCCGAAAATTCGCGCAGGATCGAGGGTACCGGTTCTTCGGGCACGTTGACAAAGAGGAAGCGCTCTTCCTCTTTTTTCAGTTCCAGCACCCGCGTGCCGGCCGCCACCGGTCCTTCTCCGGAAAGCTGCAGGGGTATCTTCCGGCCCTTTCTGTCCAGAAGCCCAACCGCCAAGGGCATATGGAACGGATTTTTTTCCGGTTGGCCGGGAGTGGGCGGGCAGGTCTGCCGGACCGTCAAGGCATAGGTCCGGGCGGCCGGGTCATGAGAACAGGTTATCCGGAGTTCCGGCGTGCCGGCCTGGGAGTACCAGAGCTTGAACTGGGCCAGGTCAACGCCGCTGGCATCCTCCAGCGCCCGGACAAAATCATCCGTGGTGACCGCCTGCCCGTCGTGGCGTTCGAAGTAAAGGTCCGTCCCCTTGCGGAAAGCCTCCGGTCCCAACAGCATCCGGAGCATGCGGATCAATTCGGCGCCTTTGTTGTACACCGTAAGGGTGTAGAAATTGTTTATTTCCACATAGGATGCCGGCCGTACCGGATGGGCCATGGGACCGTCGTCCTCGAGGAACTGGTGGGTCCGTAAGACATTGACCGCGCTGATGCGCTGTACACCCCGGGAGGTCATGTCCTCCATGAACTGCTGGTCCCGGAAGACAGTTAAGCCCTCCTTGAGTGAAAGCTGGAACCAGTCGCGGCAGGTAACGCGGTCGCCGGACCAGTTGTGGAAATACTCGTGGGCCACCACGCCCATGATGTTCTGAAAGTCGCTGTCCGTAGCGGTCTCCGGTTGCGCAAGCACACACTTGGAGTTAAAGATGTTCAGGCCTTTGTTCTCCATGGCGCCCATGTTGAAGTCGTCGGTGGCCACGATCATGAACAGGTCCAAATCGTATTCCCTGCCGTAGGCATCCTCGTCCCACTTCATGGCCCTCTTGAGAGAATCCATGGCATGGTCGCATTTATCCCGGTTGTGCTCTTGGACATAGATGCGGAGGATCACTTCCCGCCCCGTCATCGTGGTAAATCTGTCTTCAAGACAGGCCAGATCCCCCGCCACCAGGGCAAAAAGATAAGCCGGTTTCGGAAAGGGATCGTGCCACCTGGCAAAATGCCGGCCCTCTTCCAGTTCCCCCGCCGCCA
>Ga0209514_10001599_pt1 | contig 38251 bp, 41 predicted proteins | sample Subgrocontami58m_FD_187452 | JGI IMG/M metagenome (GOLD analysis project Ga0209514, IMG submission 187452) | Subsurface groundwater microbial communities from S. Glens Falls, New York, USA - GMW37 contaminated, 5.8 m (SPAdes) (version 3) | ecosystem: Environmental > Aquatic > Deep subsurface >...
GAATTCCTGGGCGGTCAAAAATTACCCGGTGTAGAGGCATTGCTCAACAAGAACACCCGGGTTAGTGGTAAATTGAAGGGGCTGAACCCGGCGAGGTAAAATTTTTTCGCTGGTTCCTTCTTTATTTATGTAAAGAGATGATTACTTTAGAGCTAATAAAAGAACTTGCCCACCCCTCACCGACCAGGATTGTGTTACTGGTCATCGACGGTTTGGGCGGACTGCCCCACCCGGCAACAGGTAAGACAGAGCTGGAGACCGCCAGGACACCAAATCTGGATAAACTGGCGGCGATAGGTGTCTGTGGGCTTAGTGACCCGGTAGGCTCAGGGATAACCCCCGGTAGCGCCCCTGGTCATTTAGCACTGTTTGGCTACGACCCGGTCAGTTTCAACATTGGCCGTGGGGCATTGGAGGCAATCGGGGTCGATTTTGACCTTCAGCCGGGAGATGTCGCCGCTCGTGGCAACTTCTGCACTATGGATAAGGCCGGTTTGATTACCGACCGCAGGGCCGGCCGTATCTCTACAGAGAAGAGCACCGAGCTGTGCCGGTTGCTGGATGGGCTGGTCATAGAGAATGTTAAAGTTTTTGTACGCCCGGTGCAGGAACACCGCTTTATTACCGTATTCCGGGGAGGTAGCCTTTCTCCTGAGGTCAATGATTCTGACCCGCAACAGGAGGGCGTAGCTCCCAGGGTGATTGCGGCTTCAAGCCCGGAAGCTGACAGGCTGGCAGGCATCGCCAATCAGTTTGCGGCTCGGGCGCAGACGATTTTATCCCGGCATCATCCGGCTAATATGATTCTTCTGCGCGGCTTTTCCCGGCGTCCTCACTTCCCGGCTATGACTGAGATTTATAAGTTGAAGCCCGCCGCTATTGCCAGTTATCCGATGTATCGGGGACTAGCCCGGCTGGTGGGTATGACGATTCTGGAGACCGGCACCAGCATCGAAGATGAATTTAGAACACTAACTCAGAACTACAGTAACCATGACTTTTTCTTCTTGCACATAAAAGGGGCTGATTCGGCGGGTGAAGATGGTGATTTTACACGGAAAGTAAGAGTTATCGAGCAGGTTGATAGTGCGCTAGCCGGACTGATAAGTCTGGAGCCTGATGTTATTGTCGTTACCGGCGACCACTCCACACCGGCTGTGCTCAAGGGACATAGCTGGCACCCGGTGCCGACGCTTTTATATTCTAAGTGGTGTCGTCCTGACCGTGTAAAGGAGTTTTCCGAGGCAGCCTGCGTTGCAGGCGGGCTGGGGCGCTTCCCGGCAACTCAGATTATGCCCCTGGCTATGGCTAACGCTCTCAAACTCAATAAATTCGGCGCTTAGGTCAGGTTAATAAACAATTCTCCCGGGAGGTTAAAATGCGTGTACCAATGATTGCCGGTAACTGGAAGATGAATACCACGGTAAGCGAGGCGATAGGGCTGGTCAATGAAATGCGCCGGGGACTCGATGCGGTGAGTGGGGTTAACAAGGTAATCTGCCCGCCCTTTGTTTCCCTGGCAGCGGTGAAGGAACTGCTTAAAGGCAGCTCGATAAAATTGGGGGCGCAGAATCTATACTTTGCGGAGAAGGGGGCTTATACCGGCGAGATTTCGCCCCTGATGCTGGCTGACCTGTGTGAGTTTGTTATTATCGGGCACTCCGAACGCCGGCAATACTTTAACGAGACCGGAGAGATTGTAAATAAAAAGGTCAGAGCGGCGCTCCAAGCTGGCCTGAAACCTATTTTATGCCTCGGGGAAAGACTGGAAGAAAATGAGGCAGGCAGAACGGAGGAAGTGGTAACCGAGCAGCTAAAGTCATCCCTGGCCGGCATAGATTATCACCGGGATTTGGTAATAGCCTATGAGCCGGTGTGGGCAATCGGCACCGGTAAGGCAGCCACCGCCAAGCAAGCTAATGAAACAATGGGACTGATTCGCCTTAATTTTGCCCGGCTCTATGATAAAGCAGTTGCCCAGGAGATACGCATTCTCTATGGCGGTAGCGTTACCGCGGATAATATCACCGAGTATATGATGCAAGCGGAGATAGATGGAGCCCTCGTTGGCGGCGCCAGTCTGAAAGCCGACCAGTTTGTGAGCATCGTCAGGCAAACCGCCAAAGTTAAAGGTCATTAAATGAGAGGAATTATCAGGTTTGCTCTGTTTGGGGCTGGTGGGTTTGGTATAGGGGGTGGCATCGGAGGTATTATTGCAGTTGATGCAGCCACTTTCTTCGGATTCGCTATCATGGGTGGTATCGGGGGGATGTCACTAGGTCTAGCCCTTAAGAGCTGGAGGATGGCTGGATTCCTAGCACTGGCTGGTATGGTTGGGCTTTCCCTTGGGATTTTCATTAGCGTGTTCATCGGGATGGCTTTTCCATTACCGAGCCTCTTGGGTAGGCTAACCGTTGCCGGTGCCGTGACTGGTTTGGCGCTGGGTTTGCCTTTAAAAAGCTGGAAGGCGTCCGGTATTCTGGCGCTTACCGGTGCCTTAGCCTTCATCATTGTAGAGCAGGTCCAGATATTTGTGCCTCTTGGGCTCATCACCCCTCAGTTACTCTCACGGGTGATTCAAATGGTCATCTGGGGTGTCATTGGGGGTACCTTGTGGGGTGTGGCTCTGGGTTACCTGACAAAAACATTAAAGGGTGCGGGGTTGGTAAACACTATTCATTGATAGAAAGGAGGATAAGGAAGAAAAATGCCGGTTTACGAGTATAAAGCACTTGGGAAAGGGTGTGAGTATTGCCAGAGCAAGTTTGAGGTGAAACAAAGTATAAAAGAAGAACCATTAAAAGAATGTCCCAAATGTGGTGCTGCCGTGCAAAAGCTCTTCTCTTTTCCATCTATACTTACCAGACAACCCATCAGTGCGGTAGATAGTGTCAGAGAACGAATCGCTGGTAATATCCCCCCGGAAAAGAGTGAATAATCCGGACCCGGGAGCTTACCCGGGATAAGAATAGACGAATGCAACCTAAACTGGTGGCCATCGTTGGTCCCACCGCCATCGGCAAGAGTCGCCTGGCTCTGCGTCTGGCTCAGGATTTCAACGGAGAAATAGTCGGCGCTGACAGCCGGCAAGTATACCGCTATATGGATATCGGCACGGCTAAGCCCAGCCGTCAGGAACTATCTCTTATCCCCCACCACCTGATTAACATCGTTAATCCTGATGAAGACTTTAGCCTGGCTCAATATCAGCAGCTTGCCTACCGGGCTATCGAGGACATCCAGCAGCGTCATAAATTAGCCCTGCTAGTGGGTGGCAGCGGACTGTATATCCGGGCAGTACTGGAAGGTTGGGTAATACCACCGGTGCCGCCTGACCCGGAATTCAGGCGTAGCCTGGAGGAAAAGGTAGCCGCAGGCGGTAGAGAAGAGCTTTATCAAGAGCTGGTGAAGGTTGACCCGGTAGCAGCACAGAGCATTGACCGCCGTAACGTGCGCCGCGTGATTCGGGCTCTTGAGGTCAGCCGGTACGCCGGAACGCCCTTTTCCCAGCTTCAGCAGAAGCAAGCACCACCTTTTAATGCCCTGATAATCGGTTTAACCACCGACCGGGCAGAGCTATACCGCCGCATCGATTTAAGGGTGGATAAAATGATAGAGCAGAGCCTGGTTGAGGAAGTGAAGAAGCTGGTTAGCCAGGGTTATAGCTTGAACCTGCCGTCAATGTCGGGCATCGGCTATAAGCAGATTGGCTTGTTTCTTCAAGGTGAGCTAACTTTAGCTGAGGCAATAGAGCAAATCAAATTTGCCACCCATCGCTTTGTCCGTGGCCAGTACAACTGGTTGCGCCTGAATGACAAGAGGATAAAGTGGTTTGATGTACAGAACTCCAAAGTCGAGACGGAAATTGAGGAACTGGTGGCTGGATTCATAAGTCAGTAGTTTGAATCGAAAAAATAAGCTTCAGCAAGAAAAAGAGGAGATTAAAGATATTCTGGGTGTTTGTTGTTTCTGCTTGCTGCCTGTTTCATAACCATAGCTATGTACTAAGTTGACCTTTGTAGTATCTTTTGTTATGCTTATTTTATAAGAACAATATATCTTATTCTTATGTAAGAGGAAAGTTATGACACAGGTAGCCAGAATTACTATCAGTTTGCCCAAAGACATGATTTCATTTGCTGATAAAATAGCCAACGAAAGAGGAATAGGCCGTAGCAAGGTTATTTCTTTATGGCTGCAGGAAATTGCTGAGCAACACAGGCTTGCCGAACTGGAAGAAGGTTATAAGGCGATGGCTGAGGAACACCGGCAGTTTGCGGCTATGGCTTTGGCATCGGCACATGAAGTAGTGCCCGAGTGGAAGTAGTATATTATGCCCGGAGAAGTCAAACGAGGCGAAATATATTGGGTAGACTGGAGCCCAGGGAGAGGCAGTGAGCAGAGTGGTTTAAGACCTGCTCTTATTATTCAAAATGATACTGGTAATAGAGCAAGCCCAAACACAATTGTAGCTTCCTTAACTACTGCACCTAATAAGCCCTACCCTTTTCTGGTGGAGCTGACTTCACAAGAAAGTGGGTTAGAGAAAGATGGTGCTATTGATTTAGCCTCAATTATGACCGTCAGTAAAGCGCGCCTCGGCGATAAATGTGGCAAGTTGAGTCCAACGAAGATGGCTGAGGTAGATAAGGCTATCAAAGTAAGTTTAGCATTGTAGCTGACACCAGGGATTACTGGCTCAGGATGCATTTTAGAGTTTGGATAGCTATTCCAGCACGATATTATCTATCAGCCTGGGCTTACCGATTTTCACGGCCAGGGAGACCACAGTTGGAGGCTCAATCTTATCCAGTTCTTCCAGCGTTTCAGCATCAGCGATACTGATATAGTTGATATTGTCCGCCGCTAGAGGCTCCTGCTGAATGAGCTTTATCATAGCCCGGCGTATTTTCCCGGTATCCTTTTCGCCCTTGTCCCATAACTCTTGAGCTAAAGTGAGTGCTCGATAGAGGACTACGGCAGCTTTTCGCTCATCCGGCTTGAGATAGGTATTACGGCTGCTCATTGCCAACCCGTCCGGCTCGCGCACCGTCGGGCAGACGACTATCTCCAGGTTCATATTCAGGTCGGCAACCATTTTCTTGAGGACCAGTACCTGCTGAGCATCCTTCTGCCCGAAGTATGCCCTGTCAGGCTGTACAATATTGAAAAGCTTGTTACACACAGTAGCCACGCCCCGGAAATGAGCAGGGCGAATGCCTCCCTCAAGACGGTCGGTGATTTTTTCTACTTCTACCCAGGTGCTAAAACGTTGAGGATACATTTCGCCGACCAAAGGCATGAAGACGAAGTCCACCTTTTCCTTTTCCAGCATAGCTAAATCTCGCGGGTAGTCACGAGGATATTTGTCAAAGTCCTCATTTAGACCAAACTGGGTAGGGTTAACGAAGATGCTGACGACGGTAAAGTCGTTTTCTGCAACGCACCGCCTCACCAGTTCCAGGTGCCCCTCGTGGAGATAGCCTAAGGTAGGCCAGAAACCAATCGCCCCCTTAAGCTCCCGGCGGACTTTTTTCATCTCGGCGATGGTCTCAACAACTTTCATAGTTAGCTATCTCACCCCCTTAAGATATTAGAAGAGGGGCTACCGCCCCTCTAAACACTCCTTTATTTGAAAAAGCTAAAACAAGGGGGAAATTAGCTCCTTTTCTTAAGTTTACCTGCCTTGACCTAAAGATTCTTGTGATAGTTCAGCAAGCGGTTACTCTTAAAACCGTACCGCTCCACGAAAGCGAGCATGGATTTATCAGCCGGGTCTACCGCCATACCCACCCTGTTGATGCCCCTGGAACGAAACAACTCGCAAATGGCATCAACCAGCTTGGTGGCAATACCTTTACCAAAATAATGCGGACTGACAGCGAGCAATGCTATTTCTCCCTGTTGGATATCGCTTTCAGCCAGATACTCCTGCCGACCCAGAATAAAACCGCAAATTGTACCACCACATTCAGCTACAAAACTGAGGTCGATGAGGCTGGCTACTGCCTGGATATCAGGTCTCTCCTTAGTAGAAGCCCCCTCCGGGTTTAGCCTGAGAACAGTGCGGGTAGCGAAATCCTTGTAGAAAACCTGTGTTCCAGACGCTCTGATTTCCTGGTCGATAGCAGTGAGAGCTTTAAGGTCTGAGAATTGCATGGGCCGTACCTGTACTTGGAGTTCAGTAGTCATGATAGTCCCCTCCTTTCCAATATCAGCATGATTTGACCTTATTTAAGAGCTTGATAGTATGATTTCAATTGACGATTTCGTCAGTCGGCTCAGTTTTATTTGTCCTTCAATGCAGTCAGGACGCTTTCATCCATGGTGAAGCTTTGTTTATCAGTAGGGAAACTGCTGGCCTTCACCTCATTATAATATTCGGTAACCGCCTTGCGGGTAATATCGGCAAGTTTAACATATTGCTTGGCATGCTTGGGGACACGGTCGGATAAGCCGAGAATATCATGGATAACTTGAACCTGACCGTCGCAGCCGATGCCGGCTCCGATGCCGATGGTGGGAATGCCTATTTTCTGACTTATCAAGGTCGCCAGTGGTGTCGGGACAGTCTCCAGGACAACAGCAAAAGCTCCTGCTTCTTCCAGAGCCTGGGCGTCTCTAAGGAGACTGGCGGCTGCCTCTGAAGTTCTACCCTGTATCTTATAGCCACCAAGCTGGTTGATTGATTGGGGAGTAAGTCCTATATGTCCCATCACCGGGATACCGCATTCCACCATCCGTTTTACCTTGTCGGCGACGGTGACGCCGCCCTCCAGCTTAATCGCCTGGGCGCCAGCTTCCTGAATAAAACGGGTGGCATTCCTGAGAGCATCCTCAACACTGATATGGTAGGTCATAAACGGCATATCACCAACTATCAATGCCTGTTTAGTGCCCCTGACAACTGCCTTCGTGTGATGGAGCATTACATCCATCGTTACCGGGATGGGTGTTTCGTAGCCCAGCACTACCATACCCAGACTATCTCCCACCAGAATCAAGGGTATACCCACCTCATCGACTATCTTGGCGGTAGCATAGTCGTAAGCGGTGAGCATGGTAATTTTCTCACCCTTTTGCTTCATTTCCTTGATTTGGTTTATAGTAACACGCATTATTCTGCCTCCAACAGAGTTAGAATCTCGTCCGTGCTCTTAGCGGCTCTGATAGCATTTTTGGCATCGACATGTACCACTTTAGGTACGCAGTTACGGGCTCTCTTATCGTTAAGATAAGTATAGGTAAGAATGATGACAATATCTCCCTTGACGACTAATCTGGCCGCCGCCCCGTTAAGACAGATTTCGCCCTTTTCACCCTCGATGGCGTAGGTAGCAAAACGGGCGCCATTATTGACATTCAGCACCTCTACCCGTTCGTAGGGGAGAATATCGGCCGCCGCCAGAAGTGTTTTATCAATGGTAATACTACCTTCGTAGTTAATATTGGCATCGGTAACGTGGGCGCGGTGGATTTTACTGTGCAGCATGGCTCTCATCGAGTCACCCCCTTCAAAACTTTTACTGGCTCAGGTTGTTCTAGTATCGCTTGTAGCTCTTCGGCCTGTCGTTGATTTATTTTGCCTTTGCCCAGGGCAATCGGTATGGTCTGGAGCCCAAGCTCACGATAGGCGGAGAGAACATTGGGAGCTACTTTTTCTAAAGCGCTTAAGTGCTTTTTAATGGTACCGGCATCACCCCGGGCAATCGGGCCGGTGAGGCATTGGGGGATACCAACATTAGCAATATTATTCAGCGTACCCTGCAGCAACGGCATTAGTGCCTTGGTGGCGGTCTGTGGGGGCACATTAAAGGTCTGCCACAGGTCGGTGGACAGCTTGACCAGGGTGACCATATAGTTACAAGCCATAACTGCAGCGGCATGGTATAGCACCTTATCGCTCGCCTTCAGCTCTATGCACTGACCATTAAGAGCGGTAGCAATGTCTTTAAGGGTAGTGAGTAAAGGCTCCTCAGCCTCTAAAGCGAAGGTCGAGCCTGGAATATTGTCGATGGCTTGTTTAACGTTGGCAAAGGTCTGCAGCGGATGAAAAGCACCCACCCGGGCACCTGATTCCCGGGCTGGTTCGAGAATATCGGTTGACGCCACCCCGCTACAGTGTACCACGCTTTGCTCGGGATGCCACTTTACTGCAGAAACTACCCCGGCAATAGTGTCATCGGGGGTAGTGACAAAGACAAAATCAGCCGAATCAGCTACCGCTTGATTATCGTCAAATGCCTGGCAACCGCTGATTGACGGGGCCAGCTTTTTTGCCGAGATGTGGTTACGGCTGGATACAGCCACTACCCGGTAGCCCCTGTCGCTTAATCTTATCGCCAGGGCGGTACCCACAGTTCCGGTGCCAATGAAGCCTAATTTAAGCACTCTGGTTCCTCCCTGAACCAAATCCAATTAAAAAAGCCCTCTCCGACACATGCAGAGAAGGCTTTTGCTCTACGAGTCTACTTCTGCCGTCTCGGTTGTGTCCAATCCAAGCGACTAATGTTATTAACGTTCCCCGCTAAAACGCTCACCGCCACTCGGTCGATAGCTTATGATTTAGCGTATCGTAATTATAACAGGGACATACGTGGTTTGTCAATAGTTTATGCTTGATAATTCTAACATGACGCTCTGTTTAGCTCAAAGTCCGGGTAACCTGGTTCAGTCCCCCAGTCCAGCATCGCCCAGGGAAGCTTTTGAGTAGCATTCCACTTCCGGTGAAGATAATAGTCTACATCTAAATCACATTGGGTCATAGCTCGGCGCCAGCCCGAAAGTGAAATCTCTTCGATGTTAGCCAGCACCTCGGCTAATTTAGTGTCGCCACGGGCTAAAATCCCTTGCACCTGACTCCAGGCTGGACTTTCGCATTTAAGCTTTATGCCCTTGGGTAACAAGTTACTTTTGAGTAGAGACAAGCGGCGATTCAGGGTGGGCAGTTCCTCCATAGGTAACCATTGGAAGGGCGTGCCGGCTTTAGGCACAAATGGAGCAACACTCAAAATAAGACGGCAACCGGTTTGGTGTCGGTCAAGAATAGCCTTACCCTTGAGGGTCAGGTCTACAATTGCCTGGATGTCGTCATCCGTTTCAGTGGGTAAGCCCATCATAAAGTAGAGCTTGAGCTGTTTTATACCCTGCTCGGCTACTTTTTCTATCGATTCCATGATGTCATCTTCGGAGATGCCTTTTTTAATGATCTGGCGCAAGCGCTGGGAGCCAGCCTCAGGGGCGAGGGCAATAGTGCGGGCTCCCCCCTTCGCCATTTCTCTCAAAGCTATGGAGGAGAGGGGCTTGATGCGTAGCGAGCTGATGGAAAGTTCAGCCCCCATTTGCTGTAGGCTGGTCAGCAGCCCGGCAAAATGGGGATGGTCGGAGACAGCCGGACCGACCAGTCCCAACCGTTGGCGGTATTGTAATCCTGCCTTAGCCTGGACCAGCAGATTATCCAGCGAACGAAAGCGCATCGGGCTAAAGGCGTTGCTCACCAGACAAAAACGGCAGCCCCAGTTACAGCCCCGTTCCACCTCGATGAGATACAGGTTGCCCAGCTCGGTATCCGGAGTAAATATGGCTGAGTGCACCGGGAAGTCGTCCAGATTGCTTGCCCACTGTCGGACTACAGGAGTTCCATCATAGTATTGGGGCACATAGACGCCGGGCACCGAGGCTAAGGACTTTAATCGCTCCGGGCGCTTGCCTTTGGCGCCTTCGGTCAGCACCCCGACAAGTCGGGGCAGTATTGGCTCGGCTTCACCGACACACAGACAATCGAAGAATGGAGCCAGGGGCAGGGGATTAGCGATAATACACGGACCACCGGCAATCACCAGCGGATGACGCTCATCACGGTCGGCGGCATAGAGCGGGATGCCGCTGGCTTTAAGAATTTGCACCACATTAAAATAATCAAGCTCGTAGGAGATGGAAAAAGCCAGAACGGCGAAAGCGGAAAGCGGCCGCTGGGATTCCAGGCTGAGGGGGGTTACCTGTTGGGAATTATCTTCTGTTTCCCAGAAAACTCTTTCACAGACGACATCAGGGTAGCTATTGAGCAGGCTGTAGATGGCATGAATGCCCAGGTTGGACATGCCGATATAGTATGAATTAGGATAAATGAGGGCAACGGGCAGCCTGCCCCCCCAGCCCTTAAAGATAGTGCCGGCTTCACGGGAGAGGTGTTGTTTAGCGTCTTTAATACTGCTATGGCTCATAGACTAATTATACAACGTAAATCCAAGTCGTTAATTGAGGTTATATAAAAAGGTAATTCCCAATTCATTCCGGCATTCTTCGAGGAATAAACCTAAAAATACCGTCATTGCGAGACCCCGACAAGTCGGGGCGAAGCAATCTGGGCAGGGCGGTTCGAGACCCCCACACGGATTGCCACGTCGTCCCGATTACGTCGGAACTCCTCGCAATGACACCCTGTTTGCTCTGTCATTCCCGCGAAAGCGGGAATCCATATTCCTAACACCCGCCGAAACAACTTATTAAAAGGTCGAAACTTCTTTTACACCAGTTCGTTAGTCACGTTTATGCGTATTTCACATCGGGGTCGCAATTATTATAGCGGTTTACAAGATGCCTCCAGACGGCCCGTGTAACAGGTTCTGAAGGATATCCTTTCTGCTCCCCATTCTTTTTGGCGTATACCTCAATACCCAATTCGTCTTCTATCAAGTCAGCACGTAACCATAAGTACCATTGTCCATCCCAGAATACTTGAAAACCACTGGCACCAAACTTCGGATGACGCACTTTCAAGAATTGTCCGTTTACGTGACCTTCCAGAGTTCCAGTATCTTTATATAGTATTCGCTCGATTTTTGGTCGTAGTGGCATTCCCCTCCGCCTTTATTCTTATCTAAAAATCCTCACCCTGCGCTCTGGCTCTCTGCCAGTGCTCTGGGAGGATAGCTCGTTTCTCTCAGCGACGAGATGCTGCAATCGCCGTACATATGAACTTTGCGGGCTAAGCTCTACCTCTGGCTCACCGTTCTGCACCAGATTGACTGCTTCTTCTGCCTCGCTCAGGGCCACATTGAATGAATCCGCCTTATCGGAACGGGTAGTTGAGCCTTCGATAGGATAGATGGTATTAAGAAAGTGCCTGATTTGATTCGGCGTGTTGCTTTTAAGAACATAGATGGGTAGATTAGCCGCTTCGGCTTCCCTGACCTTTTGTGGCTTGCGGCGATAGTGTGTCTTGGAGGTGACAAACAGGTTAGCGCTACCGAGGTCGTCAACTAGAGCCATGGCTTGAGGCATCTCTTTGCTCATCTGCTCAAACCGTCCCCGGTTGACTCCGAAGAGATAGAGCCTGTGCTGGTGACTGGCTTTAGCCGGTGGCTGGCTCTGGACAGTTTCCTTAATGGCGGTAACTGGCACCTCTTTTTCCTTTCTGATCTCTCCGCTCTCATCCAGCCAGCGGGTTTCGGTGGCCAGGGACTGCCCGCGCAGGATAGCGTCTACTGCCTCGCTCACATCAGGATGGATAGCTACTTTCTGCCAGTCCACGATTTCAACAACGATATCAAAGGTGGGGGGCGAGGTGCGCTCCAGTATTGATTTCTGGGTGCCCCGCCGCTTGGCTTCTTCATCACCCAGAATGACACTTTGAATACCGCCGATAAGGTCAGCCAGGGTAGGGTTCATAATCAGGTTTTCCAGGGTGTTGCCGTGGGCGGTACCGACGAGCTGCACTCCGCGTTCGGCGATAGTGCGGGCAGCCAGAGCCTCAAGCTCAGTGCCAATCTCATCGATAACGATGACCTCAGGCATGTGGTTTTCCACGGCTTCAATCATCACGGCGTGCTGCCGGGTGGTGGTGTTTACCTGCATCCGCCGGGCATGCCCGATGGCAGGGTGAGGAATATCGCCATCACCGGCAATTTCATTTGAGGTATCGACGATAATCACCCGCTTACCTATCTCATCCGCCAGCACCCGGGCGACCTCGCGCAGCATAGTGGTTTTACCTACCCCCGGGCGACCTAAAAGCAGGATACTTTTGCCCGACTTAACCAGGTCTTCGATAACCTTTATCGTGCCAAAAACAGCCCGGCCCACACGGCAGGTAAGCCCGATAATGCGACCCTGGCGATTACGGATAGCCGAGATGCGATGCAAAGTGCGTTCTATGCCTGCCCGATTGTCATCGCCAAAGCTGCCGAGGCGTGCGATGACATAGTCGATGTCCGGCTGGCTCACTTCCTGGTGATCAAGCACTACTTCCCGATGTGGAAAGCGCGCTTCCGGGGGGCGACCCAGGTCAAGGACGACTTCCAGTAGCTGGCTGATGTCCTCTTGCTGGCATAGTGGTTGCAGAACATGGGGTGGGAAAATATCAAGCAGTGCCTGCAGGTCATCGGTTATTACCTTTTGCAAAAGCGCCTCCTGAATATAGGATTCTTTATTACCTCACATCAGAGCCTTAGCCTTGGCTCGCCGTTAATTCCTCCATTGTGAATAGTGACCTCAATTCCAGCCCTTCTTTGCCCAAAATTTCTCTCGATTTAGGGTCGCGCTCGATGACGCAGAGCACATATTTAGTCCGGGCGCCGATTTGTTTCAGGTCGGTAGCGCTCATAACTATCTGTCCGCCTGTGGTTACCACATCTTCAATGATGCAGACCTGTCTATCCCGCACCTCTGCCCCCTCGGCGAATTTGGAAGTGCCGTATTCTTTTGCCTTTTTCCTGACGAAGGTGGTCGGCAGACCGGTTTTCAGCGATAAAGCAGTCGCCAGGGGAATGCCCCCCATTTCTAATCCGGCTAATACCTCCGTCCCCTCCGGGATGAGTTTAGCCATCCCGTTGGCAATCTCTTTAAGCAAGGCGGGATTAGATTCAAAGAGGTATTTATCAAAGTATTCGTTAGATATTTGTCCCGAGCGCAGCTTAAAAGTGCCAAAAATGTGAGAGACTTTGTATATCTGGCGGGCTAATTCTTTTCTTGTCATTTCCCCTCACCTCATTCCTCTCCCGCAAGGGGAGAGGAGACAACATAAAACGAAGCACTTATTTTTTTCTATTATTCCTGTTTTCCGGCAACCATCTCCAGAAAATACTGATGAAATCTCAGGTCATCAGTCAGTTCAGGGTGGAAGGCAGCAACCAGCAGCTTGCCCTGCCGGGCAGCTACGATAGTGCCATCGGCTAAGCGGGACAGTATCTCGACTCCATTGTTTACCTGCTCAATGGCCGGTGCCCGGATGAAGACCCCATGAAAGGGCTTATCTCCCAGCACAGGTATGGCAAGCTCGGTCTCGAAGCTTTCCCGTTGCCGACCGAAGGCATTGCGCTTAATCTTTATCTGCATTACACCCAGCGGTTCTACCCGGGGGTCGGGGACATCGTTGGCGAGGAGTATCATACCGGCACAGGTGCCGAAAATGGGCAGACCACTTAGGGCCAGCTTTTTTAGCTCATCGAGCAGCTTGTAGTCCACCAGCAACTGGCTGATGGTGGTGCTTTCTCCCCCGGGAATGATTAGCCCGTCCAGGCCATCAAGGTCACCGGGCAAGCGGACGGGCACAGCCTCTACCCCGAGTTGGCGTAATACCGCCATATGCTCGATAAAAGCCCCCTGCGCGGCAAGGACACCTATGCGCATGCTACCAGCCTCGGCTTGCCAGTAGTTCCTCGGGCTTAAGTTGCTTGATATCCAGGCCGGGCATGGCATCGCCCAGGTGCTTAGAAACATCGGCGATGATTGCAGCGTCCTGGTAGTGGGTGGTAGCCTGGACAATCGCCTTGGCTCTAACCTGGGGGTTACTCGACTTAAAAATACCTGAGCCGACGAAGACACCTTCGGCACCGAGCTGCATCATCAGGGCAGCATCGGCCGGAGTCGCCACTCCGCCCGCGGCAAAATTAACCACCGGCAGCTTACCTAGCCGGTGCACTTCTTCCACCAGTGCGAAGGGGGCACCCATTTCCTTAGCCTGTGCCATCAGTTCATCCTGGGGCATGTTTTGCAGTCTGCGGATACTATCCATCACGGAGCGCATATGCCTGACGGCTTCGACAATATTGCCGCTGCCGGCTTCGCCCTTAGTTCGAATCATAGCTGCCCCCTCGCCAATGCGGCGCAGGGCTTCCGCCAGGTCACGGCAACCGCAGACAAAGGGAACGGTAAAGTCGTGCTTCCAGACATGGTGGCTTTCATCCGCCGGGGTCAGCACTTCAGACTCATCGATAAAATCGACGCCCAGGGCTTGTAGTACCTGAGCCTCTACAAAATGACCAATACGGCACTTAGCCATCACCGGGATGGAAACGGCTTTCATAATGGCTTCGATAATTGTGGGGTCGGACATACGCGCCACACCGCCGTCCTTGCGAATATCTGAGGGCACTCTCTCCAGCGCCATCACGGCGCAGGCGCCGGCATCCTCGGCAATCCTGGCGTGCTCAGGCGTGACCACATCCATAATCACCCCGCCTTTGAGCATCTGGGCCAGCCCGGTTTTCACCTTCCAGGTTCCTGTTTCCATAGTTACCTCCATGATGTCAGATTAACTATCTTGCTAAATGAATTTTACTATTATTTGGCTGGTTTAGCAACATTACCCCTTCTGTCATTGCGAGGAGTCCCGATGTAATCGGGACGACGTGGCAATCTGGGTTTGGTGGAGTGCAGAATCCCCCGCCCAGATTGCTTCGCCCCGACTTGTCGGGGTCTCGCAATGACACTTCAGACAGAGGGGGAGGAAAAAGAAAGAGGGGCTAACGCCCATCGTAAACACCCTGTAAAATGATTTATTTGATGCCAGATGCAGAAGTGGTAGAATAGGTAGTAATGAAAGTAAGACGAGCACCGTTCCGCATTCTGATGGGAATCGTATTAACATTAGTCGGATTGGGGTTTGCAGCCATGCCTACTAATCCGTCCTTTTCCGTGCCAAATTGGGTTCCAATATTATTTTTCGTTTTAGCGTTTTTGGTATCCGTATGGCTTGTTATTTTATTAATTATTGGCAAAGGGATTAAGAAACCGCCTCAGTTATCAAATAGAAAGGAACTCATAAGTGCTATTCATCAAGTTAAAGAGATGGCAAGTAATGTCATTCTCACCAGTGCCGTGCTGGGTGAAGTGCATAAAGTTGGCAAAAAACCACCTCAACAATTTGTAGTCGGTTTTTCGAATGCCTTTGACAAATACCAAGAGGCGCTGAAAAGTTTAGAACGCGAAGCATTGATTGCCGGAGAAGCATTTCATAACTCTATCAATTCGTTCTCTGCGAAAATTACCTCTTGCGTTCAAACCCCTGCTCCTCCGATAAGCCAACCTGGTTCCACAGTAGTATGTTTGGATAACCCAGAAAATGCAAATAAGTTAAACGCTGCCATGAATGAAGTTGTTAAGGAAATTGACGAAATTAACCAACCAACTCCTGATACGGAAGGTTCCCAGCCTTGATTAGCTTCAACAGCGTATCCTCATTATCACGGTTGTTAAACCGCTGATTTTGAGATAACTCATTGACAAATCCTGGATAAACGGCTATGATTCTCAATGAATTTACGAATATCGTGTTTGCCGCGTACTCACTCTTGACTAATCGTTAGTAAAGGAGAAGGAATATGCAGGAATTCAAAGGTAAAGTTGCTGTCGTTACAGGTGGCGCCAGTGGTATTGGTCGCAGTCTGGCCCTACGCTGCGCCCGGGAAGGGATGAAGGTTGTCCTTGCTGATATTCAAAAGGATGCCCTGGATTCGACCGAAAAAGAGTTGAAGGCAGCAGGGGCATCCGTTCTGGGGGTAATAACCGATGTTTCAAAGCCCGGTGATATCGAAGCACTGGCTAAGAAGACACTGGATACCTTCGGGGGAGTTCACCTGCTGTTCAACAACGCCGGCGTCCAGGGCGGTACGAATATCTGGAGGAGCACTCTGCCGGATTGGCAATGGGTTATGGGTATAAACCTGTGGGGTGTCATCCATGGCATTCATACCTTTGTCCCCATAATGCTTAAACAGCCCACCGACTGCTATATCGTCAACACAGCTTCTACGGCGGGGTTAGTGACCGGCCCATCTACTACTGTATACGCCGTCAGCAAACATGCTGTCGTGGCACTCTCGGAGGTGCTTTTCCATCAACTGGCACAAAGAAATGCTAATATCGGGACTTCGGTGCTTTGTCCATCTCTGGTCAACACCAAGATAGTCGAAGCTGAAAGAAATCGTCCCCAGGAATTGAGAAATGACCCGGCTGAAGAGCAGAGAAGGCTGGCAAGCCCGCTTCTTAAAGCTCAATTTGAAGCTAACCGCGCCATGATACAGAAAGCAATGTCACCGGATAAGGTCGCCGATATTGTTTTCGACGCTATCAGGGCGAAGAAGTTCTACATACTGACAGACCCAGATTCTATTAAGATTGGCGTGCGCCGGAGGATGGAGGACATCCTTGAGGAGCGCAATCCAACTCTTGGGGTTCGCGGTTCAGAATAAGCCACTGCCAGTACTGTGGTCTGCTTACCCCTAGCGGTTTTAAACCCTCCGGGCGAAGCATCGTCTCCTTAATACCCCCTCCCTTCGTGTCATTGCGAGACCATTCCGACGCAAGTCGGAAGGCGAAGCAATCTCTATCTCACTATGTTCGACACCTCACCCCCTTTGTCCCCCTCTCCTTTTAAGGAGAGGGGGAAGAAAAAAGAAAGAGGGGCTTCGCCCCTCTTAAACTCCCCATATTTTCGCTTGATGTAACATAAAGTGGTAGAATAAGAAGCAATGAACTGGCTTTCAAGTTTTATAAAGACCATCGGGGACTTCTTAGGGACTCCCAACGGCCAAATTACTGTCATAGTGAGTCTCATAATTACAACAGCCACCATAATTCTGAACCATGCCATTCCAGCGTTCGGCAAATTTATTTGGCATTTACCGCAAGTCATTTGGAGGCAAGGTAGAATGGTCAAGAAGTGGCTTAAAGACTGGCGTTATTGGAGGCGGTCTGGTCTGCAGTATTCAGCTAAAAATGGTACACTGACAATTGAGAGAATAGGCAATACCTACAAAATGAGCCTTCCAATTAGTTTACAATACCAAAATAGAGATGACTTAAGGGACATGTGGCTTCACTGTGATGATATATCTTTGAAACTGTCCTCTCCACACTTAAAGCAGGCTGAGCCTTATGTTCTTGGATACGAGAGTGGTGAAAAGACATATCATATTATCCACCATAGGTTAGGTAAGGTTGATTTTGTATTAAGCAAGTATACCAGCTATAAGCCCATACTGGCAGATACAGCACGTTGTGATAAGATTTATCTTGGCACTGTTTCCCTTAATAATATCACAAGGACATTAACGGCAAAGTCTTTTCCTGTGGGCGTTGACTGGTCTAAGACTGAGATACCAGAGGTCTGATAAGCTTTAGTAAAGTATCTCTGAATAAATATGGATTTTCTCGATTGTTAAACCGCCATATCAGAGCGGTCTTTTGGCAGGCATGCCTGGGCGGCGGGGATATTGGGGCGGTGTCTCGGCAACCTTGTCAATTATTACTAAGTAGCGCTCGTCGGTAAACTCCTCCATGTCAATCTTTTTTATCTCTCGTAAGTTACCCCCCAGAGTGCTGATTGCCTTAGTTGCCTGGCTGATTTCCGGGTCAATCCCCCCCTTTTTCTGGGCGATAAAGCTGCCGCCGATAGCGCAAAAGGGCAGGGTCAATTCAACTAAAATTGGTAATTGGGCAACACCCCGGGACAGCACGATATCGAACCTCTCCCGATACTCACTCAGGTGAGCCACCTCTTCCGCCCGCCCCACCACGATTTCAACATCATCCAGTCCCAGTTTCTGCTTGATGTGCTCTAAAAAGACGGCTTTCTTGGCCGTGGCATCAAGCAACACCAGCCTGATATTGGGGAACATGATTTTAAGCGGTAGCCCGGGTATGCCTGCTCCTGTGCCGACATCGATAAGGCGGGTTTCAGCCTGGCTAAGCTGGGTGGGGCAAGCCAGTGTCACGGTAAGGGCATCGAGGAAATGTTTGAGCTGCACCTCGGCATAATCGGTTATTCTGGTCAGGTTTATCCGCTGATTCCAATCTATCAGTTCTTGATAGTAGGTGGCGAACTGCTCAAGCTGCCTTGGGCTAATCTCCAACCCTAGTTTTTGAGCGCCGACAATAAGTTTTTCCATAGTAGTCAACCTGATTTTGCCTCAATTATAGCATTTTCACTGCAAAGTGGAGTAATAATTGGAGATTGTGTATTAACCCCTCACCCTTTATCCCTCTCCCCTTCATCTCATCTGCCATTGCGAGGAGCATATTAGCTTCGCTAAGGATAAATTCCGCGACGAAGCAATCCGTATTGCCATCCCGATGAAAATCGGGATCCAGCATTACCTCCCCATCTGGATTCCGTGTCAAGCACGGAATGACATAAATTTGGTACTTCGTCCTTCCTCAGAAGGTCTCGCAATGACGTCACCAACCATAACCGAATAGTACCGGAGAGGGAAGGCAAATTGCTTTTCCGATTCTCTTATGCTAGTATTATAGAACAAACTTAAATATATTAGGGGTGCTTAAAAGCTGAGAGTCCCGATTACATCGGGACAACCCTTGGAACCTGAACTCGATAATGCGAGCGTAGGGAGTAAGCGGTGACTTAGACCAGGGGTTTAGCAATAATGAAAAACCCTTGGTTTTCTTTTGGGGAGGTAGTTATGACTCAACTGGAATTAGCTAAAGAAGGTATTATTTCTCCACAGATGGAACTGGTGGCGCAGCAAGAAGGTGTAGATGCCGAATTTGTGCGGCAGGGCATAGCCGGGGGGACGATAGTCATTCCGGCTAATATCAATCACACCAATCTGGTGCCTCGTGGCATCGGTCAGGGTCTTAGAACCAAGGTCAATGCCAACATCGGCACCTCTTCTGACTACGGCGATATCGCTACCGAACTGGAAAAGTTACAAGCGGCGATGGACTCCGGCGCCGATGCCGTTATGGATTTATCCACCGGTGGTGATATATCGGCAATACGTAAAGCTATTATAGCTTCTTGCTCCTTACCAGTAGGCACCGTTCCAATCTATCAGGCCGGCATTGAAGTGATAGCTAAACAGGCGGCTATCGTCACGATGACCGTTGATGATTTGTTTGCCGCCATTGAAGATCATGCCCGGGATGGGGTGGATTTCGTAACAGTGCATTGCGGCGTAACTCAGTCAGCTATTGCCCGGCTCAAGCAGCAGACAAGAGTGGCTGATGTCGTCTCCCGGGGCGGGTCTTTTATGATAGGCTGGATGCTCTACAATGAACAGGAAAATCCTCTTTACGAATACTATGACCGCCTGCTCGACCTGGCACGGCGCTTCGATGTGACACTGAGCCTGGGCGATGGAATGCGTCCCGGTTGCCTGGCTGATGCTACTGACCGTGCTCAGATAGAGGAGTTGCTTACTCTGGGAGAATTGGTGGAGCGGGCACGGCAAGCTGGAGTTCAGGTAATGGTGGAGGGGCCGGGGCACCTGCCCCTGGATCAGATTGTAGCTAATGTTCAGTTACAGAAATCCATCTGTAAAGGGGCTCCTTTCTATGTGCTGGGGCCACTGGTAACAGATATCGCTGCCGGCTATGACCATATTACGGGGGCTATTGGTGGGGCTATTGCCGCTGCCGCCGGTACTGACTTTCTCTGCTATGTAACTCCCGCCGAACATCTCTCCCTGCCTGACCCTGAGGATGTGAAACAGGGGGTAATCGCCTCGCGCATCGCGGCTCATGCCGGCGATATCGTTAAAGGGGTAAAGGGAGCCATGGAGCAGGACAGAAAGATGTCAGTAGCTCGCAAGCAGCTCAACTGGGAACAGCAAGCCAGGCTGTCATTAGACCCTGAGCACGCTCGCCAGGTACGCAGTAAGCATACTCCGGCCGGATCGGCTTGCAGTATGTGTGGTGCATTCTGTGCCATGGCGTTAGTCGAGGACTATCTGGGCGTCTCCGCCCCCAGGTGTTAGTCTTGTCTACTACCTTCCAGTTCCACACTTACCTCAGGCGCTATCTCGCTCTCTGGAATACAAGCGGGATGAAGTTATTACAAATAATAGGTCACAGAATAAAGGGATATTAGTGAGAGCCGAAATTATTGCCGTTGGCACCGAGCTTCTTCTCGGTGAGCTTACCGATACTGATTCATCTTATTTAGCAAGCCAGCTACCCAGGCTCGGTATAGAAGTATACTGGATTTCACAGGTTAGTGATAATAAGAGCCAGTTGGTAGAGGTGCTAAAGCGCGCCTGGCAGCGTTCCGAGCTTATCCTGACCACCGGTGGTCTTGGACCAACTGCCGATGACCTGACGCGCGAGTCTATCGCCGAGATGCTGGGTGAAAAACTGGAGATTGAGCCATCCTTAGCCAGGGGATTAAGAGAGCGTTTTGCCCGCTTGGGTATGGCGATGCCCTTAAGCAATCTAAATCAAGCCAATGTTATTCCTTCGGCGGAGCCTATCGCCAATACCCGGGGCACCGCTCCCGGCTGGTGGGTGAATAGAGACGGTCGTATATTAGTGACTCTGCCTGGCCCGCCGGGAGAGTTGCAGGAAATGTGGCAACAGACAATACAACCCAGATTGCGACAACTCTCTAGTGGCATTATCCTGACTAAAACATTTAAGACCACTGGGTTGTCTGAGGCAGCCGTTGGGGAATTAGTGGCTCCATTATTTGCGTTAGCTAATCCTATCCTGGGAATTTATGCCAAGCCTGACGGTATTCATCTGCGTCTGGCGGCTAAGGCGGAAAATCAAAAGCAGGCGGAGAAAATGATTGCCGGGAGTGAGGCTAGTATCAGAGCCGTCCTCGAGGAATATATCTGGGGCACGGATAATGATACGCCGGAAACACAGGTAGGCCAGTGGCTCATCAAGAAAGGATTAAGCCTGGCAGTTATGGAAGATTACAGCGGCGGGTGGTTAACCGCCAGCATTAACGATTCACCAGCCAGCCCGACCTTTTTCAGAGGGGGGGTACTCGCCCAGTCGGAGGCGGCCAAGATAGCCCTGGGGGTTAAGGCTGAGATTATCTCGCAGTATGGTGCCGCCAGCCCCGAGGTAGCTCAAGCTATGGCAGAAACAGCCAGGACACTCTTCAAGGCTGATGTTGGCGTTAGTGTCGTCGGCATTGAGGAGACGGCTGGGTTAACCAGCCAGATTTATATCGGCATCGCCGATAGCAAAGATAGCCGAGTGAGCCGAATAAGTAGCCGGGTGGGAGGGAAACGCCGGGCAGCCACCAGCGCCATGTTCGAGTTGAGAAAATGGCTTATCTCCCTTAAGTGAGACACAGGTAAGAATGGCATCATTAAATACGCCTGATAAGCTGGAAGGGGAGCCACCTACCTCACCACCTCCAGCCATCCGCAAAACTGTATCCAAAGGCGTAAGTATGGCGTTTAATTTCGGTAAGCTCTTTGGTATACAGTTCCGTATACATTATACCTGGTTCATCATCTTCATTCTGGTAACCATTTACCTGGTCGACCCTAACTACTCCCAGGGATTCTACTGGGTTATCGGCATAATAACCAGTCTCTTGTTTTTTGCCTCGGTACTTGCCCACGAATTAGCTCATAGCCTGGTGGGCAGAGCCAATGGTGTCCCGATAGTCAGCATTACCCTTTTTATCTTCGGTGGTGTGGCTCAAATGACTAAAGAGGCAGAACGACCCGGTGCCGAGTTAAAAATGGCAGCCGCCGGACCCATTTGCAGCCTGGTAATCGGTGGCTTATTTGGTCTGATCTGGGTGGCGATGCCCAACATAACGGAACCTGTAGCCAGCATGATTCTCTGGCTGGCACTAATGAATGTAGCGCTGGCGGTATTTAATCTAATTCCCGGGTTTCCTCTGGACGGCGGGCGCGTTTTCCGCTCTCTTCTCTGGCGTATTACCGGAAGCTATCGCCGCTCGACGCAAATTGCTACACGGATAGGACAGGGTATCGGTTACCTGTTTATTGTGGGTGGTATTGCCATAATCTTCCTGCAGCCCTTAAATTTCTCCTGGTTTGATGGTATCTGGTTTACTTTTATTGGCGGTTTTCTGGTAAGCTCCGCTTCAACCAGCTATCGCCAGTTGCGCCAGCCGGAACCACCTCAAGGCGCTAACGCCTCAGAGACGATGCCCCCTGAGCACTTGCAGTAGTCTCGTATCAAAAGTGCGTCACTCCATGTCACCCTGAGTGTAACGAAGGGTCTCGGGGTGGGATGGTTATTGATTTACCGCCAGCCCCCATGCTCCGATTCTTCAATGACATTTGATACAAGACCCTACCTGTAGTCCATCTACTCCATTTCTGCGATTAAGCTACTATCTAGGACTAGGCAAAAAAGCAGGGTCACCCCTAAAGGTGACCCTGCTTCGGTTTACTACTCAGCTATATTTATGCTCTCCGGCGCCTCATCACTACCAAGCCAATCCCACCGATGACTATGATAGCCACCACGATGCCAATAATAAGTATCCAGTTGGTTCCCGTTGGCGTCACCGGTGCTCCAGTAACACTGAAGCTGCCAAAGAGCCTGTCGACCCTGACCTGGTAAGTACCCGCAACATTACGGGTTACGGTATAGGTAACTTTAGCCGTCTCTCCTGCCTGGAGAGTAATATTTTTCCCGGTTTCTATAGTGTTATCAATCCACAGGCTAGCGGCATAGGTGCCGGCGGTATCAGAGACGTTAGTTATGTCGGCACTGATTGTAATAGGTTCGCCGGTTTTAGCCTGAGTCGGACTAATACTAATATTGCTGATACCGAACTCCAGCGGCGGCAGAGTATGGCTGCCCGACACGGCAAAGGTGGAGAAGTGCGTGAGAACAACAGTGTAATAGACATATGTTTCGTCTTCTTTCACCCTCTTCGTCGGCATGGCAACCCACTGCTTAAGCTCCGAGTCATATCGGCTCACAACTACCGACCACTTGTGTATCGAGTTTTGGGCAAGCCATGACTGCTCCATCTTGACGGTCATGTGCCCGACATCGATGTCCTCAGGGAGAGCGTTCTTAAAGGTAACATCTATGTAAGCCCTCGCAATTTGTCCGGCAGGAAGCCCGACAGTTATGTCTGCCGGCAGTTTCTCCAGGACATCAAGCGTGGTCTCCACATTCTCCAGTACCCGCTTGGTCTTAATGAGAAGCTCGTGTACCGGTGGGGGAGTATGCATCACGACCACCCACTCATTCTCCCAGGTGCGTACCGCCAGGTAGGTAGCACCGCTGGGTGTGGTAAAGATTACCACCGGCGGGCCGGCTTCGGCTGGCGGTTGAGGAGGCTCCTCACTGGTCAGTTGCTCGGTAGGAGCATTAGGTAGTGCGTCAAAGAGCACCTGTACCGGGATGGAAGTAATCTTTTCCATAGTTAACCCGGGTAGCCTCTCCGTAAGGGACTCCTCAGTCATAGCGGGTATGGTATCGGTTAGTTTAGTTATAGTTAATCCTTCCATAACCGCCGATGCCTTTACTACCGTCATATCCTGCAAGACATCAGCGGACTTAGCCGTGGTTACCCCTTCAACAATTTCAATAGCCGTGGCCGCAGTTCCACCCTCAATAATGTCGACTGCTTTGGCCGTGCTTACATCCTGAATGATTTCAATAGCCTTGGCATTAGTTCCACCTTCAATGATTTCAACAGCCTTGGCAGTAGTTACACCCTCAATGATTTCAACAGCCTTGGCAGTAGTTCCACCCTGAACGATTTCAACAGCCTTGGCCGTGGTTCCACCCTCGATGATTTCAACAGCCTTGGCCGTGGTTACACCCTGAATGATTTCAACAGCCTTGGCAATAGTTCCACCCTGAATAATGTCAACAGCTGTAGCCGTATCTACTTGCTGAATGATTTCAACAGCCTTGGCCGTGGTTACACCTTCAATAATTTCAACAGCCCTGGCCGTAGTTACTTCTTCAATAATAACGACAGCATTAGCCGTAGTTGCCGTTTCCACTACCGCGATAGCCCCTGCAGGAGGCAGTGCCGTAATTTCAGCGGCAGTGGGAGGTATAGCCGGTGTGGCTGGTATAGCCGGTGTAGCTGGTATAGCCGGTGTGCCTGGTGTAGCTGGTGTGGCCGGTACGGCCGGTGTAGCCGGTATGGCCGGTGTAGCCGGTGTGGCTGGCTCTTCGTCACTACTGGCTGCAGAGAGGGTAAACTGACTGCTGGTTTTGGTGAATGTGCTGGTACTAGCATCAACAGTAGCCTTGGCAGTATAGCCGCCAGCCGGCCACGCTGCTGGTGATGTCCAGGTGACTGCGTAGGTTATTGATGCTATTGCCCCAGCATTGCCATACCCGTAGCCATAACCGAAGTATTGAGGTGTTCCTTGCCATGAAACATAGCCATAACCGTAGACCCGGCTCCAATTGGTCGTGGTAGCTGTCACGCTTACCGTACCTCCCCCTCCCGTCTGGACGTTTGTGTAGGACTTAGTAAACACCCCCATGGGAAGGTCGGTTAAGGTAGCCTTATAGGTATTAGGATTAGCTGTGTTATAAATCTCCAGTTTAACACTATCTATTGGCAGGAGTTCTACATCGCTGATCTCTATCTTCGTTGTAAAGGAGTAGGTGCTGGCGAGAGTTCCGGTTGCGGGTAGAGACGGAAAACTCATCGCAAGTGCTCTCACCGGCGTTGGCGAGGCAAACCACAATGAAGCACCGATAGAGGCGACTAATAAGCTGGCAAGTGCCACCCGGGCGAAGGCTTTAAAATTGTATTTCATCGTGATAGCTCCTCTTATTTTACCCACTATTTTACTTGAAGTCTTGACCTTCTTATCGGGACTCCGCGACCTTAGCAATTGCAGGGTCTCTCGATTCTGTAATATCTGAGCGATGTCAGAAGGTATCCTTCCGGAGAGAGTGATTAACTCATCTTTATCAACGCTTAAGGCTTCAGCCAGCCGCAAAATTACTTTCTCGCTCGGCGGTGGCATTATGCCGCTCTCAATCTTACTCAGGTAAGAGAAGTTAACTCCGACCTTATCAGCCAACTCTCTCTGGCTCAGGCCGGCCCGTTTGCGTAGCTCTCTTAACCTTACTCCAAATTTCTTGATTTCCATAATTCTCTTTGAGCCTTTTCTTCCAAAAAGATGATATACTATGCCTGCTTTATCATTTTAAACGATGTTGACTGAAAAGTCAACATCCACTTCTTAGCCTGTTTATCCGACATAAAGTATCATTGTAGTGGGCTGAAGCCCTGAGCATGGCGAAGAGGAAGCGTAGCCTCTTGCCCTTTTCTAAGGTTTTTTAAGCAGGTAGATATTCTTGGCGACCTTAACCAGGTTAGGATTGTCACTACTGTATTCGATGGTCTTATTCTGGCTTAGATCAAGAACTCTGGTGTAGATGATAGAAATCCCGTTCCCCTGTAAGAAATCGGTATCGGTGCTGCCACCCTTCAGGAAGTTATAAGCTGCGATATCGCTATCGCCGGCAGCCATATGTATTCTAGTAAACACGTGCTTCCCGGTAATGGCAGCGAAGGCTGTCGCCTTCCACGGGTCCAGTATTGCCTTATCATAGCTCTCATTAATGTTATCCTTAATCCAGACAAACGCCTGGTAATCCTCACTGTCAATCATCTGGTAGTAAGGAATATCCTGGCGGTCAGGGATAACTCTAAATAGTGTTACCGCAATAAGGACCAGGCACAATAATCTACCCACATTTTGGGTGATGAGAGGTAGTCTCAGCCAGGTGTTGACCCGGCTTGGCAGCCTGATGCTTTTGATGCCGGCTAACCCTGCCCCGGCAACAATGCTCACCATAAGCATCATAAACATCAGTCCCCGCTCATACATTATCGGCACTCCGTAATGCCAGGTGAAAAAGGTAACCAGCATGAGCAGCAATGCCAGCAAACCCAATACTAAACCGTAGTTTTTCTTGCTACCTTTTAGCGCCAGCAGGAAAGCACCCAGGAGAAAAACCAGGACGGGAAGATAACTAATCGGCTCATTATAGCTGAAGGTGAAATAGGTCTCTATTACCTTGGGTAACTGCACATATTCCGTGGGAGGACGTGGGATGAGCAGGCTCTTGGCGGTGGGTAGCAGCAGGTTAAATATCCAGGGGAAGACGACTAAGAAAGGGACGAGCAAGACTAAGATTATTCCCAGGCTGTGCTTGAAGTTACCCTTCAGATTGAGTAGGATATAAGGAGTGAGCACGATGATGGGGGAAATGGCGGAAGGGGCATGGATAGCCAGCAGAAAAGCGATGAGGATAAAGATTAAGAGGTAAGACCAGACAGTTCTAAAGTTAAAGGCTAGAAAGAGAATGAGGGGGGTAAAGAGCAGTCCCATACTTACCGGTACCAGGAAAGCGGGTCCCAGTATGCCCACCGTGGTTGGTATCAGGCAAGTAAAGAAGGCGGCTTCCCAGCCAAATCCCTCCCTTCGCGCCATAATATAGACCGAGAGAACCGTGATAACGAAGATAATGCCCGGAAAGTATCTGAAGATGGTCATCCAGGAGAGGCCACTCAACTGCTGGAAGATGCTCCAGAATAGCTGGAAGCCAATCTCCATGTTTAAAGGAAGGCTGCCGGTCTGCAGTATTGACTGGGAGTAAGTCAAATGCACCCATTCATCGACATGCAAGGCGTAGAGGTAGTTTTGGTGGGGAATAAAAGCGATGTAAAAAGCCAGCCCCAATATGGGCAGCAACATTAAATGTTCAGATTTAAGAATTCTACGAATACTAAATAAGGTCATATACCACCCGAGTACAATAGTGATAGAGAGGAATATAAAGTATGGATTGGCTATCTCCAATCAGAGAGCTCGTCGGCTTGATTTTACCATTCTTTGAGCACGTACCTGTCATCAGGGCAATACTGGGACTCATCCTGGTCTTCTTTTTACCCGGTTTTGCCTGGACTCTTGTCTTCTTCAGGGAGCTGGATGTCATTGAGAGAGTAACCCTTTCCCTGGCACTATCCATAGTCGTCGTAACGCTCAGTATTCTGCTGGCGAGTATGTTAGGAATGAAGATTACCGGGCTTAACTCAACTCTGGTTATCATAATTGTCACCATTCTACCTGCATTAATCTATTTTCTCAACAACCGTATCCGGCGAAGGAGAGGTAGTGCTGACTAGATTAGACCGGGAGACCGAATTTGTATGATGTGGCTGTCATCGGTGGCGGACCAACCGGTAGCCATGTAGCTTATCGGCTGGCAGGTATGGGGTATGGGGTGGTGGTGGTGGAGCAGAAAGCAAGTCTGGGAGAACCGGTCTGCTGCACCGGTATTATCAGCCAGGAATGCGCTACCTCCTTTGCTATCGATGAAAGCGTTATTTGGCGGCGGGTAAATAGTGCCCGGGTGCTTTCGCCCTCCGGTAAGCGGCTCAACCTGTGGCGGCCGGAACCTCAGGCCTGTATTGTTGACCGACCAGCGTTCAATGTGGCTTTAGCCAACAGAGCACAGGCTAAGGGAGTTGAATATCTGTTAAACAGCCCAGTGAGGAGTATCGAGGTCGGGAATGGTGGCGTTAGCCTTGAGACAACCTATAGTGGGGGTAGAGTAAACCTTTTACAGGCGAGAGCCGCAGTTCTGGCCACTGGCTTTAGCTCACCATTAATTGAGAGATTAGGATTTGGTAAATGTGGTGATTTTGTTGGGGGAGTCCAGGCTGAGATAGCAACAACGGGAGTAGATGAGGTGGAGGTATATCTGGGACAGGCAATAGCTCCGGCTTTCTTTGCCTGGCTGGTGCCAACTTCGCCACAGAGGGCTCTGGTGGGGCTGATGTCCCGTCGCAGTCCGGGGCTTTATCTCGAAAAGTTAATCTCATCCCTGCAGGCTCAGGGGAAAATAGCTTCTGCCTCGGCCAAGTTCAGTTATGGTGGCATTCCGCTAAAGCCGCTGGCTAGAACCTGTAGCGACCGGCTAATAGTAGTCGGCAGTGCCGCCGGGCAGGTGAAGCCAACCACCGGGGGTGGTATCTATTATGGCCTGCTCTGCGCTGATATAGCGGCTGATACTTTGCACCGGGCGTTAGACAATGATACCCTCTCTGCCCGGAATCTGGCTAACTATGAGCGGGAGTGGAAAAAGAAACTGGGCAAAGAGCTAAAAGTAGGCTACTGGGCTCGGAAACTCTATGAGAGCCTGAGTGACAATCAGGTTAACCGACTCTTTGAGATAATTAATTCCAACGGTATCGATAAAGCTTTACTTCAAGCCGATGACTTGTCTTTTGACTGGCATGGCGGAGTGGTGTTGAAGCTGATGGGACATCAGGTGTTGGCGAAGGCTATTGATGGAGTGAAAATTCCCTTTACCAGGAGAGGAAGAGGATGAAAAGAATCCACAATCAAAAAAGTAGTATAATAGAATAAGATTAATATGTGTGGGAGTAAAAAAGGGGGTATCCTGGGAAATGAGTAGTATTGTTCAGACTATAAGCCTGAGTGAGGCCGCCAACCAGTTTCTGGAGGCTTTACCACCGGAAGACAAGGACGCAAATCAGACGGAGATATACAAGTTTCTGCGCTGGTTCGGAAGGGAGCGACCTTTGGCGGCACTGGCGGCGGCTGAGGTGGCTAACTATGCCGAGCGATTATCGTTATCGGATACAGATTATATGCGAACACTTGAGATGACACGAGCCTTTCTGGTTTATGCCCGTAAACAGGGATGGAGCAAGACTAATCTAGCCATACACCTTAAAGCTAAAAAGGGGAAAAGCCGGCTGCCATCTTCCTCCCGCCGGAGTCTACCTGAGGCTATCCCCTTAAGCCGGGAGGGGTATGATGAGCTGGAAGCTGAGCTGGTGTCTCTACGGAGTAAAAGTGCTGCGGCTATCGATGAAATACGGAAAGCCGCCGCTGATAAGGACTTCCGCGAGAATGCGCCTCTACATGCGGCCAGAGAACAGCGTGGACACTTAGAGGGACGGATTATGGAACTGGAGACAACGCTGAAGTTAGCGGTGGTTATCGGGGAGGGACAGGAGTCCACTTTCAAAATAAGTATTGGCACTAGTGTTACCATTTGTGACCTTGACTCTGGCGAAGAGATGTGTTACCGGCTGGTCAGTCCCCGAGAGGTCGATCCGGTCCGAGGCAAAATTTCCCACACTTCACCAATAGGCCGCGCCCTGATTGGTAAAGAGCAAGGGGTAGTGGTAGAGGTAACTGCCCCAATGGGCAAGCTACGCTATCAGATTAAGCAGGTTGAGCGTTAATAACATTAATCGTTTTTCCTTTAACCGCATCACCATCGTTAGAATTAAGGGAAAGTAATAGACAACGGTTGTCTCTTGCCTTATAATTATTCTAAGTCGTACCAGTGTGGGAGTGTTGGAAATGGTAACTGAACAGGATAGAGCCATTGAGGCAGTGCAACTTGCTATCCGCATGGAAATTGATGGTAAGGAATACTATCTAAAAGCGAGCCAGGCAAGCGGTAACGAGCTAGGTAAGAGACTATTGGCGACACTGGCCGCTGAAGAAGATTTTCACCGTCAGAAATTTGTCCAGATTTATGATACTATCCGTAACAAGCAAGCTTGGCCGGTAATTGTTCTTCCGCCTGATAGAAGTAAAAAGCTAAAAACCGTTTTCGCTGCGGCATCCAAGACGGTGGGTTCTAAGGTAAAAATTCTGTCTACTGAACTTGGCGCTATCGAAAAAGCGATGGACATGGAAAATAAAACCTATGATTTTTACCAGAGCCAAAGTCAAAAAGCTACTTATGATGCGGAAAGAGAATTATACAGGAGTGTGGCTGCCGAGGAAAAGGAGCACCACCGCCTGCTCCTTAACTACTACGAATATCTTAAAGACCCTGCAGGGTGGTTTGTTCAGCAAGAGCATCCCTCGCTGGATGGGGGCTGAGCCGAATACTAAAGATGTCTCAACCAATAAGACATTAATTTTAACAAGGAGAGGAGAGAAAAATGAAGCTTAAAGGAAGCAAGACAGAGAAAAATCTGAGGGCGGCCTTCACCGGGGAGTCAATGGCTCGTAACAAATATACCTACTTTGCCGAGGCGGCCAAAAAAGAAGGTTTCGAGCAGATTGCCGAGGTATTTTCTGAAACCGCCGAGAACGAAAAAGTACATGCCAAAAGAGCACTCGACTTTCTTAAGGAAGTGGGCAGTACTCAGGCCAATTTGAAAGCAGCTGCTGAGGGTGAGCACCGGGAGTGGACGGAGATGTATGTCCAGTTTGAGCAGGTCGCCCGTGAGGAAGGACTCACCGAGATTGCCGATTTCTTCAAAGGCGTGGCCCGGGTTGAGGAAGAGCACGAAAAGAGATACCTTGCCATGCTCGAGGATGTGGACAAGAAGAATGTCTTTAAGAAAGGGAAAAAGGGCACTTGGAAGTGCAGCAGTTGCGGCTGGTTATACGAGGATATAGAAGCACCTAACGAATGTCCGACCTGCCGGTCACCTCAGGGTTATTTCGGGTTAGTGGAAAGTGTTTATGGGCGATAATCTATTGAAAGGGGCGTAATGAACCTCAAAGCGCTATATACAATAAGCTATGGCTTATATGTGATAGGTTCCGGCAAGGCAGACAGATTTAATAGTCAAATTGCTAATACGGTGTGTCAAATTACCGCTGAGCCGCCGACTATTGCCGTCAGCATCAATAGGAAGAACCTGACCCATGAGTTTATCCAGGCAAGCCAGGTCTTCACTGCTTCGGTTCTCTGCCGGGATACTCCTCTCTCTTTCATTGGTCACTTTGGTTTCAAGTCGGGGCGGGACATAGATAAACTTGAAGGGATTAACTATAAGGTTGGTGTGACCGGCGCTCCTGTAGTTATGGATAATGCCGCCGCTTACCTGGAAACCAGGGTAATTCAAGCAATGGATGTAGGCACCCATACTATTTTTATCGGGGAGCTTATCGCTGCCGAGGTCATTACCGATAAAGAACCTTTGACTTACGCCTATTACCAGCAGGTTAAGCGAGGCAGTACCCCGAAAACGGCGCCCAGCTATATTGAGGAGGATAAGAAGGTGTCTGCAGTTAAAGCCGCCAAGTATAAATGCAGTGTTTGTGGTTACATATATGACCCGGCGCTGGGTGACCCCGATGGCAAAATCAAACCGGGGACGCCGTTTGAGGAATTACCGGAAGGTTGGACATGCCCTATGTGCGGGGCAGCGAAAAATGAGTTTGAGAAAGTGAACTAAGAGTTGCTGCTTGCGGAATGATATGCTATACTCTTCTAAAATAGTTAATAGCCAGAAAGGGGAGCAAATTTGCCAGATACTGCCACAATTAAACAACTTCTAGAAGCCGGGGTGCACTTTGGGCATCAGACCAGCCGCTGGCACCCACACATGAAGCAATACATTTTTACCAAACGTAATGGCATTCATATCATTGACCTGGAGCAAACCGCCAGCATGTTGAACGAAGCCTGTAAGTTTATTAGCCAGGTAGTTGCTGGTGGTGGTCATATTCTTTTCGTCGGCACCAAGAAGCAAGCTCAGGAATCCATCGCCGACGAGGCTAAACGCTGCGGCATGTATTACGTCAACCAACGCTGGATAGGCGGGGTACTGACCAATTTTCCCACCATTCAATCCCGCATCGATTATCTGGTGCGTTTAGAAGACCAGCAATCGAGGGGAGAGTTCAGTCGCCTGCCGAAAAAGGAAGCCTTAAAGCTCAATGAAGAAATAGTCCGCCTTAATCAACACATGGGCGGCTTCAAAGAGATGGTTAGCCTGCCGAACGCTTTATTCATTATTGACCCGGTAAAGGAAAGGATTGCTTTAGCCGAAGCCATGCGGGTCGGCATACCGGTTGTGTCTGTCGTCGACACCAACTGTAACCCTGATGAGATAGATCATCCGATTCCGGGTAACGATGATGCCATTAGAGCCATCCGGCTGATATGCAGTAAGGTTGCCGACGCCGTTATTGAAGGTAGAACTAACCGGGCACCGATTACCATAGATAAAGATGCGGCAGAAGGCATGGCGGAACCCGGGGTTACCGCTAGCACCGAGCCGGTTGTTTTTACTCCTGATAACAGGTAAAGTGAGGAGGAGAGAGTGCAAATCTCAACAGATAAGGTAAAGGAACTCAGAGACCAGTCGGGAGCCGGCATCATGGAGTGCCGTAATGCTCTGGTTAAAACAGAGGGCAATATTCAACAAGCCATCGAGATTCTTAAGCAACAAAGTCTGTTGAAGGTTGAGAAAAAGAAAACACGCACCGCCTCTCAAGGGCTGGTTGAAGCCTATATCCACGCCGGAGGGCGCATCGGAGCCATCATTGAACTAAATTGTGAAACCGACTTTGTCGCCCGCACCGATGAATTTAAAAAGCTGGCTCACGAGCTGGCAATGCAGGTGACCGCTCAAGATCCCCAATTTGTCTCCGCTGAAGAAGCCCCCGAAGGAGTCGAGGGGGGGCCTCAAGCCGCTTGCCTGCTTCTTCAGCCCTATATCAGGGACCCAAGCCTGACCATTCAAGACATTATCAACCAAACTATCGCCAAAGTGGGCGAGAATATCAAAGTAGGCAAATTTACCCGATTTGCACTGGGCGAGTAATCAATCTTATTGAGGGCATGTTAACCAGCAATGGCTACTACCAAATATAAGCGTGTTTTACTCAAACTTAGTGGTGAGGCTTTTGCCGGCGAAGGGGAGTACGGCATTGATGCCGCTACCTTGACTAAGGTTGCCCGGCAGATTAAGCAGGTGATGGCAATGGGGGTAAGTATTGCTATCGTGGTTGGTGGTGGTAATATCTGGCGTGGCAGTGAAGCAGAGAAGAACGGCTTTGACCGGGTCACCGCTGACTATGCTGGCATGCTGGCTACGGTAATCAATGCCCTGGCCCTCCAGGACATCCTGGAAAGAGAGGGTGTAGTTACCCGCACTCAGTCCGCTATCAACGTTCAGCAGGTGGCTGAGCCTTACATCAGACGCCGGGCTATTCGTCACCTGGAGAAAGGTAGAGCTGTCATCTTCGCCGCCGGCACCGGTAACCCCTATATGACAACCGATACCGCCGCCGCCCTGCGCGCAATAGAGATTGGGGCTGAGGTTTTACTGATGGCCAAGAATAATGTTGATGGCATATACAGTGCTGACCCGCGCAAAGACCCGACGGCCAAGAGGTTTGATAAGCTAACCCACCTTGAAGCTCTAAATATGCGTCTGGAGGTAATGGATGCTACCACGCTCACACTCTGCCTGGAAAACAAGCTGCCAATAGTTGTTTTTGACCTCCGGGCTCCGCGTAGTCTCGAAAGGGCGGTATGTGGTGAGCCTATTGGCACGGTAGTATCCAGTTAGCAAGAAATGGCTAGCCCGACTTTAGTCAATATCGAACAAAAAATGCAGAAGGCGGCTGAGGGTTTGAAGACGGAATTATCCGCTCTTCGCACCGGGCATGCCACACCCAGCTTGATAGAACACATTAAGGTGGAATATGCCGGCGTTATGACTCCGCTTAATCAAGTGGCTGGCGTTACGGCACCGGAGGCCAGACTGCTCGTCATCCAACCCTGGGACAAGAGCGTTATACGCAGTATCGAAAAGACCATCCTGACTTCTGACCTGGGGCTAAATCCGGTTAGCGACGGTAATGTAATCCGTATAAATGTTCCCCCACTCTCTGAAGAACGGCGACAGGAACTGGCTAAAGTAGTGCGCCGGCGGGTTGAAGAAAGAAGGATATCTATCCGCAACCTGAGACGTGAAGCTATGGATGAACTCAAAGAAGCCGAAAAAAATAATGACATATCACAAGATGAGTATAAACGCTCCTTAAACCAGCTACAAAAGCTTACTGACAGCTTCATCGCCAATGCCGAGAAAATCGGACAGGAAAAAGAAACCGAACTCAAGCAAGTCTAGTCTGGATTTGAGCGGCAAAATAATGGCGAAGACTTCAATCACCCCAAAATTCACCCGGCTCCCCGACCATCTTGCCATTGTGCTGGATGGCAACGGCCGGTGGGCAGAACAGCGTGGATTACCCAGGCTTAGCGGCCACCGGGCCGGGGCAGAAAACGTACACCGTATGATTGAATACCTTAACGAATACCCCATAAAATATGTGACGCTTTACCTCTTCTCCACAGAAAACTGGACTCGCCCCACAGATGAGGTCGGCGGTTTATTCCAGCTACTGGAGGAGTTCATCAACAACTATGTCCCGGAACTTGATAAGAATGGTATAAAACTGCTCCACCTGGGACGGCTTAATGAACTCCCACCCAATACACAACAGGCCATAAATGGAGCCATAGCTCTCACCCAACAAAATACCAGGATGAACCTTAGTCTCGCTTTCAACTATGGAGGACGCACCGAGATTCTGGATGCCGTGCGCCGTCTCATCGCCGACAGCGTTAAGCCTCAAGACATAGATGAGAAGTTATTCGATGGTTACCTCTACACTGCCGGTTTACCCAATGTCGACCTCCTGATTCGCACCGGTGATGAGCTTCGCCTGAGTAACTTCCTGATATGGCAAACGGCTTACAGCGAATACCACTTTACTAAAGTCCTCTGGCCTGACTTTAGCAAGACAGATTTAGAGCAAGCCCTCCTATCCTATAGCCGGAGAAAAAGACGCTTCGGCGGATTATAGTCAATAAGTTTTGAGCAACCTATCCCCTTCCCCCATTACCTTAATAAGAGAAAGGGATAGATATTAAAAGAGGGGCTAACACCACTCTTAGATTAACCCAGAGGAGAAGCAAAGCCTCTCTAGTCCACAGGGCATTAAAGAGGGACGAAGTCCCTCTTACAAACTCTTCCCTCTCTCCTTGGCAAGGAGAGAGGGAAATAGGGGGTAAGGTTAACACCTAGCAAGCATGCTGAAGAAAAGGATCATCACTTCACTGTGGGGTATCCCTCTCCTTACTGCTATCACCTGGTTTGGCGAACCGCTGTTCACCATCCTGCTGGTAGTCTGGGGAGCCTTGGCTGTCTTTGAGTTTTACCGGCCGGTCACTGCAACAAGAGGTTCACCGCTAACTTACTTTGGGCTGGTCTGGACTGCCTTATTCATAGCCAGTCGTAATTCGCAGGTGATAGCCTTCCTCCAGCCACGCTTTAGCGAAAGTCAGCTTGCCCCACTGCTAATAACTCTGGCGGTAATATTGCCCCTAATCTGGCGCTTGCTTCGCCCACGGAAGGTTGAGGCCTTCGCTAGCTGGGTATGGACAATCGCTGGAATTCTCTACATTGGCTGGCTGTTAGGTTATATAGTCGCACTGAGAGACCTTGACGGCAACCGAACGTGGCAAAGCTGGGTATTTTTTGCTTTGTTTACTACCTTTGCTTCTGACACCGCCGCTTTCTTCATCGGCCGGGCCTGGGGCAGACACAAACTCGCTCCGAACATCAGTCCGGGCAAAACCCGGGAAGGTGCCATTGGGGGGCTCCTTGGCGCTATTATCTTTAGCCTCTTCTTTATTCTGCCCACACCTCTCCGTCTCCCCATGAACTGGGGGCAGACCATACTGCTCGGCGGGCTGGTCAGCATCTTTGGTCAGCTCGGTGACCTGGTGGAGTCTCTCTTCAAACGCAATATGGGAGTCAAGGATTCGGGCAACCTGCTGCCGGGGCACGGGGGTGTCCTCGACCGCATAGATAGCATTATCTTTGCTGGTATCGTGGTATACTACTATGTGATATGGGTAATCCCGTAAAACAATTAGCCATTCTCGGTTCCACCGGTTCTATCGGGCAGCAAACACTTGAAGTGGTGCGTAGCCTACCCCACCGCTTTCAAATAGTTGCCCTGACCGCGGCTAGGAACACTGATTTACTGGCCCGGCAAATCAACGAGTTCAAACCCAGATTTGTTTACTATCAGGACCAAAAAGCTCGCCCGGCTAATGCCGGATACACACTCCTGCCATTAGAAAATATTGCCCGTCACCCCCAGGTAGACACTGTCGTCATCGCAACATCGGGGACGTCAGGTCTAACGCCGACGCTGGCAGCAGTAAAGGCAGGCAAAAATGTCGCCCTGGCTAACAAGGAATCACTGGTTATGGCTGGCGAGATTATCACCGGTGAGGCAAAATTAAATGGTGCCCAGATTCTGCCCGTTGATAGCGAGCATAGCGCCATCTGGCAATGCCTGAGTGGAGAAACAACCCCACCCGCCCGGCTGCTTCTGACTGCCTCGGGGGGTCCCTTCCATCGCTATTCGGCAGCCCAGCTAAAAGGCGTTACCGCTGAGCAGGCTCTAAAACACCCCACCTGGCAGATGGGACGCAAGATTACCATTGACTCGGCGACCCTGATGAACAAGGGGCTTGAGGTAATCGAAGCCCACTGGCTGTTTAACATGCCCATTGATAACATCAGCGTGCTCATCCACCCCCAGAGTATAATACACTCTATGGTTGAGTTTACCGATGGCTCAGTTAAGGCTCAATTAAGTTGTCCCGATATGCGTTTACCCATTCAATACGCCCTGTCTTATCCCGAACGCTGGCCCAACCCTCAACTGCCCCGGCTGGACTGGAACAGCATTAGTAACCTGAGCCTGGAGCCACCCGACCCGGATAGATTCCCCTGCCTCCGGTTAGCCATTGCCGCGGGAAGACAGGGGGGAACTTACCCGGCTGTGCTCTGTGCCGCCGATGAAGTCGCCGTGGAGCTTTTCCTTTCGGGACGCATCCAGTTTTGTGATATTGCCCATCTTATCGAGCTGACGCTGGCTGAGCATAAAAGCATCGCTCACCCTGATTTGGAGGCAATCACCGCCTCGGCTACCTGGGCGAGAGCCAAGCTACTCAAACTTAGTAACGGAGAGAATTAGAACTGATGACAATAATAGCCTTTATCGGCATGCTGGTCATGCTTATCCTGGCCCACGAACTGGGGCATTTTATTACCGCCAAAGCTTCCGGGGTCAGAGTGGACGAGTTTGGTCTGGGGTTTCCCCCGCGTTTATTATCGATAAAACGGGGCGAGACACGCTATTCGCTGAACTTAATACCCATGGGCGGCTTCGTCAAAATGGCAGGGGAAGAAGACCCCAAAGTGCCCAGAAGTCTGGCCAGTAAGAGCATCGGCACCAGGGCATTGGTACTCAGTGCCGGCTCAATAATGAATTTTCTACTACCCCTCATCCTCTTTTCCGTAGCTCTGATGGTGCCCCATAACCAGGTAACAGGACGGGTAATAGTCGCCGAACTGGCTCCCGATTCCCCGGCCCTCCATGCCGGTATTAAAGTCGGAGACACCCTTCTCAGCGTAAATGACAAGCCGGTGAATAACAGCGGTGACCTGAATCGCTACATTCAACTTAACCTTGGACGGAAGATAACCATACTTGTCCGGCACGATGATTCAACCCTGCAAAGTCTTGAAGTCATACCCCGCTGGAAACCACCCCAAAATCAGGGGGCAGTGGGCGTTGTCATCAGCACCTCGAATCAAACTATCACCAGTCAGAGTTACCCGTTCTGGCAGGCAATCCCCCGGGGCGTAAGCGCCTCTATCGAAACATTTGTCCTCTTTAAGAACGGCATTATCAGCATGATTATCGCGGCAGATCCTGTCGCCATGACGGGACCGGTCGGCATCGCCCAGATGACCGGCGAGGTAGCCAGGGCTGGATTTAGCCCCTTGCTGGAATTTGCCGCCTTTCTCAGCATCAACCTGGCTCTAATCAATATCTTCCCCCTGCCCGGTCTGGATGGCGGTCGGATTGCCTTTGTCCTCCTGGAATGGGTGCGCCGGGGCAAGCGCATCTCCCCCAGGACGGAAGGACGGGTGCATCTTATCGGTTTGGCGATGCTCATGGCATTTTTCGTAATTATCACCTACCAGGACATTATACGCATCATAAGCGGGGAAAGCCTGATACCGTAAATAAAACACTCATTGTCATTGCGAGCGAAGCGTGGCAATCTGAGTGGAGGGGTTCGCCCTGCCCGGATTGCTTCGCCTCCCGACTTTGTCGGGATGGTCTCGCAATGACAAACTGAAGTTTAAGGAGTAAAAACAGATAAAACTATGAATCCTCGAAGAGTCTCAAAACCAATTCAAATCGGCAGTGTAACCATCGGTGGCGGTGCTCCCATCGTGGTGCAATCGATGACCAATACCGATACCCGCGATGCCAGAGCCACCATCCAACAAATCAAGGAGCTGGAAGATTGCGGCTGCGAGCTGGTGCGGGTGGCCGTGCCCGATATGCAGGCCGCCGAAGCTATTACAGCCATAAAGAAAGGCATCTCCATCCCCCTG
>Ga0209514_10001603_pt1 | contig 38224 bp, 35 predicted proteins | sample Subgrocontami58m_FD_187452 | JGI IMG/M metagenome (GOLD analysis project Ga0209514, IMG submission 187452) | Subsurface groundwater microbial communities from S. Glens Falls, New York, USA - GMW37 contaminated, 5.8 m (SPAdes) (version 3) | ecosystem: Environmental > Aquatic > Deep subsurface >...
AATTACCGATTCTCACCGGACTTAAATGTTTATTTCTCGTTTGCACGCATAACGCGAGAACCCCGTCTAAAAAATTATTACGATGCGGCGGAATCGAGTGATGGTAAAACTATCCCACAATTTGAAACTACTGCACCCGGTGTTTACGATTTCAGTAAACCTTTCGTTAAACCTGAGACGATGAATGACTTTGAAATTGGAACTGCATACCGTAAGGGCAACATTTCAACTTCGCTGAATTTCTTTTACATGTCGTTCAATAATGAAATTGTAAAACAAGGACAGGTTGATAGATTCGGTCAACCGGTTACCGGAAACATTGACAGAACAGTTCATTTTGGTGCGGAACTATCGGGCAGTATCAACTTGACTGACAATATTGAATTTGTTTTCAATGGTACTTATAGCAAAAATTATATTAGTAAGGGAACTACCTTTATAAAATATAACAAAGGTGAAAATATTATTCCGCTTGATATTAGCAATAATAGAATTAGCGGTTTTCCTGATCTATTATTTAACGGAATGATTAAACTGAATTATGGAAATTTCTTCGCAAATATCTCCGCAAAATATGTTGGTAAATTTTATTCAGATAATTATGACGAAAATCTGAAACTGTATCTTCGATTATATCCAGGCATTGTTGATGAATATGACGATGGGGCGGAAGATTATTTTGATAATGTTATTCCGGCATATTTCACAGCAGATATTTACGTGAGCTATGAATTTAATTTCAATGCCTTTTCTAATAAGATTAAGATTTTTGGGCAAGTTCGCAATCTGTTTGATAATTTATACGCGGCTTATGGAATAGGAAAAGAGTTTTTCCCGGCAGCTGAAAGAAATTTTTTATTTGGTTTTAAATTAGGTCTATGATGAAGAAATGTATAATTCTTGCTAACGGTTTTCCTCCCAGTGGGAATACGGTTAGATTTTTGAAGAATAAAGGTTATACAAAAATTTTATGTGCCGATGGCGGTGCTAATTCAGCTAGGACTTTAAATCTAATGCCAGAGTATATTATTGGCGACCTTGATTCCATAAAACCTAATGTCTATAAGTATTTCAGCGACAAAAGTAAAATCATAAAAATTAATAGACAGAATGACACTGATGTCGAAAAATGTTTAAAGTTTACTGTAAAGAAAAAATTTGATGAAGTAGTATTACTTGGTGCAACCGGAGATAGATTAGACCATTCTTTTTGCAATCTTGGTATTGTATTAAAATATTTTAGTAAAATTAAAATAATGATCATTCATCAAAGATCATTATTATCTGCATATGCAGGCAAAGTAAATCTAAGTACTTTCCCAGGTGAGATCCTATCTTTATATGGATTTGATTCTAAGACTCGAATTAAATCATCCGGCTTAAAATATCCATTAAACAATATTGCTCTTCCGTTCGGACAAAGGGAGAGTACAAGTAACATTGCACTTAAAAACAAAGTAGAATTACATATAACAGGCGGAATAATTTTCATTATACGTGATTTTGATTTACTGAGAAAACATGATCTCTTTTAGTTCATTCGATTTTATCATTGTATCAGTATTCTTTGCCATACTATTCCTAATTGGTTTTTTACCTAAGAAAGAGCAGAAAGGAAATTCCTCTGAATATTTATTAGCCGGCAGAAATGTTGGTTTATTTCTATTCATAATGACTAATGTTTCAACCTGGTATGGCGGGATTCTTGGAGTTGGTGAATTTACGTATCGATATGGTCTGTTGAGTTGGGTTACACAAGGATTGCCATACTATATTTTTGCAATTTTGTTTGCAATATTTTTTGCAAAAAAAATTCGAAGTGCTGAGTTATTTACTATCCCGGATAAGTTAGAACAGATTTATGGAAGATCGGTAGGGATATTTTCGTCAGTTATCGTATTCATTCTTGTCTCACCAGCGCCATATTTATTGATGACCGCCAGTCTTATAAGTATGATCTTCAATATTAATTTACTTCCGGCATTGTTCTTAAGTTTCATTGTCTCTGGGATATACTTACTTAAAGGTGGGTATAAATCAGATTTATATACTGATGTCTTTCAGTTTTTTATAATGTTTATCGGATTCATTTTGATTGTCTACATTTCGTTTACTCAGGTAGGAGATCTAAACTATCTAAAACAAAATCTACCACAAGAGCATCTATCATTAACTTCAAATGTCTCTCCAATTTATATTCTAGTTTGGTTTTTAATAGCGCTTTGGACTTTCGCGGATCCCGGATTTCATCAAAGATGTTATGCAGCAAAAAATGGAAATATTGCCAAGTGGGGAATTATTATTTCAGTTCTTTTTATGTCTTTGTTTGATTTTCTTACTACGACTACCGGCTTATTTGCAAGAGCTTCATTACCAAATCTTGCAAATCCTGTTCAATCATTTCCACTTTACGCAGAAAAAATATTAGGAAGCGGAATGAAAGGAATATTTTATGCAGCAATGTTCGCGACTATAATTTCAACTCTTAACAGTTTCATTTTTCTGAGTGCTACTACTTTCGGAAGAGATTTTGTTTTTAAACTTAAGAAAAACTCAGCAGTAGAAAAAATTCCTAGTTATACAAGAGTAGGACTATTAGTCACAGCTCTTATAAGTATTCTAATCGCTTATTTTGTACAATCAGTAATTACTATTTGGTATTTGATTGGAAGTATCTGTATCCCGGGCATTATTTTTCTTGTTTTTGGAGCCTACTATGAAAGAATAAGGATCTCAAAGAATTTTGCTATTACAGAAATTATCGGCGGGGTAGCCTCAAGTGTTATTTGGTTTTTTGTTAGAGAGAAATTGAATAGCGAATTATTACAACAAATCGAACCAATGATAGCCGGTTTATTATTCGTGTTTGTTGTCCATCTAATTGGGATAATTAATTTTAGGCAACCCGTTTCTTCTTCATAAGTGAAAGAATTATAGAAACAGCAATGCAGAGAATAATTATTCCTAAAGATATTGCTGTAGATATCTCAAAATAATCTGCAACTAACATTTTCAATCCAACGAAAGCTAGAATAACAGAGACGCCATATTTTAGATATACAAACACATCTACGATACCGGCTAATGCAAAATATAATGCACGCAGACCGAGTATCGCGAATATGTTGGATGTAATTACAATAAACGAATCTGTCGTAATTGCTATAACTGCCGGGACGGAATCAATGTTGAACACAACATCTGCAGCTTCTATCAAGATCAAAGCTAGAAAGAGAGGCGTAAAATATAACTTGCCTTCTTTATTTAGGAAAAACTTTCTTCCTTCATACTTAGGTAAGATTCTAAACGCCTTCGAAACGAATTTTACAATCCGGTTATTTTCAAGATCAATTTGTGCTTCTTCTCCAAATGCCATGTGGTAAGCTGCATAAAGTAAAAGAGCGCCAAAGAAATAAATAATAGGATGAAACAAATTAATGAGAGCAATCCCTGCCAGAATAAAGAGTATTCTCATTGCTATAGCAGAAATAATTCCCCACTTAAGTACATGAGGTTGGTTCTCATCTTTTATTCCCATCACATTAAAAATCATCAGAAAGACAAACAGGTTATCAACTGAAAGAGATTTCTCAACCAGGTACCCGGCAAGAAATTCCAGAGCTTTTTGTTTCCCATTTTCTAAAAAGAATAGAATTATAAGATTGAAGATTAGTGCGGTAGAAATCCACACTCCGCTCCAGATCAGACTTGATTTTATACCGATTTTACCTTTTCTATGATCAGTTATATAGAGATCAATATAAAACATCACGATAATGATAACCGAGAAGATTATCCAAAAGATTAAATGATTATGCATAGGTATCTTTCTTATGGAAGCAGGATTCCAACAGCAATAACTGTTGTCCAAAGTCCTTTTTTATCACCCTGAGCTGATTGAGTAATATTAAAAGAGTTAACAATCTTTCCAGACATTTTATAAACTTGCTCTCTTTCGTTCCATGCTTTATCAGAATCGAAATCTATTCCTAAAGTAGTTGCGAGCATTGTTGCTGCAAGATCTTCAGCATAATCGCCGGCAACTTTTTCAGTCTCGCCGTAAGGATGGTGTTCAGATAGATATCCATACATTTGTTTATCGGCTGGAATTGCTACACCAAGAGAGGATGCAATTAATCTATTCGGTTCGCATGTTGCGTTCCTTGCCATTACACAATGTGTAATTTGTCCGGGCTTAAGTAATTTTAATCCCTGATCTTTGCTCAGTCTTTTGCATCCTATAGGAAAGATGCTACTGACCGAAACTAGATTACAGATTTCAATACCCGCGTTGCGAAGAGCAAGCTCGAATGATGCAAGGTATTCTTTATGCTTGCCGACACCTTTCGTAAAAAAGATTTTTGTTGGAACGTACAAGTTATAATCCTCCATTTTAATTGCCTATTATTTTAATAAAATTTCTTTTCCCCACTTTAAGAATCATTGTTTTATCTAATTGAATTACTTCCTTAATATTACCAATTTTTTCTCCGTCGATCGTTACGCCACCTTGTTGAACTAAGCGTCTAGCTTCTCCTTTAGAAGGGGCAAAGCCAACTTCAACAATTAGATCAATAATTTCCATTTCCTTCTTGTTTGTACCAACTTTGTATTCTTGAACTTCATCCGGTAAACCTTTCTTTACAAAAATATTATCGAACTCTGTTTCCGCTTCGATTGCTGATTCTTTCGAGTGATACATTTCAACTAACTTTCTTGCAAGAGATCTTTTAATATCTCTTGGGTTAATTTTCTTATCTGAAAGATTTTGTTTAATAGTATTTAGTTCTTCATTTGGAATATCAGTCGTTAATTCGAAATAAGGATAAATCATATCATCAGAGATCGAAAGTGTTTTACCATAAATATCTTTTGGAGTTTCATTTATCCCAATATAGTTGTCAAGAGATTTACTCATTTTCTCAACACCATCAGTACCAATCAGTAGCGGTAAAGTAAGAATAACTTGCGGTGGCATTCCAAACTCACGTTGAATATCACGCCCGACAAGTAAATTAAATTTTTGATCTGTTCCGCCTAATTCAACATCGCTTTGAATTGCAACTGAATCCATTGCTTGGGCTAAAGGATAAAGAACCTCATGCATGTTGATCGGTACTCCGCCTTTATATCTTTTAGTAAAGTCATCACGTTCTAACATCCTGGCAACAGTATATTTGGATGCAAGTTTGATCACATCTTCAAAAGTCATTTTACCGAGCCATTCAGAATTGTAAACTATTCTTGTTTTTTCCCGGTCTAAAATTTTTGATGCTTGTTCAAAATAACTTTTCCCATTCTCACGAGACTCAGTAAAAGAAAGGGGAGGACGTGAGCTGTTCCTGCCGGATGGATCGCCGATCATTCCGGTAAAGTCGCCAATGATTAAAATTGCTGTATGGCCAAGTTGTTGAAATTGCGCTAACTTTCTTAGAACTACTGAATGACCAAGATGAAGATCGGGGCGTGTGGGATCGCAGCCAAGTTTGATGTTGAGCGGTTTATTTTCTTTTATGGATTTTTCTAATTTCTGAACCAGTTCCTCTTCCGGGATAATTTCGGAAGTGCCTCTTTTAATCAAGTCCATCTGTTCTTTAAGAGGTGGGAAGAGTATTTTTTTATTCAATATTGTCTCCTGAGTAAGCTACTTGAATTTCCTTTGCATTTCTCTAATTAAATCTCTCTTGGCAATATCTTCGCGTTTATCGTACTGTCTTTTACCCGTTGCTACTGCCAATTCTACTTTTACTAAACCATCTTTGAAGTAAAGTCGCAAAGGAATTAATGTATTTCCTTTTTCCGTAACAGCTTTATTCAATTTCCTAATTTCACTTTTGTTAAGAAGTAATTTTCTTTTTCTAACCGGGTCGTGATTGTTTATACTACCTTGTTCATAGATTGATATATTTGCATTATGTAGCCAAACTCCATCATTTGCGAGTGTTGCATAACTATCAACAAGATTCGCTTTGTTCTGTCTTAATGCTTTGACTTCAGTTCCCACTAAAACAATGCCCGCCTCATAAGTCTGAAGGATAAAATAGTCGTGACTAGCTTTTCGATTAACGGTTATGTTCTTTTCTGCTGGACTCTCAGTCATAATTCTAAAATTGATGGCAAAATTTATTTTTATTGCAAGTTAATTGCAAGGATATATGGAAATTTCAAAAAAAAGATTTTCTACGATAAAAGACTTGTAGAATTTTGGCTCGTTCGAAATGTTTGATTAAATTTTCATATAACATCTAAAAGAATACTATGGCGGAAAAACATTTCTACGAACAAAAACAATATACAAAAGAATATTTACTTCCTTATTTCCAAAAATTGATTCCCGACTTTCATAAAAAGAAAGTTTTAGAAGTAGGATGTGCCGAAGGCGGTTTATTAGAAGCTTTGCAAGAAATTGGGATGTACGTTGTAGGAGTTGAACTTAGCCCCGAACGTGCTGAAACGGCTGTTAAGAAAAATTCTAATCTCAAGATTTTAGTCGGTGATATTACTGATCCCAAACTACCTGGAAAATTATCTGAAACATTTGATGTAATTATTATCCGTGAAGTAATTGAACATGTGCCGGACAAAAAGGCAGCTTTCGATAACCTTGGGAAATTATTGAAAGATAACGGATTTATATTTATTAGTTTTCCCCCAAAACGATCACCATTTGCCGGCCATCAGCAAATTGGGAAGAGTTTTCTAAAGGCAATTCCTTATTTGCACATTCTACCAAGGTTTGTATTAAAACCAACAACAAGATTATTAGGTGAGAGTGCAGGATATGTAGATGAAATCAAGCTGCATTACAGTACGGGATGTACAATTCATGAATTTGAATTTCAATGTTTACTCCAAAATTTCATACCAATTAAGAAAGATTTTTTTCTTTTTAGACCGGTATATGCTTTACGTTTTGGATTACCAACAATCAAGCTCCCGAAGATTCCAATATTAAAAGAGTATATTTCTTTTGGATGTGAATCTTTGTTACAGAAAAAAACTTTTTAATTAATTATGCAATCAATATCTTTACACAAAACTTGAAATAGTCCGAGGTAATAATGTTAGAGATGCAGAAAAAACTTTCCAATACTTTTTATTCAATATTAAGTTTACCTTCTACCGCAATGGGATTTGCTTTATCAATTCAGATAGCTGCACTAAGTTGGTTAATGCGTACAAAATATAATTTGGATTTACATGAGATTGGTTTCGTTTGGGCTGCTGGACCGCTTGCGGGAATTATCGGCCAACCAATTGTAGGATTGATAAGTGATAAAGTTTGGTTCTGGAAGGGAAGAAGAAGACCATTTATTTTGATCGGTGGAACAATTGCAGCTTTGATGTTATTTGCTCTTCCTAACATAGATAGAATCAGTGGATTTTTTGGCGTAAGCAATATTATTGTAGTCGCTGTATTTGTTGCCCTGACTCTGGATTTGGCAATTAATGTTTCATTTAATCCAACAAGAGCTATAATTGCCGATGTAACTCCAGAGGGTGTACCAAGAACTAAAGGTTACACCTGGATGCAGACAATATCCGGTTCATTTGGAGTTCTAGCTTATGCGCTTGGTGCAATCTTTGGAAATTATTTCCTAATCTACTTTGGAGTATTTCTTGTTCTAGCTTTTTCTTTAATCCCAATGTTTTTTATTGATGAACCTCGTGAATTAAAATCTGTTCATGCTGAAAATGAACCTGAATCAAAAACCGATTGGAATCAATACTTAAAACTTTTATTTGCTCATTCATTTTCGTGGATTGGTGTTCAGACGATGTTTGTTTATATGATTGGTTATGTTGAACAGAAATTAAATCCATCTTCACATGATGAAACTGGGCAAATATTAGCAATATCATTCTTAATTTTGAATGCAGTCGGTGCTTTACTTCCTGCTCTTGTTTTGGAACCAATTACAGAAAAAATAGGCAGGGTGCGAACCCATCTTTCATGCGTAGCAGTAATGTCGGTTGCTTATTTTGGAATTGTTGTTTTTGGAAATAGTTCTATAATCGTTTGGGTACTTATGGCTGTCGCAGGTGTGGGCTGGGCTGCGATTGTAAGTTTACCGTTTGCGATAATGTCGGAAAAAGTAAACAAGAATCGAATGGGACTGTTCATGGGTATATTTAATCTTTCAGTTGTGTTACCTCAATTATTTGTCAGTTTAGTTTTAGGTACGTTTGTTCAAAATGCAGGTGACAAGAATATTATATTTATCATAAGTGCTGTTTCATTGGCCATATCCGCACTTCTGTGGCTAATGGTACATGATTCAAAAGTAAAAACAGTTGGTGAAAAAGCATTTGCTAAAGCACATTAATATTTGAAGAATATTTTATTTAGGAAGTAATACCATGAAAGTATGTGGATATATTTTCGTTTTGATAATAATTATTTTTCAGGTTAATTATGCTCAAGAGAAACCTAGTAAGATTCAAATTGATTTTAATGAAATCAAAGGCGAGTTAACATCTAAGGATTTATATAAAAAAGATTTTGGACGATATGATGGATATGAAATTGAACTCTATGAAGGAGAAGCTGTAAATTTTGTTGTGTACACGCAAAAATTTCAACCAAGTCTTGCATTAGTTAACTCAAAAGGGGAGATTTTTAAGCAAAGTGATAGGAATGATAAAGGTTATGGAAATATAGTAACCACAATTCAGACTTCTGGTAAATATGTTCTATATGTTGTTGGATCAGACAATTCTTTCGGTAGTTATGTTCTACAAACTGCAATTGCAGAACCAAATGCTTTAACGCTTGATAGCACATCAGATTTTTGTAACACTTTAGATTTTTTACTTGCACATTCTACTGCATATTTCTTCTTATTAGAAAATCCAAATTTAGCTACCCAACAACTTGTCAAACTGAATGATGCTCTTGATGCTTTTATAGACGAAGAAGATGGTTCATATAATGCTGTATTTTATAATGGAAATGAATTGCAAAAAGCTGAAGCTCTTTTCAAATCCATAACTGACAAAATTAAATTGTGTATTGCTAAAGAGTGGAAGATGAAATCCGCAAGTTGGTCAACTATTGAAGATTATAAAGAGAAATCTATTACATTTACTGAAAATGTAAATGATAAACCACGTTATATAGTAATTGGTTTATTTGATTATGCTGGATCAAAACAAAAGAATAAGAATAATTACAGTGTTGAAGTTAAAATAAATCGCAAAGCTCAAAAATAACACTTGAGATAGTTAAATCTTTTCGTGTCTATTTCACTTCATCTAAATCATTTACAAACATTACTAAAGCAGCTGCAATAATCATTGATGCACCCCCAATTAGCAATGCGTATATAGCCTCATTATTGAAAAAGTGTTTTACAAAAAAACCTAAGATAGCAGCAGCAGTAATTTGTGGTATTACAATAAAGAAATTAAAGATTCCCATATAAACACCCATCTTTTCTGAAGGGATGGAACCTGCAAGAATTGCGTAAGGCATAGCAAGTATTGATGACCAAGCTAAACCAATTCCTAATTCAGAAATGAGTAAAAGATTTGGATCCTTAATAACGTAAAATGATGCAAGTCCAATTCCACCACAAATTAAACTAATCATATGGACAGTTTTGCGAGATGTTCTTTTTGCAATCCACGGAAGAAGAAATGCTGTTAAAGCTGCAAAGCCATTATAGATCGCAAATAAAACACCAACCCAGTTTGCTCCCTCATTGAATAAACCGGAAGAAGTATCAGTCGCTCCATAAATGTGATGTGTTACCGCGGGGGTTGTATAGATCCACATTGCAAAAAGTGCGAACCAAGAAAAAAACTGTACAACAGCAAGTTGAATCATCGTCTTCGGCATTCCAACAAATGATCTGAATATTTCAGCAACTCCTTTAAGTAAACCTTTGTTCTGCAATTTGTTATGCTCAAATTCATCAATATTTTCTGGAGGATATTCTTTGGTACGGAAGACTGTCCAACCTACTGCAGAAATAAATGCAAACGCGCCTATATAAAAAGAATAGCGTACTGACGGTGGAATTTCTCCGGCAGGTGCTGTATTACTTATTTCCAACCAATTGGTAAAAATATATGGTAATACTGAAGCGATAATTGCTCCCGTTCCAATAAAGAAACTCTGAACAGCAAAACCAGTAGTTCTTTGTTCAGAAGGGAGAAGATCTGCAACTAATGCTCGGAAAGGTTCCATTGAAATATTTATTGACGCATCCATAATCCATAACATCCCTGCAGCTACCCAAAGTGCTGGCGAGTTGGGCATTATTAATAAAGCAAGAGAAGCTAGTATTGCACCGAAGAGAAAATAAGGACGACGTCTGCCTAATTTTCCCCAAGTTCTATCACTTAAATAACCTATGATCGGCTGAACAATTAGTCCTGTGACTGGCGCTGCTATCCATAGGATTGGTATTTGATCTATGCTCGCTCCTAAAGTCTCAAATATTCTGCTGACGTTTGCATTCTGAAGAGCGAAACCGAATTGTATTCCTAAAAATCCAAAACTCATATTCCAAACTTGCCAGAAGTTTAATCGTACTTTTGCCATAAAGTTACCTTATGATTTAAGAATTATCTTAAAAGCAATTTAACCGATTGTTATATAAAATTCTTAGAAAAGTATCACTATACATCCGGAAACAATTAAATCTTTTCCAATGAGATAAACGCGACAAAGATTCTCACTTAAAAAATATTTATTTTGTTCACGGAATAAAAAAGTAATATTCATGCAAGAAAGTAACACATCAAAGCGGAAAAAAGATCACATAGAACTTTGTCTTTCAGATAATGTTGCATTCAAAACAAAGACTAATGGATTTGAGAACTATGAGTTTGAACATTATGCTATAACAGAGGTTGAGTTTGATAAAATTGACTTATCAACAGTATTTCTTAAGAAGAAAATTAATTATCCTTTTCTAATTTCTTGTATGACTGGCGGAACAGAAGAAGCAGAAAGTATTAATGAAAAATTAGCAATTGTGGCTAATAAACTACAAATTCCGATAGGTGTTGGTAGTCAAAGACAAGCTTTAGAAGATAAAAAGTATCACTCTACTTATAGAGTAGTAAGAAATAATGCTGGAAATGTTCCTGTCCTCGGAAATATTGGCGCAGCTCAAGTCGTGAAATCAAAAAAAATAATTGATGAGATTAAATTGCTTATTGATCTAGTTGAAGCTGATGGGATGGTAATTCATGTTAATCCGCTACAAGAATTATTACAAACTGAAGGCGAACCGGAATTTAAAGGATTCTTAAAAAATTTGAATGTAATCTGTTCAAAAATTAAAACTCCGATTATTGTTAAAGAAGTAGGATCTGGTATAAGTAAAATAGCCGCGAAGAGACTTTTAGAAGTAGGTGTACAAGGAATTGATGTTTCCGGTGCTGGTGGTACAAGCTGGGCTGCTGTAGAATTAAGACGGAGTGATAAAGAAGATATTTATTTTCAAGAATGGGGACTACCAACTTCATATTGTGTCAGGAAGGTGAAAGAATTAAAAAAAGATTTTGGTTTTACACTTATTTCTTCCGGTGGAATTTCAAACGGGGTGGATATTGCAAAATCAATTGCACTTGGTGCCGATCTTTCTGCATCTGCAAGAATTATTTTACAAGAAGTGATGAAGAATGATATAAATGGTGTTATTGATTTAGTTCAGTCATGGTTCTTGACTGTAAAAAGAATTATGTATTTAACCGAATGTAAGGATATTAAAAATTTTAAGAAAGTAGGATTAATAAGAAAAGAGGAAATGTATTGAATTCGAATTCGGGAAAATATAATAACATTTATCGTACAAAGATCTCGAAAATTGAAAAGAGATTAAGTTTATTTATTAAAGGGAAAGAACCTAAATCTTTATATGAACCTTGTTCCTATATTCTAAATGGGGGAGGCAAACGTCTTCGTCCATTTCTTGTTCTTACTTCAGCAAAAGCTGTTGGTGGGAAATTTCAAGACGTTTATAATGCTGCGATGGCTGTAGAAATACTTCACAACTTTACTCTTGCTCATGATGATATAATGGACAATTCTCCGAAACGAAGGGGAAGAATAACCCTTCACAAAAAGTATGATGTTAATACCGCAATTCTTGCCGGAGATAATTTAATTGCGCTTGCTTACGATTGTCTTCTAAAAGATTGTAAGAATAATGTTAAAGGAATTGTTTCAACATTTACCCATGGAGTAATTGAAGTTTGCGAAGGCCAAAGCCTGGATAAGGATTTTGAACTACGGAAAAATGTTTCTATATCAGAATATCAGAAAATGATTTATAAAAAAACTGCAGCGTTAGCTGAAATGTGCTGTTCAATTGGTGCACAATTATGTTATGCTTCAACAAAAGAGATTAAAGCTGTCTCTAATTATGGGAAAAATCTCGGTATGGCTTTTCAAATACAAGATGATTTGCTCGATATTGTCGGTGAAGAAAATAAAATTGGAAAAACAATTGGAAGCGATTTAGTTGAAGGAAAAAAGACTTATTTATTCTTACGGGCTCTTGAAAAATCAAATTCTAAAGATCGGAATGAACTTATCAAAGTTATTAAACAAAAGGGAATTTCAAAAAGTGAAGTTGATAAGTACAGTAATCTCTATTCTAAATTAGGAGTCATTAGAGACGCCGAGCATGAAATTGTTAAATACACTAAATTGGCATTGAAGAATTTGTCTACATTAAAAGATATCGAAGGGAAAAATTTAATGATCTGGTTAGCTAATGCGCTTATAACAAGGAACAAATGATAGAACAAAAAATTAAAATAATAAATAATGCCGGTTTACATACTCGTCCCGCAGCGACGATTGTTAAATTAGCTTCAAAGTATAAGTGCGATTTTTTTCTGAATAAAGACGGTCTTCATATAAACGGGAAAAGTATAATTGGTGTAATGACACTTGCCGCTGAAAAAGGATCTGAAATTTTATTGATTTTTAACGGCGAAGATGAAGAAAGTGCCTCCAAAGAAATTGTAGATTATTTTAATAGAGGATTTGACGAGCTATAATATGAAAACTGAATCTGAAAATATATTAAAAGGAATTGCTGCCGCACCGGGTATCGCAATATCGAAAGCGTTTCTTTACACAAAAGAGAAAGAAGAAATTATAAATGATCCAATCTCAGATGTAGATGAAGCTCTTCAAAATCTTGATACTGCACTGCATCAGTCCAAAAAAGAATTAAGAAAAATATTTTCTCTTGCAGTTGATAAACTCGGTGAAAAAAGAGCTGCAATTTTCGAAGCTCAAATTATGATTCTTGATGATCCGATTCTTGTAGAAACGATTCAGAACAGAATCAAAAATGAAAAACGCGTTCCGGAATACATTGTTAATGATGAGATCTCAAAATACACAGATCTTATGAACCTCTCTCATGAATCTTATATGAAAGAACGTTCTCATGATATTGAAGATATAAAAAACAGAATTATTAGAAATCTAAAAAAGAAAAAATGGAAATCCAGAATTACTAATGATGTTGTTGTAATAACTACTACCGTAACCCCATCAGACACAGTTTTATTCTCAAGAGTAAATGTTAAAGGATACGTAACGGATTTTGGCGGTTTAACTTCACATGCTGCAATCGTTGCTAGATCATTAAATATTCCGGCAGTTGTCGGATTACACGATGCAACTAACAGGATTAAAGAAAACGATCTGATAATTATAGACGGTTATAAAGGTGAAGTAATTATTAATCCTACCGATAAACAACTTCAGCACTATCAAAATAAAATTGATAAACACGCTAAAGAAGACCATGAACTAATAAAACTCCGCGATTTATCTGCCACAACATTAGATGGTAAAGAGATTCAATTAATGTCTAATCTTGATCTAATGGAAGAGATGGAGTTTATTGTTCAGAACAAGGCTAAAGGAATTGGGTTGGTGCGTACTGAACAATTGTTCGAAGTCTATGAAACATTTGCCGATGAGGAAGAACAGTTTAATGTTTATAAAAAAATTGCGGAGAGAATTTATCCTGAAATTGTAACAATCCGCGCATTTGACATCGGTGGAGATAAAGTTTTGCCAGTTGATCTTAAAGAACCGAATCCGTTTTTAGGCTGGAGAGGGATTCGTTTATTATTAGATAATCCTCAGCTTTTTAAAACACAAATACGTGCAGTCTTAAGAGCTAGTTCACATAAAAATATAAAATTTATGCTTCCAATGATTTCTTCTGTTGATGAAGTAAGAGCTTCGAAAGAAATTATTGATCACTGTAAATCAGAGTTGAAAAAAGAGGGGAAACAATTTGATAAACATATGAGTGTTGGAATTATGATTGAGATTCCATCCGCCGCAGTTTTAATGAATGATTTTGCCGGAGAAGTTGATTTTGTAAGCATTGGTACGAATGATCTAATCCAATATCTACTTGCTGTTGATAGAGGGAATGATATCGTCTCGAATATTTATCAAGAATTTCATCCTGCTGTTGTTAGAACACTCTACGATATTATTAAAAGCGGTAAAAAAACAAAGACGCCGGTTAGTATATGCGGAGAAATGGCAGCAGATCCGTTTGCTGTTCCACTATTAATTGGTTTCGGATTGGATTCGTTAAGTGTGTTTGCTTCTGCTATTCCACATATTAAAAAAATAATAAGAAACATTGATTTGAAAGAAGTAGAACTTATGGCAAATAAATGTTTAGATCTCAAGACTGAAAAAGAAATAAGAAACATAATTCATGAATTTTATAACAAAAAAATAAAAACTAAATAATAAATCTTTGTTGAGGAAAAAAATGAATTTACAAGAAATGATTTCAAAATATGACGTTCATAATCAATTCAAAGTATTAACTGATTCTTATGAACAGGTTGAATACGCATGGAATAATAAATTTAGTGTTTCATCAATTAAAACATCAAAGATCAAAAATGTTATTCTAACCGGACTTGGCGGATCTGCAATCGGTGGTGATCTTCTACAAAATTATCTTCGTACAGAATTGAAATATCCATACACCGTTAACAGAAATTACGAACTGCCTCCTTATGCAAATGAAAATACTTTAGTAATTGCATCATCTTACTCAGGCAATACGGAAGAAACTATTTCAGCATTGAACCAAGCGATTAAAAAGAAATGCCAAATCGTTTGTATATCTACCGGCGGTAAGATTGAAGAGATTGCAATGAAAAAGAAAATCCCTTTCGCAAAACTTTTGAAAGGATATCAACCACGGTTCGCTCTCTGGATAAATTTTTTTACATTGCTTAAAATTGTCCATTCATTGAAATTAGTTCCCAGTCAAACAAAAAATGTTAAACAAGTAATTGAATTATTAAAAAGAAAAGGATTAGAATATTCGAAAGAGACTAATGCTGCATTGAATTTAGCTGAACAGATGCTTGGTTTTATTCCATTGATCTATGCAGTTAGCGATTATACATCAGTTGTAGGAACAAGAATTAAAGGACAGTTTAATGAAAATGCAAAACATCATGCTTTCTTCGGATATTTACCTGAACTTGATCACAATGAAATTTTGGGATGGGAAGGATATAAATCAACAATGAATTTAAAATTGATAAATATTCTTGACGAAGGTTATCATCCACAAGTAAAAAAACGTTATGATCTAACTTCCGAAATGGTTAGAAAAGCCGGAGCGGAAGTTGTTAATCTTTCTAGTAACGAAGCGAATGCAAAATTAAGATTGGTAGATTTAATTTATTTAGGTGATTGGGCAACTTTTTATCATGCAGTATTACGCGCATTTGATCCGACAAGCATTGATAGTATAAATTATTTAAAGGCTCATCTTTGATAAAAAATTGGCGGATATATTTATTCATTATATTTTTAACTCCTCAAATTATTTCCGCCCAATTTTACTTCTTCGGACGTAACAAAGTTCAATACGAAAAATTTAATTGGAAAGTTCTTAAGACAGAACATTTCAATATTTATTATTATGATGACTTTACCGAAATAGCTGAGATCGGTGCAAAGTTTGCCGAGGAAGCTTTTGAATCTCATAAAGTAAGATTCAATCATTATGTAACAAATAAAATCCCTCTAATTTTTTATAACACGCATACACATTTCCAGCAGACAAATATTTCTCCCGGATTTATCCCCGAAGGTATCGGCGGCTTTTTTGAATTCATGAAAGGAAGAGTTGTAATTCCTTACCTCGGAAATCTTGCACAATTCAAACATGTAATCAGACATGAACTAGTGCATGTATTCATGACAAATAAAATTTATAATGAATTGAACGATCATAGAATCAGTACAGAGAAAATGCTGCCGCTTTGGTTTGTAGAAGGTTTGGCAGAATATTGGTCGTCCGATTGGGATACACAATCAGAAATGGTAATGCGTGATGCAGTTCTTAACGGAAATTTTATTCCTCTTGTTGATTTAGAATATCTCGCCGGATATTTAATGTATAAAGAGGGACAAAAATTTTTAGAATTCGTAGGAAAGAATTATGGTGAAGATAAAGTCCTTTCCATATTAGAAAACTTCTGGAGGTTCAATAAATTTACTGACCTTTTAGAGTTTGTAACCGGCGAGAAAATAAATGATCTTGATAATAAATGGACATACGATTTAAGACAAAAATATTTCCCACTGTACAAAGAGAACTATCCGCATTTCATTCAAGCAAAAAAAATTACATATGCCGGATTTAACTTTGCGCCAAGATTTTATCAGAACGGAAGTAAGAAAGAAATTTATTTTATAGGTAATCATAACGGTTATACATCCGTAATGAGGATGGACTATAAACCCGATAGCTCAAACTATATTGATTCTGAAGTTTTGGTCGAAGGCGAACGTGATGCAATCTTTGAAGCATTTCATTTACTTGAAAATACTTTTTCTGTTTCCTCCAATGGATTACTTGCTTTCGTTACTCGGAGTAAAGCTACAGATGTTTTGCATATTTATTCCATTAAAGAAGAAGAAGTTATTAATACTCTACAGTTTGACGGACTGATTAGAATAAAAGCACCAAGCTTTTCTACGGGAGGTAGTCAAATTGTTTTTTCTGCAACAGATACTAAAGGTTTTGGCGATTTATTTATTTATAATCTAATCACAAAACAACTTACTCGATTAACTGATGATTATTACGAAGATATTGATCCAACATTTAATAAGGACGGAAGTAAAATAATATTTTCATCCGACCGAACTGATGGTTTATTTAAGCAAAAGTATAACCTATTTGAATATGATTTGGCCACTCATGAAATTTCTTACCTGACAAATGTTAACGCAAATATTTCCACTCCGCATTTCTCACCGGATTTTTCAGAACTTTACTTTACAAGTGATTATGACGGTACTTATAATATTTGGAAAATTCCAGTAAACGGTGATAGGGCAAGCGGAATGATTCAAGTTACAAAGTTCATAACAAGTGTTTATGATTTTTCATTTGTTGATAAGAATACTCTTGTTACTTCCGGATTTGAAAATTTTTCTTTTCAATTCTATTCACTTGATTTAAATTCAATAAAAAGCGAAAAATATGTTGCATTTAATTTCGAAAATTTAGGATCGAAATGGATTTCTGAAAGAATCAAATTAACTGCCGAATATGATCGCCTCAAATATGAAAAAGAATACAATCTAGATTATGCAGTCAGTCAATTAATAACTGATCCGGTTTATGGAACACGGGGAGGTGCACTATTAAGCTTAAGCGATCTCTTAGGCGACGAACAGTATGTATTTTATATTTCTAATACTGCAGAGATACAAAGTGAAATTCTGAAAAATTTTAATTTATCACTTGCTCGCGTTAGTTTAAAAGATAGGACAAATTACGGTTTTGGAGTTTTCAATTATTCCGGTAGACGCTACGATATACGAGAATCAGATGAATATTTTAACGAAAGAGTTTTCGGCGGTTATATTTCTCTCATTTATCCATTCTCTTCATTCCAACGTCTTGAAGCTGAAATGGATATAGCAAATTCTGATAAAGAATTATCCGGAAGTTTTATTACTAGAAAATCTCTTCTTGTAACAAATACGATTTCATTCGTTCACGATAATTCTATTTGGGTTGTTACCGGTCCGGTTGATGGTTCACGATTTAGATTATTACTCGGTTACACTAGTGATGTGAAATACAGTAATGTAAACTACTATTCACTTATAGCAGATTACAGAAAATATTTCCGATTGGGTTTAAGAAGCAGTCTGGCAACAAGAGCAGCAATTTTTATTAATGATGGAAAAGAAGCGAGAAGATATTTCGCGGGCGGAAGTTGGGATTTGCGCGGTTGGGATCGTTGGTCTATACGAGGTGAGAAAATGTGGTTATCATCTATTGAATTAAGATTTCCACTGGTAGATCAATTCACAATCAACTTCCCATTCTTTGGTTTATCATTTTTTCAGATAAGAGGAGCGGCATTTTTTGATGCTGGCGCAGCATGGGACCAAAATTACAAAGAAACTTTAGGAAGTATCGGTGTTGGATTTAGAATAAACATATTCAATGCATTTGCCTTGAGATATGATATTGGCAAAAAAATTGAAAAAGATTTTACTCAATTTCAACCTGGTCTATTTTACCAGTTTTTCTTCGGATGGGATTTTTGAAAAAGATTTATATTAAATATATCACACCAATTATTTTGTTGGCTCTTTTAAGCTGTACTCAGCCAATTGCGTTTAAGAATATGATCATTGGCGGCTCCGGATATTTTATGTTCGGGGAAAATCCCAGTAGAACTTTTTATCGGAATTTGTCGATAGAACCTGACATAAATTTAAAATGGAGTGTAGAAACTAGCGGAAGCCAAACTAATACATCTATTATTATTTATGATAATATTCTTTTCGTTGGGGATTTATCCGGCAAGTTATACGCATTTGATAGAACTACTGGCAAAATGTTTGGTTATGAAAAATATACAGGCTCGCTTTCAGTCGCTCCAATCGTAAGTAATTTAAGAATATTTATTTTACTCAATCAGTTCAATGAAAAATATTCAGTACTTAAGCTTTTTGATTACATGAATGGAAATGTTTTATTGGAATCAAAGCTCTACGGCAGTGTCCAAAATGAAATGCTAAAATTGAACGATGGAATTATTGTTCTCACAGATCAAGGTGAAATTATTAAATTTAATTTAATCGGTTCAAGAGAGTGGAGTGTAAACACAACTGTAACCTCAAAATCATCACCGGCATCAAACGGAGACATAATTCTTTTCGGAAATGAAAAAGGGGAGCTGATTGCTGTTTCATCTCAAACTGGTGAAATAAAATATAGAACGAAAATTAGTGGCAGTATTGAAGGAGATTTTACGATTGAAGGAGAATATGCTTACTTCGGAGATAACAACGGAAAATTATTCTGTGCTGAAGTTAAAGATGGTAAAGTTATGTGGAGTGTTAATACAAAAAATAAAATTCTTTCTACTCCGGTTATGAATAATGAAAATATATTTGTAGGAAATCTTGCTGGAGAAATATTCTGTTTCAATAAGTTGTCTGGGAATTTAATTTGGAAAACTGAGACAGGCGGGATAATAAATACAACACCGACACTTTTTAAAAATTATCTTGTTCAGCCAGATCTTAATAGAAAAATTTATTTTATTGATACTAACAATGGAGCGATAACTAAAACTTATGATTATGAAAAGAGAGTTAAACTTTCTCCAGTTTATTATGACGGCATTTTATATTTGGGAACCGATAAAGGAATAATCAATGCGTATCAGATCTCAAATAAAGAATAATAGTTTCGCAGTAAAACTGATTACAATTTTCACGATTTCTTTTGTAAGCAGTTTTGCCCAAGATTGTAAAAGCAAGGTTGAAATTATTACGAACAATGCCGACGCCGGTATTTATATAGATTCATTATTTATTGCAAAGGAAAAAGCTGAAATCAATCTTACTAAAGGAAACCATTTATTATCCATTAAGGATTCTTCCTTAAAGTGGGGGCAAAAAAATATTTACGATACTCTTAAAATACTTGAGTGCGATAAAATTTATCATTTCGACTACGATATGAAACAGATCGAATCTTCTTCGGTGCAACCAAATATTTACGAGTATATAAATAAAAACAAGACAGAAAGTTTCTTCAGCTCAGGTACATTTAAAATCTTGATTGGAAGTGCGGCAGTTTTGGGTGGAGTTGCTGCATATTTTAAGATCAAAGCCGATAGGAAATATGATGATTATCTTCAAACAAAAAATCGTTCCATGCTTGATGAAGTAGATCGTTTAGATCTGTACAGCGGAATAGCTTTCGGATTATTGCAAATTAATTTTGGCTATTTGATTTATAAATTTTTAACAGATTAATGTGCATCCAACCAATTATCACCAACGCCGGTTTCTGCAACAACCGGCACATCTAGCGGTAAAGCATTCTCCATAAGTTTAACAATTAATGGACGCAACTCTTCAACTTCATCTTTGTGCGCATCAAACACCAATTCATCATGTACCTGTAAAACCATTTTGGTTTTTGCTTTTCTTTTTTCCAGCTCTTTATGAATATTAATCATAGCAAGCTTTATCATATCAGCAGCACTTCCTTGAATAGGCATATTAATAGCAACTCGAGCTTCAAATTGCTGAACAACTCTGTTCTTGCTGTTAATATTTTTTAAATATCTTCTTCGTCCATATAGTGTTTCTGCGTATTCTTTCTTCTTTGCGCTGGCAACACAGTCGTCCATAAACTGTCTTACATTCTTAAATGATGAGAAATAACCATCAATAATATTTTTTGCTTCAGCCTGTGATATTCCCAATCGGTTTTTCAAACCAAACGGACCGAGTCCATATAGAATTCCGAAATTCACTTCCTTAGCTTTTCGACGCATATCTTGTGTAACATCTTTTGGATCAACTTTAAATATTAATGCTGCAGTTCTTCTATGAATATCTTCTCCGGATTTAAACGCTTTCATTAAAGTTTCATCATGACAAATACTTGCCATAATTCTTAATTCAATCTGGCTGTAATCAGCGGAAAGAATAACATAGTTCTTATCCCGCGGAACAAATGCTTTACGGATTTCTTTGCCCAGATCCGTTCGGATAGGTATGTTCTGAAGGTTAGGATCGTTGCTTGAAAGTCTTCCGGTAGAAACTGCTGCTTGATTGTACGATGTATGTAATCTTCCTGTGCTAGGATGAATCAGCAGTGGAAGTGAATCAGCGTAAGTTGATTTTAATTTTGATACTTGTCTGTAATCGGAAATAATATCAATGATGGGGTGAGTGCCGCGTAAAGATTCTAATGATTTAGCATCGGTAGAATATCCGGTCTTTGTTTTAGTCGTTTGAGGGAGTTTTAATTTATCAAAAAGTATTTTTTGAAGTTGCTGAGTTGAATTAATATTAAAATTCTCTCCGGCATGTTTTATTATTTCTTTGGAATAGTTCTCAAGTAAAATTTGTAAATCATCACTAAATATTTTTAAACTCTTGGTATCAATTCTTATTCCTGTTCTCTCCATATCTTCCAACACCGGTACAAGTGGGAATTCAATATCGTATGCTAGTTTTTCTAAATTCTCTTTTCTTAGTTGTTTATCAAGAAGCTCATAAAGTCTAAATGTTATATCGGCATCTTCAGCAGAGTAATCGGAAAGTTGATTCGGATCTACTTCAAAAATATTCTCCGGATTTTTTTTAGATCCAATTAAATCAATAAGAGGAATTGGTTTGTATTTTAAATACTTCTCTGATAAATCATCCATACCATGTTTTTCATCCGGATCAATAACGTAACTAGCAAGCATTGTATCGAAATAAAAATTCTTTACATCAATTCCATAATGACGAAGTACTCCAATATCATACTTACCGTTTTGGCAAACTTTTTTAATTTTATTATTCTCAAATAACGGTTTGAATAATTTAACAAAGTCATCTGTAGGTAAACGGTCGGACATATCAGTCGCAAATAGGGAAGAAGATTCAGCGGAAGGATTTGTTGCAACAAAAAATGCTTCTTTAGGTTTTACTGCAAATGAACATCCGGCAAGATTTACATTTAGCGTATCAAGTCCGTCTGTTTCAGTATCGAATACAAATAATTCACTATCCGATAATTTCTGTACTAGTTCTTTAGCTTCTTTATAAGACAGTATCAATTTATACTTCACTTTGCTTTTATTGAAAACAACTACCTCCGTATTATCTACTTCAACAATAGGCGTTTCCTTTATCTCTTCTTTTATTTCTTCCTTTTTCTTAATAGGTTCTTCTGCATTTTGCTCAAGAAAAAGTTTTTTAAGTTTGTTTGCGAATGATTTGAACTCAAGAGCGCCGAATATTTTAAGAAGTTTTTCAATATCGGGATTATGAAATTTTGCTTCATCAAAATTCATGTGAAAAGGAGTATCAATCTTAATCGTGGCAAGTTCTTTAGAAAGAAATGCGTTCTCTTTGCTCTCGGTAAGTTTGTTAACAATACTTGCTTTATCAATTTGATCTATATTCTTATAGATATTTTCAAGTGTTTTAAATTTTTGAATAAGCGGAACTGCAGTTTTTGGACCTATTCCTGCAACTCCCGGAATATCATCTGAAGAATCACCAACAAGTGCTAAATAGTCAATCATTTGAATCGGCTCAAAACCCATTTCCTCACGAACTTTATCTTCATCAAGAATCACAATCTCATCAGTTGATTTCCCCGGTTTAACAACTCTTATATTTTCAGAGATCAGTTGAATGTAATCTTTATCCGGAGTGATAGCATAACAATCAAATCCTTGTTTCTCTGCTTCTTTAACTGCTGTACCGATTAGATCATCAGCTTCGTAACCGGGTAAAATATAAATTGGAATATTGAACGCTTCTATAATTTCTTTAATCCTTTGAATTTGCGGAATCATATCTTCAGGCATTGCTTGACGTGATGATTTATAATGCTCATACTTTTCATGTCTAAAAGTTTTTTCTTTTGAATCAAAACCAACTGCAAGATAATCCGGTTTAGTGTCTTCAATAATTTTGAATAGCTGATTTAGAAATCCAAACACTGCAGATGTTGGTTCGCCACTGGCCGTAATAAGAGGACGGGAAATAAAAGCGTAGTATCCTTTGTAAGCGAGTGCCATAGCATCAATAATTACAAATTTTCTCTTTATAGAATTCTTGCTGTTAGTTGTTTTTTTAACGGTGCCCATCTTAACTCGTTTAGTTATTTTGGTTATATTTTCAATAGAGAATATAGTGACATTCATACATTATCTACAAAACGATAGGACATTCTTTATGCGGATCATTTTAAGAGTAATTTTTATCCTTGTTTTCTTTCTGCCTTTTATTTCGAATTGTCAAAATGTACAAAGAGATTCATTCTATGTAGCTAATTGGAACCTGGAAAACTTGTTCGATACGATTGATGATCCCGTTAAGGATGATAAAGAATTCTTACCTGATTCACCGCATCAGTGGAATGATGAAAAATATGAACAAAAACTTTCCAATCTGGCAAAAGTTATTAATTATATGAACAACGGATGCGGCCCGGATATTTTATCGGTTGAAGAGGTTGAAAATATAAATGTTCTAAAAAGATTGATCTACGAATTAAGAGACAGAGATTATATAATTGCTCACCGCGATTCCCCCGATGCAAGGGGTATTGATGTAGGACTGCTCTATGATAGGAGTGTATTCGATATTGACAGCTTAGCAGCAATTCATGTCGAACTTCCTGATCACTATCCAACTCGAGATATTCTTCATGTAGTATTGATTCATAAAAAGAGTAAAGAAAAAATTCATGTTTATGTTAACCATTGGCCATCAAGAAGAGGCGGAGAACAAAAATCAAATATCAATCGTATAACAGCAGCAGAAGTTTTAAAAAGCAGTTTGGATACACTTGCATCAACTTCACCAAAAAGTAATGTAATTATTCTTGGTGATTTCAATGATGAACCGAATAATGAATCTATTGAACAGCATTTAGGTGCAAAAGATTTTGATTGCGGTAGTAAAACAAATTCATCATTAGTAAATCTAGCTTATAAAAAATTTTCGAATAAAGAAGGATCTTATCTTTTCGGTGGAAAGTTTGATATGATCGACCAAATAATTATTTCAACAACTTTTCTTGATGGGAAACGTCTTGAGTATGATTGTAATTCATTTGATGTTATTAAACCGCCGTTTATGATATCACAAGAAGGGAATCGAAAGGGAGGTGCTATCCCAACTTTTAGAGGAAATATTTATGTAGGCGGCTATAGCGATCACTATCCGGTTGGTGCAAAATTTAGAATGAGAGGGAAATAATGAAATCCGAAAAAGTATTTCTTTTGTTTGGAGCTTCCGGTGATTTGGGAAGAACAGCCGTGGATTATTTTCTAGATCAAGATTATGATCAATATTATTTTTTTACCCGTAAAATGTTTGAATTGAAATCAACTAAGAAACATGACATGATTTTAATTTCGGATATGACAAGCGAAGAAAATGTTGCACAAGCTTTTCAAAGCGTTATCCGGAAAGAAAGCGTAAATTATTTTTTATTTGATACTATCGGTGCTTATACAGGCGGTGAATCAATAGCAGATACTCAGTATGCAGATTTCTTAAAAATGCTTAACATAAATCTTTGCACTGCTTTTTTAATTTCAAAATATTTCTATAAGCTAGTTGAACACACAAACGGTTCTTCAATTTGTTTTACAAGTGCACAATCAAGTTTACATCCTGAAGAAAATAGAGCAGCTTATAACATTTCCAAACACGCACTTAATTTTTTAGTTAGGACTTTATCATATGAAGGCAAAAAAATTAATTTAAGCGCTAACGCTGTTGCACCATACATCATTGATAGTGCTGCAAATCGTGAATGGGTTAAAGATACAACGCAATTGGTTACAACATCTGAAATATGCGATGTTGCCCATTCATTTTTCCAAAACTATAAAACTGTTACTGGAAATATTGTAGAACTTCCAGGAAGTATCGGTTGAAATGGTTATTTTGCTTTTATAAAATAAATCTTGTCTGAATAATTGGAGTATATATGAGTTTAAGTGAAAAAATAAATCAAGACTTAAAAGCTGCAATGCGTTCTGGAGATAAAATTCGTTTAGAAACAATTCGTTCAATTCGCGCTTTAATTCTAGAATTTGAAAAAAGCGGAAGCGGTAAAGAATTAACTCCCGAAGAAGAAATAAAAATGCTCACATCAGCAGCAAAAAGAAGAAAAGAATCAATTGAGCAGTTCCGCAATGGCGGCAGAATAGAACTAGCAGAAAAAGAAGAAGCGGAATTGAAGATCATCGAGGAATATCTGCCGAAACAACTTTCTTTAGATGAAATTTTAGAAGAGATTAAGAAAATAGCAGTTGAGGTTGGTGCAAAAGCTAAAGAAGATTTCCCAAAATTAATGCCCGCTGCTGCAAAAGCACTTAAAGGTAGAGCTGACGGGAAAATTGTTAAAGAAATCGTAGAAAAATTATTGAGCGGTAATTGAATTATCTCGATTATATAATCATTGTTATAATACTGATCGGGTTTCTGCTCGGGTTTAAGGATGGACTTGTAAGGAAACTCATTGGATTACTTGGATTAATTATTGGAATAGTTTTAGCTTTTCAGTTTTCAGGAACAGTCGGCAAGTTGCTTATCCGCTTTTTTAACAATGATGAATATTTATCAAGTGTAATTGCGGGTATTTTAATTTTTCTTGTTGTGATTTTAATTGCAACGATAATAAAAAGAATAGTTCACCCGTTTGATAAAGTGAACCGTTTAATCAATCAAGTGCTAGGCGGAGTTATAGGGGCAGTGCAGATTATTTATTTTATGAGTGCGGTATTTTTATTCCTCAATATATTCGGGTTTCCAAAATCTGAACAAAGGAAAAATTCGTTTTCTTACGACGATGTCCTTAATTTGATTCCAAAGACAATAGATTTTGCAATGGGCCAGAAATCAAAAGCATCTGATTATTTCAAGCAATACATAGAAAAAAATGATTTAGACAACTCTATTAAAATTGAGACACACCCTAAAAAATAATGATAACTAAAGACGTTTTAGAAAAATTAGAGTTTAATAAAGTTATAACACATATTGAAAAGTATTGCTCTACAGACAACGGTAAAAACGCAATCCAGAATTTGATCCCGCTTGAATCCATTGAAGAAATAAAAAAAAACGGTGAGCAAGTAAACGAAGCTAAAGAAATTCTTATCAAGAATGATATACCGCCGCTCGAATATTTACCTGATCTCAATGATGTTCTTTCACGAAGCAGAATCGAAGGTTCAGTTCTGACTTCTAAACAGATTCTAGATGTTTTGAAACTTGCCGAAACTTCCCGCAAACTTTTTCAATTCTTAAAATCGAAAGATAATTCGCAAACATATCTAAAAGAATTTACAGATCAACTTTTAGTTGATAAAGTTTTTGAACATCAAATTGGTAAAGTGTTTACAGAGAATGGCGAGATTAGAGATGATGCAAGTCCAAAGCTTAAAGAAATTCGAATTGAGATAAGAGAAAAAGACGCAGCTCTTCGTAAACAGGTTCAAAAATTATTGAAGCAACTGAGCGATTCTTATTTAGTTCAAGAAGAATATATAACTCAACGCGATGGAAGAATTGTTCTGCCGGTTAAGTCGGAACACAAACGGCATGTAAGGGGATTTGTTCATTCTGAGTCTTCAACCGGGCAGACGGTTTATATCGAACCTGAAGAAACTTTAGAATTAAATAATGAAATACTATCGCTGAGCTTTGCTGAAAAAAGAGAAATAGAAAAAATATTAAGAGTATTAACTGAAAGAATTGGCCAGATAAGTATTGAGTTAAAAAAATCATTACAAGCTATTGCTGTATTGGATTCAATATTTGCCAGGGCAAAATACTCAATAGAAATTATCGGCTCTCACCCCGGATTTAACGAAGACAAACCATTTGCATTCATTGATGCACGACATCCAATTCTTATTAAACGGATCGGGCATAAAAATACAGTACCGATGAATTTAAAAATGGATAATGTAAATGTTATTCTTATTACTGGACCCAATGCCGGTGGTAAAACAGTTACATTGAAAACAACAGGTTTGTTGATTTGTCTTGCTCATGCAGGTATTCCGATTCCGGCTCACCCGGATTCAAATTTTCATTTTGTTGAAAAAGTCTTAGTTGATATCGGTGATGCACAATCTATCGAAGATGATCTGAGTACTTTTAGTTCACATCTAAAAAATATTAAACATATTATAGAAGAAGCCAGCAATAAAACTTTAATAGTTCTTGATGAGATTGGAACTGGTACTGATCCAGCGGAAGGTGCTGCCATTGCTACCGGAATGTTAATTACACTTCGTGATAAAGGTGCGAAAGTATTAGCAACAACACATCACGGCAGTTTGAAATTGATTGCAAATCAATTGGATAAATTTCAGAATGCTTCTATGGAATTTGATACAGATGAATTGAAACCTACTTACAAATTTAATCAAGGAATGCCTGGCTCTAGTTATGCTTTTGAGGTTGCAAACAGAATCGGGTTTGATGAGAAATTTATTACTCTGGCCAAAGAGTATTTAGATACCGATAAAACCAAGATTGAAGATTTTCTCGTTTCGCTTGAAAAGAAATCAAAAAACTTAAAAGAACAATTAAATAAAACCGAAAGAGAAAATTCCAGACTGAAGGGATTAACAAATCTTTATCAAGACAAGATTGAAAAGCTTGAGCAGCAGAAAAGAGAAATATTAGCTCAAACGAAAGAGAAAGCCGAAACATATTTAAGCGAAGTAAACAAAAAAGTTGAAGAGTCAATTAGAAACATTCGGGAATCTCAAGCGAAGAAGGAAGTAATTAAAGAAGAAAAACTGAAGATTGAAGAGATCAAAAAAGAAAGTACTATAATCTTTAAGAAGGAGAAGAAACAGAAAGATGAAAAGGTTGAATTAGTGAAAGGTGATTATGCTTCTATTAAGGATACAACTTCGGTTGGTGTGATTGAAGAAATTAATAAAGAAAAAAATAAAGCTGTATTAAGTGTCGGTACTTTAAAGATCAAAACAAAATATTCTGACTTAGTACCGGCCAAAAAATCTGAAATTGATCAAAGAGAAAAAAAATCATTTAGCTTAAATCAAGATGAAATAAGTTATCGTTTGGATATCCGAGGCAAAAGAGCTGATGAAGCAGAATTTGAGATTATTAAATTTTTAGACAACACTTATGTAGGCGGAGCAGATCGTGTTGAAATACTTCATGGAAAAGGAACCGGCGCACTCAAACAATTAGTACAGGGAATTTTGAGGAATAATCATTCCGTTAAAAATTACTATTTTGCAAATATTGAATACGGCGGTGATGGCATTACTATAGTTGAATTCAAATAATTTATGATTAAAAAAATACTAATTGCAAACCGCGGAGAAATTGCTCATCGTGTAATTAAAGCTTGCAGAGAATTAAATATTACATCTGCAGCAATTTATTCCGAAGCTGATAAATTAGCTTTACACGTTCGAAGAGCAGATGAAGCTTATCTAATTGGACCATCACCGGCAAGTGAATCATATCTCAACAAAGAAAAAATTATAAAATTAGCTAAAGAAATCGGGGCAGACGCAATTCATCCCGGATATGGTTTCTTATCGGAGAATGCTGAATTTATTAGAATGGTAGAGGAATCGGGAATAATTTTTATCGGTCCATCTTCCAAATCTGTTAAGATGATGGGAGAGAAAACATCAGCAAGAAGATTAATGAAAGCTAATAACGTTCCCATTGTACCCGGTACTACTGAACCAATAAAAAATATTGAGGAAGGGAAAAAGATTTCTTCTGAAATTGGTTATCCGGTTATGCTAAAAGCAGCGGCAGGCGGGGGCGGAAAAGGAATGCGGAAAATTTCTAATGATGAAGAATTTGAATCCGCATACAACCGTGCTAAGAATGAATCACTTAAAGCATTCGGCAATGATGATGTTTATCTTGAAAAATTTATTGACCATCCGAAACATATCGAAGTACAAATACTCGCCGATAAATTTGGAAATTATATTCATCTTTTTGAAAGAGAATGTTCCGTTCAAAGAAGACATCAAAAGGTAGTAGAAGAAGCTCCTTCAATAGCAGTTGATGAAACAACGAGGGAAAAAATTACTAAGGCTGCAATTGATGCTGCTAAAGCTTGCAAATACTACAACGCGGGTACAATAGAATTCTTAATGGATTCAAATAAAAATTTTTATTTCCTTGAGATGAATACACGGCTTCAAGTTGAGCATCCGGTTACAGAAATGATTACCGGAGTAGATATAGTAAAACAGCAAATAAAAATTGCTTCAGGAGAAAAACTTTCTCTAAAACAAGAGGATATAAAAATTCATGGCCACGCTGTAGAATGCAGAATTTATGCTGAAGATGTTGATAATAATTTTGCACCGTCAACGGGTAAGATTGTACATCATCGTTTAACATCCGGTCCCGGAATCCGAATTGATAGGGGAATTGATGTGATGAGTGAAGTTCCGATCTATTATGATCCGATGCTGTCAAAAGTTATTGCTTGGGGAATTGATAGAGACGAAGCGATTGTGAGAATGCAAAGAGCATTGGGTGAATATCAAATCAGCGGAGTTATTACAAACATTCCGGTATTCAGATGGATACTTAATCAAAAAGTTTTTATAGATGGTTCTTTCGATATAAATTTTCTAGATAATGATTTTATGCCGCTTGTCCCGGATAAATGGAAAGATACTTCATCCGTAGAGTATGAAGAAATTGCAGCAGTGTTTTCCGCATTATTGAAATCCCAAGAACTGGAATTATCAGTATCAAAAAATAATGTTGGTGCAGGTAATTTATGGCGGGATCAGAATTATGAATGATATGATAATTACAATCAACAACAGAAAGCATTCCATTAGAATAAATAATAGCAATGAAATAGAAATTAATAACAGTAAAGTTCCTGTAGAATTATCACAAATCAATAACAGCTCTTACTTACTAAAGTTCGGAAATAAGATTTTCGAAATAACTGCACACAAACTTGACAAAGAGAAATATGGGATATTAATAGACGGTTCTTATTTTGATGTATTGGTCCGTACACAACTTCAGGAAAGTGCAAATGATCTTCAAAAAAATAAAAATGTTACGTCAAAGAAATTGAATATCAAAGCTCCGATGCCTGGGTTACTATTAAAACTGAAAAAAAATATCGGTGATCAAGTAATAGTTGGAGAACCATTATTAATTCTTGAAGCGATGAAAATGGAGAATGAAATAAGATCGCCTGTCGATGGAATAGTAAAGGAAATCCTATTTAAGGAAGGACAGTCGGTGGAAAAGAATTCTATTATTCTGACATTCGAATAAGAAATCTTATTTGCTTTTAGAATACAATTACTTATATTTTCTAAGAATTTAATTCATTCAAAAGGAGGATATGTGAAGAAATTAATTACCTTATTACTAATCTCTGTTTTATTTGTAAGTAGTGCATATGCAGGTGGATTCCAAATTGGAACTCAGAATGCTAGAGCCATGGGTATGGCAGGTGCTTTTGTTGGTATGGCATCGGATGCTTCATCAATTTATTTTAATCCAGCAGGTTTATCAAATGTAAAGGGTTTTAATTTAGTTGCAGGTACAACTTTAATTATGCCTACGGTAGATTTTACAGGACCCAAACCTTTAACTACCAAGACGCAAACAGTTGCAAGAACATTTACTCCGATTAATTTTTATGGAGCGTACGCAGTTAATGATAAATGGACTGTGGGTGTAGGTGTTTTTAATCCTTACGGTCTTGGTTCAGAGTGGCCTGATGGATGGATTGGAAAAAGTTTAGCAGTAAAAACCGAATTACAAACGTTTTATATCAATCCTACAATTGCATACAAAGTAAATGAATATTTTTCGGTTGGCGTCGGATTTTCTTTTGTAATTTCAAAAGTAAAATTCTTACAAGCAATTGATATTCCACCTATTCCTTTAGCACCAGGCGCAACACTGCCTGCTGCTAATAATGTCAAAATAAATTTAGATGGCCAAGGCGATCCAACATTTACTTTTAATTTCGGATTTTTATTTAAACCAGATGATAAATTTTCATTTGGATTTTCTTACCGACATAATGTAGAACTTACTTTTTCAGGAGACCTTACATTTGAAGGTTTGCCAGCTAAACCAACAGGCTTCCCACTCGGACATTCAAATTTATTCCCAGACGGTAAAGGTAAAACAACTATAACTATGCCGTATGATATTCGTGGCGGAATTTCTTTTAATGCAACAAAAGATTTCACCATAAATGCTGATGTTATGTTTGTAGGTTGGTCAAGCTATAAATACCTAAATGTTGATTTCGATAAAAATACTTCAGCTTGGAAAGATTTAATGTCGCCAAAGTATTGGGAAAATTCAATGACATTTAGAATTGGCGGTGAATATAGAATAAAAGATTTAGCACTACGTGCCGGTTATGTTAGAGATGGTTCGCCTATTCCTACAAAATATATGGATCCATCATTACCAGGTGCTGGTCGTAACGAATTTACACTTGGTGTTGGTTATCAATTCACTCCTATGATTCGTGCTGATGTAGCTTATCAATATATATCATTCAAAAATGATGTTGGTGATTCAAAATTACCATTTAATGGTTTATACGAAAACTCTACCAACTTATTTGGATTTAACTTAGCATTTAATTTTAATTGAAGTTTCTTAAAAGAGGGATGGTAATTACCACCCCTTTTTTTGATTTTTAGTTTGTTACACGATTTATTTTTTGTTTTTGTAAATTAAGGATGACTTTAGTCATCCTTTTTTATTAATACAGGTCATGTTATGAAAACATTAAATGTATTATCAATTCTACTTATTATAGGATTTTTTGGATGTTCAGCATCAGAAGAAACAACTAAACAGACTGAGAAGAAAGAACCGGATGTTTATATTTTTGATGACGTACAAAAAGATGAGGTAAATATTCTAGATACTGCTAAAGCTGTTCCCTCTGTACAAGAAGTAAAAGTTGAGCCAGTGGAAACAGACTCTGTTAAAATAGAACAGCCAATCAGTACGAAGAAATTTATTATTCAGTTGGGCGCATTCACAACAAAAGAAAGAGCTGAAACATTTATCAATGAAAACAAAAGTAAAACTGAATTAACAATGAGTATTATTTACAGGGAACAGATAAAACTTTATGCTGTCCAGCTTCCGCAATTAACTACTAAAGAAGAAGCAGAAAGGACCCGCAATAATCTTTGGCAGACTCCATCATTTAAAGATGCTTTTATCATAACAGTTGAATAATCAATGAATCCGGTTTTACAAAATATTATTGTTACAATCGGTGGATTAGTATATGTGTTTGGTATAGTTGCAATAATGGATTTTGCAGTTAAGAAAGGATTCCCTCAGGATTTATCGCGCAAAGTTGTTCATATAGCAGCAGGATCATGGTTAATCTTTTGGCCATTGTATAATGTCGATCATTGGACTAAATTTTTAAATATCACTCCGGCGTTTATCTGGACAATATTGCTTCTCATAAAAGGTTTTACTGCCAAGCCTGATGATCAAGCTGTAAAAACTATGACTAGAACCGGTGATAGGAGAGAACTTCTAAAAGGTCCGTTATATTTTACATTGGTTATGAATATTATGGGCACACTATTTTTTTATTCACCGGGCGCGTTATTATCAATGGGTTTTCTCGGATGGGGCGATGGATTAGCTCCGGTATTTGGTAAAAGATTTGGTAAACATAAGTATCATATATTTTCAGATAAGACTATTGAAGGCAGTATTGCTTTCTTTTGCTTCGGATTTTTAGGTGCTTTGATTTTTAGTTTACTATTCTTCGGACAAATCAATATATTATTATTAGTTTCAGCAGCAGTTGTAACTACTGTTATAGAAGGATTTAGCCCAAAGGATATTGATAATATTTTAATTCCTATTTTTTCAATGATTGTCTATTATCTCTTTTTATGATAAATTAATTATGGAATTCATTAACAACAAAAATAAGGGGGCGTCATGGCTTTCTCATTAAACAAAGTAATGTTGATTGGTAACCTCGGTAATGATGCCGAGACAAGATTTACTACCAATAATTTATCAGTTACATCTTTTTCTGTTGCTACAACAAATAGTTATAAAGGAAAAGACGGTAACTGGGTAAATGAAACAACTTGGCATAATGTAGTTTCTTTCAATCTTCCGGATTTTTATAAAGAATCCTTAAAGAAGGGAAAGAAATTTTATGTTGAAGGTAGAATTCAAAAAAGAGATTATACTGATAAAGAAGGTATTAAACGGTACGTTACCGAGGTAATCTCTGAAAAACTTATTCCTCTTGAGGGCCGAGAAGCAGGTGGAGGAGAGAGTGTTGGAGACAAATCCGGATTCTCTGCAGGTGAACCGGACACTGCTTCACAAGGTGTTGATGATGATTTACCATTTTAATGCGAATGTTGAACAAGTAAGGATAATATCATAGTTGGAATTTGGCTGGTCTATAAAAATTCTTCTTATAATAATTTGTTTTATTCTTTCGGCTTTTTTCTCCGGCTCAGAAGTTGCACTATTTTCTTTTGATAAGAAGAAAACTCGCGAATTCAAGAAGCAGCATAAAATTATAGGCAGCTATCTCCAATCTTTATTAGAAAATCCGCGCCGTCTTCTTGTAACTATTCTTATTGGTAATACAATTGTTAATGTAGCAGCTTCAATCATAGCAGTAATGCTAGCGCTTGAAGCTGCACAAGTATTTGGTTTTTCTGTTGAATTAGCATTAATAATTCAAATTCCACTTTTAACAATTCTAATTTTAATATTTGGCGAAGTTAGTCCGAAACTTTGGGCTAATAAATATCCGGCTCAGTTTGTACGGATTACTGCAGTACCATTATATTGGTTAGGGATCATATTATATCCAATATCAAAAATCCTTACTGATCTTTTAAGACTTCTTTCTTCCAGGATAAACATTGATCGAACAAAAACTGCTCTTCATGGAACCGATATAAAGGATCTAGCTGATCTAAGTATTGAAACCGGAACAATCGAAGAGGGCGAACATGAGTTGATCCACGGGATTGTTTCTTTTAAAACTGTTACCGCCCGGGAAGTAATGACTCCGCGTGTGGATATCGCAGCTGTTTCTCTTGATACTGATTTTGATGAGATGATGAAAATAATTAATGAATCCGGCCACAGCAGGATTCCTCTTTATGAAGACAGCTTAGATAAAGTAATTGGAATAATTTACGCCAAAGATCTGCTGCCGTATTTAAGCAACCCGGAAATTCGTAAATCACTTTCCCTTAAAAATATTGCCAGGGAAGCAATGTTTGTTCCGGAGACTAAACTTATTAATGTTCTTCTGCATGATTTCCAGGAAAAGAATATGCATTTAGGAATTGTTGTTGATGAATATGGTGGCACATCCGGATTGATTTCACTCGAAGATATTCTTGAAGAAATTGTTGGCGAGATTCGTGATGAATACGACCGTGAAGAAAATGAAATTGTAAAATTGAATGAAAATAGTTTTATGATCTTAGGCAAAGTCTCAATTGATGAACTGAATGAGTTGCTGAATCAAGATTTTTCATCTGAGAATGACGACTATGATACTGTCGGAGGATTTATATTTAATCAAGCTGGAATAATTCCACAGCAGGGGTTTCACTTAATCCACAATAACTATAAATTTACCGTTAAAGAAGTAGTCAACAAACGTGTAAACAAAGTTCTTGTTGAAAAAGTAAACTAACTTATAAAAATGAAAAAAGGTTGCTTCATTTCAGCTGTTGTTGTGTTTACACTTCTTGTAGGAACAGTTGTTTATTTTATAAAATATAAAAAAGATTTCTTTAAGAATTTTTCTAGAGATAAAATAATTAATGTTGCTGCTAATGAATTTGACAAGAAATTAAAAGATGTGAAAGCATCTGTTTACCGCGATTCAATGAAAATAGCTGTTCATAATTTTTTGGATGAATCAAAAAAATATAATTTTGATTCTGTTATTACACGTATACAAGATGTTATGGATGATGCCCGTATCTTGTATCACGATGGTATAGTTGACTCAGCGGATTTTAATCACATAAAAAAAATAATAAATCGTTATGAAAAATCAGAGAAAAACAGAAATTAAAGTAGGTGTAACAGTCTTACTTGCTATCATTATTTTTTTATGGATCCTTGGCTGGGCAAAAAATTGGTCCTTAAGTTCAAATCGTAAAGAGATCTCAGTTGAGTTTAATTCAGCTGCAGGACTTGAAGTTGACGATCCGGTAACGGTAAGCGGTGTCCGGAAAGGATATGTGGAGGATATAAAATTTAACGGCAATAAAATAATTACACTTTTGAATATTCCTTCAGATATAATTATTAAGGAAGACGCAAAATTTTCTATTATGATGCTTGATCTTATGGGCGGGAAAAAAGTAGAAGTTAATCCCGGCGAGTCTATTAATGAATTGGATTATAAAAAACTTCAGCATGGCAACTTTGAAGGCGATATTGCTTCTGCTATGGCTATGCTTGGGTCTGTTCAAAACGATCTTGTAGATGTTATCAGAGAAGTGAAGATTTCAATGACTGCATTGAACAAAACTATCACAGATGAAAAATTTACGAGCGACCTTAAATCATCCGTTAGTAATCTTGCTAAGATGACAGATAACCTCAACAGACTTATTGTAACTAATAAAGATGAATTAAATAAATTATTGAAATCCGGAAATGAAGTGACAAAAAACTTAAACAGTTTCATGGATGCAAATCGAGATACTCTAGCTCTAACAATCAACTCAGTCCACGATGTTATGAAAACATCAAAAGAACTTTTAACCAAATTAAATGATTTCATGGACAAGACGAATTCGAATCAAAATAATTTTGGTAAACTATTAAATGATTCCGGCTTAATGAATGATCTCAAAACAACAATTCAGCAGGCAAAAGATCTAACGAAAATTCTTATTGAGCAGTTGAAATCTAAAGGTATTGAAGTCAATGCTCACGTTTTCTAAAATTAGATCAATACTTCTCTTCTTATTATTCTTATCAAACTATTTTATTTTGTTTGCCGGAAGTTCAGCTCGAGAGGGAAGAGGGTAATATGGTTTTGGGAATTGGAATAGATATAATCGAGATTGAAAGAATTAAAGAGAGCGTTGATAAGTTCGGCAAAGCTTTCTTAAAAAAGATTTACACCAAAACGGAACTTGATTACTCACTTTCCCGAAAAAATAAATACCAGCATCTTGCCGCACGCTTTGCCGCAAAAGAAGCAATCTACAAAGCACTCTCCAACGATACCAATACAGCTTACAGCTGGCAGGATGTTGAAATTTACAATGAATTGAATGGACTTCCGAAAGTAAAATTTTACGGCGCATTAAAAGATTATCTCAATCACGGTAAAGAATTAAAAATATCTATGAGTCATTCCGAACATTACGTTACTTGCGTTGCAATTCTTACTCTTCATCTTTAATATTTGAAGGAACATTGATATGAAGATTAAACTAAATAGTATTTTCGTAGCCGACCAGGACAAAGCTCTAAAGTTTTACACTGAAATTTTAGGATTTGTTAAAAAAAATGATATACCAATCGGTGAATACAAATGGCTGACAGTTGTCTCACCCGATGAACCTAACGGAACCGAGTTAGTCCTTGAACCGAATGCCAATCCCGCTGTAAAGACTTTTCAGGAAGAAATTTTTAAGCAGGGAATACCGCTTACTGCGTTTGAGGTTGATGATGTACATAAAGAGTACGAAAGATTAAAGAAACTTGGTGTAACTTTTCTTATGGAACCGACAGAAATGGGTTCGGTAACTATTGCAAAGTTTGATGATACTTGCGGTAACTTAATTCAGATTTATCAAGTTTAATATTGTTCCTATATTCTGATATTACATCTAGAAAAAACATTTTTTTGTTTGCTGAACAAATTCTTCTAAAAGTTGTGACAAACTGCCGCTGAGAAACGTCTAAACTTTCAATTGATCTTAAAATTTCATCTCAAAAAACTTTTACATTTATTGTAACCTCACAGTAGAAGTATTAGTCATAATTGATGAACAATTATTCTGATCGGAGTTTTGATGAAAAATTATTACAAATTAATTATGATTTTAGCTTCTCTCACTTCTACAATCTCAACCCAACAATTATCAGCACAACAAGAAAACCAAAAGACAAGAACTGAAGCTGTAAGAATTGACAAATCGTTTGAACTTACCGGAAAGTTAGATAACCCTGCCTGGGCTAAAGCAAAACCAGTTGATTTGAATATAGAATTTAAACCGGCAGATAATGTTCCTGCTCAGCAAAAAACTTTTGCTTATATATTATATGATGATGATAATATTTATTTCGGTTTTAAATGTTTAGATCCTGATACTAAACAAATTCGGGCTAATATTTCCGATCGGGACAAATTATGGCAAGATGATTATATAGGAGTTTTAATTGATACTTACGGAGATTATCAAAAAGCTTACGAACTATTTGTTAATCCATTTGGAATACAAGGCGATGGTTTAGCAACTTTGAATAATGAAGATATGTCTGTTGATTTGATTTGGTATTCTGCAGCTTCTATAAACAATGAGGGCTGGACTGCTGAGTTTAAAATTCCATTCAAGAGTTTATCACTTCCTAACAAAGAAGAACACATTTGGCCGCTTCACCTTATAAGAAATCTTCCCCGCGACAGCAGAATAATGATATCATGGGTGAGGATAGATAGAAACATTCCATCAATATTTCCTCAAGCAGGATTACTGACAGGATTAAAAAATATAAAAGGCGGAGGTGCATTAGAACTTCTTCCGTATGCAATCGGTCAACTTAACGGCTTAAGAGAAGATTTTAATGATCCGAATTCGAAATTCAAATACAATCCGTTAGAAGGAAGAGTTGGCGGAGGAATAAAATATTCACCGAGTCCGAATATTTCTTTGGAGGCCGTGATAAATCCCGATTTCAGTCAGATCGAATCCGATGCAGATCAAATTGATGTCAACACAACTTTTGCTCTTGACTACGAAGAGAAGCGTCCTTTCTTTTTAACAGGTAATGATCTAATCCATGCGCCTATGTATTACTCGCGTTCGATTAATAATCCCTTAGCTGCAGCTAGAGTTATAGGCAAAGCCGATAAACTTTCATTCTTGTACC
>Ga0209514_10001612_pt1 | contig 38071 bp, 33 predicted proteins | sample Subgrocontami58m_FD_187452 | JGI IMG/M metagenome (GOLD analysis project Ga0209514, IMG submission 187452) | Subsurface groundwater microbial communities from S. Glens Falls, New York, USA - GMW37 contaminated, 5.8 m (SPAdes) (version 3) | ecosystem: Environmental > Aquatic > Deep subsurface >...
TGCAGCATGTAGCCTATCTTTAACCTCATTCTTCATAATCGGATTCATAAACGGTATCGGGAATATCTCATCACCAACAGTTTCATGATAAAGCGTATGGCAGCCTATTTCATGGCCATTTTTTCTTACCAATCTCACTATCCCATGTGATGCCTCTGCCGCTTTTCCAGTAAAGAAGAACGTAGCCTTTACATTGTATTTCCTTAATATCTTAAGAATCTTTGGTGTCCCATATTTCAACCCATTATATTCAGTAGTCCAGCTCCCCACATCCGATTCCATATCAAATCCAAACAAAACCACAATCCTTTTTATATTCATCTCAGAATTTCTTTCTCAATATAAGGTGAAAATGGCTTTGACCCTTTTTCTGTAATTTCATATTCCGTCTCTATCTCCCATAAGACTATCCAATCCTTATTTAAGAATACTATAGAACAGAATCTGACCAATGTCAAGAATAGCCTGTTATCCACATATGATAATGTCCTATTTGCCACAAATAGAAATGTCCTATTCTAAGTATGCTATAATACCTTCTTTAAAAGGAGGATATTATGGCAGGAAAGGACATTATCATGATAAGCGAGAGGGAATTAAATAGGTCACACATAATTCACAAGGTATTAGACAAGAAGTTAAAGCAGGTTAAAGCAGCAGGGATTTTAAATTTAAGTGACAGACAGATAAGGAGGATAGTAAAGAGAGTTCGGAAAGAAGGCAAGACAGGTGTAATACACAAGTCACGCGGTAGGTTTTCAAACAGAGCAATACCAAAGAGGATAAAAGATAAAGTAATAAAACTCTATAGAGAGAAATACGGAGATTTTGGTCCAACACATGCATCTGAAAAACTCTTTGAGACGCATAAGATTAAGATGGGGATACAGACTCTTCGCAACTGGCTTATAAAAGACGGGGCATGGCAGATAAGGAGAAAACATAGAAAGCATCGTCAGTGGCGTGAGAGGAAACACTACTTTGGTGAAATGATACAGATAGATGGTTCAGATCACGATTGGTTTGAAGGCAGAGGCCCTGAATGTGTGCTTATGGGATACATAGATGACGCTACAAACAACGTGTTTGCAAGATTCTATGAGTATGAAGGGACTATTCCTCTGATGGATAGTTTTAAGGGTTATATAGAGCTCTGTGGTATACCACAAAGTGTGTATATAGATAATCACACGACATATAAATCCCCTAAAAAGCGTTCAATAGAAGATGAATTAAACAATACGGAGCCCTTGAGTCAGGCAGGTAGAGCATTGAAAGAACTTGGTGTAGATGTGATACACGCTTACTCACCTCAGGCCAAAGGTAGGGTTGAGAGGCTCTTCAGGACATTACAGAATAGACTCATAAAGGAGATGAGATTGATAGGTATTAAGACGATAGGGAATGCGAACAAATTCTTAGAATACTATCTACCGATACACAACAAGAGATTCAGTTTTAAGGCTATAGGGGATGGGAATTTACATAGAGAGTTACCCAAAGGTATAGATTTGGACAGGATACTATGTATAAAGACTAAGCGGGGTTTAAGGAACGATTTTACTGTCCGCCATAGTAAGAGACTCTACCAGGTGATTGACCATGTAAACACAAAGGCAGTTATAGTAGAAGATAGAATAGACGGTTCTATGTTTATAACGTACAAAGGCACAGCCTTAAAGCATAGAGAAATAAGTGAACGTCCGGTAAGAGAAAATAGACAAGAGAAGAAGTATATATTTAAGCCAAAGAAGATATATAGACCACCAGCGGATCATCCTTGGAGGAAGTTCAAGATAAGACCACAGATTAGTCCTTATCAACAAATGGAAAAAGTAGCATAAGAATAGAGATCTGTTTAATGAAAGGGCTAAAAGGGGAGGTAAACACTGTTACCAAAAACATAAGAAAATAGGACATTTCTATTTGTGTAAAAATAGGACATTTCTAAATGTGCTTGACAAATGTCAAGAATAGCCTTGACATTTAACATCTCATATGATAATATTTTATTAGAGGTGATTAAGAATGAGCAAAAATTTCCAGGCTTTTTTGAAACTAGATAAATCTAATCTTATCAATCAATACGTAGTAATTGTTAATAAAAAGGTTGTAGCTACTGGCACAGATATTGAAACCATGCTTAAAAAAACCAAGAAACAATATCCTTCCCAAGTCCCATTTGTAGCTAAAGTACCAGATAAACAGGTCTTAGTGTTATGATTAAGTTCAAGTATCAAAGTGAACCTTCTAACTTGGGTGAAATTCTCCGTCCTGTAGCAGATGTAATGTTAGAATCAAACGGCCTAAAAGTTGAAGTATTTATGTATATAGACTCTGGGGCCGACATTACAATGATTCCTTTTCGGTTTGGCAAGGCATTAGGATTTAAACAAAATCCATCTGATGAAATCTTTGAAATAAAAGGTGTATCTGGAGGTGGAGTCCCTTATATTGTCAAAAGAACAAAGCTTATCTTAAATGGTAAAAAACTCAACATTCGTTTAGCATGGGCACTTATAGAAGAAGTACCACTTCTTTTAGGGCGAATGGACATATTCTCAAAATTCAAGGTTATTTTTAACGAGAGACAAAAGAGCATTGTTTTTTACTAATAATTCTAATATCCCATTTACTCGTCTCAGAATTTACCCCCATTAGACTTCATTGCCCCCTCAGGTCTTGCGCATAGGTCTAACGGGATTCAAAACCTCCTATCTTCATCCAACATTACCAAAAATTTGCTAAACTTCACAAAAATAAACAAATAAAAAATCTACTGGGGTGAAAAAAATGAAAACTCAAAAGATTGAAGCAATCAAAAAAAGATTCCATCGCGAATGGCTCCTTATAGCTGTGGATAAAGTTGATGAGTCTACCACTACTCCTATCTCTGGAAAGCTTATTGTACATAGCCCACACAGAGATGAGATTTATAGAAAACTTTTTACGCTTCCACAGAAACGAAATATCCTTGTGGAATATTCCGAAGATAAACTTCCTAAGGGCTACGCAGCTGCATTCCATACAAGGTTCTAATATATGGGTAAATTTAAATTTGATATTACAGAAGGGGTTATACTGTGCAAAGCTAAAATCACTAACAAAAGACAATCTTTATTTCTTAAATTGGCCGTAGATACAGGTGCTTCTTTCACAATGATTTCCATTGAAAATGCGCTGGCTATTGGTATCGATCCTTCCAAATCTATACGTCACATTGAAGTTACTACTGCCAATGGAATAGTCTTTGCTCCTATTATTAGGATTCCGCGAAAGGCCTTACACGTCCTGCAAGAAGTTTCTTAAAGGAGTTTAAATCTGAACATGTTTAATAAATACCTGCCATTACTATAGTCCTTCATACTCACAATCTTGCTTCAATATTAAAATCACTTAAATTATTAAGGAAAAATTTTTGCTCATTTCTAACTTACCTTCAAACTCATCTGGCTTATCTTCAAACAGATGCGTCCCATAATAGTAGGCGAACTGGGGTAGTTCTTTTTCAATAACATTCCTTGTGTGCTCTATCTTCTTCTCAATCAAATCAGGTGTATAAGCCCTCCCATATGTATATCCATATCCTAACCTGTAATCCCTTTTTACTAATTCCAAGGCCTGTTCTGCATTCTGAAGTTCCTCTTTCGCAATAGATAGTAACTCTACAAGTATAGACTCTGTCCTCTTCATACTTGAGGGGAGTGAAAAATACTCATCGCGTAACTTATAGAACCTTGCCACATTTATACCGGTAATAACCGTGCGCCATATCATCTCATTTACTCCCTTCTCTTTTTCTGCACGGGAACGTTTAACAGGTTCTGCAATGGATACTACCTCATTCCATAAGTCAAGTCCCTTCTTCCATTCTTTAGCGAAACGTTCAAGTCTCCTTATAACCTCACCAACCCCAAACGGCTGTGTCCATCTAAGGTCTGTTAAATATAGTGATTGTGAAAATAGCCTCTTTGCCTCTTTCTCATTAAGTTGCAGCTCTAATATAATGGAGTCTACTTTATAGAATTGTTCTAAGATATGACTCCTCTCCTGCGGGTTAAAAATTAAAGGATGTGCAGGCCCAAGCCAGAAAGGTCCTCTACAATATGGTGCACCTGTTACACCTGCCGAGAAAGGAAATTCTCCCATTGCATCACTGAAATGCCTCCATGCCTTAAGTGCTGGTGTCCCTGTCCTCTTGCCAAAGTCCCTCTCTGCAATATTTCCTAAGAGCCCTTTGATGGGTGGTGCTGGTCTCCAACTATACCAATCTGCAATCTCTTCAGTTATAGAACCTGTAAAACCATAGAAACGCCATGCACCCATAATCCCTGCAAGTTCAAACTTCCCTAATTGCTTAAAACGCTCATACCATCTATACATAACAGGTATATACGGCACATTAAAGAATTCTATAGATACTGCACTCTCTGTCTTACTCCACATCTGGATGCCCAAACTCTTCGCCAACTCATATTGTCTGGTGAAACGCTCTGACGGCCCGATAAAACTTATACTATAGTCAAATATATTCTGTGATACCTTGCCACACCTTCGTATCTCGTCTTTCTCAAATACATCCAGCAATGTTATATCTCTTGACAGCCTCCTTATGAATCCCGATTGCTCCTTATCCTCTGACCATATATGGGCACTGTATGGCCATGCAATTATAACTGCATCAGGTTTTACAGATTTTACTGCATTAGCGATTGAATTCATAAGGTTAGAAACAACCCTGTCAGGAGATTTCCTGCCACATCTTGGACAACATGTCCCTTTATCAGTCCTTGGCTTTGGACGGGTAAAACAATGGTAAAACCCTTCACCACCTATAATAAATATTACCCCTTTGAGAGCCGAAACTTTCAAAAAGATATTTGATACCACTTCTCTATAAAATTTAAGCACCATGGGGTGACTTGAACATAGACAATTAGACTCTCTATCCCATTGTGTAGCACCTTTTACATCTGGATGTTTTATGAATACCTCGTAATTCCCTGGAATTTTTGGAGCAGAAAGGACTAAATATACCCCTATGCCATATTTGCCTGCCCTTAAACTGAATTGATTTAGTCTCTGAAGTTTCCCAATTGCCCCACTGGCGTTCAGTTCCGGGAGTATCTTAGAGATAGAATACTCAAATAGATTTGAATAAAGATAAACCCCGTTATATCCAAAATGGGATATGCGTGAAAGATATCCGTCTGGATATGCATCCTTATCACCAGGGTCCTCCCATATCTTACTGAATACTGTATTTGTAATACGCTCAGCAAATACAGGTTCTCTTTTAATCTCACCCTTCTTCAGAATCGGCGCACCTCTAAAATCAAAGACTTTCTCTAAGTAATGAAGTCCATACATTACACCACTTGAACCATTTCCTTGCACAACAATGCATGAATTATCAGTGACTATAGAAAAGGCATCTTTTGTGCGAGTAGGGACTGTCCCTTTAGTGATGAGGCAACCATACCTAACTTGAATTAAGGCTTTGACAGTAACATCAACCTCCATACATACTTTAAGATACCTGACAAAATCCTTCACCGCTGTCCTGATAATTATGTCACTTCCCTTAGGAACTATAATCTCCCAGCCATTCTCAATCAACACCTCATCCTTATCAGGTCTTACTTTCTTATCCCTGTGAGACTCAGTATATCCTTTGCTTAATCTTTCAATAAAATCCTTGTCTATACTATTCATCTATTTTCCGCATACTCCTTCATACTCATAATCTCACTTCCCCTATCCACAAGACCTCTAATCAATTTGTCCAACTGCCTGCATGCGTAATTACCAGTATTCTTCCATAGAAATTCCTTAAAACTTATACTCGCCTCTGCGGTTTTTATACTTCTTGGCATCGGGATGAATTCCCATGGGTGCATGTAAAAACATAGCACCGCTTCATCTGATTTTCTGTGCATGAGTTTAGTCATTCTGTCAATGCCCTTCAGAAGTGTCTCAGCACCCTCTGTTCTGAACTTGGGCCACTGGTCCCTATCCCTTCCAAATCTATCTTTAGACCTAATAGTCATATCAGCAAAATTTGGTATCTCAAGTATATCAAGATTCCCTTTTTCAGTCCAGTCCCTTTTTGAAGGGTGGTAAGGTAACAACTGTTTCTTATAATAGTATAAAGGGTATGATGCATCTATAAGGTATCCTAATTCTTCAAGGGAATTTATTACTTCTGTTGAACAAAATAGCCTCGGGGTACGGAACGAAGCCGGTCGTACATTACTTATTCTCTTTATCGTCTCAGTTGCAGCATGTAGCCTATCTTTAACCTCATTCTTCATAATCGGATTCATAAACGGTATCGGGAATATCTCATCACCAACAGTTTCATGATAAAGCGTATGGCAGCCTATTTCATGACCATCTTCTTTTACCAGTTCTACACTCTCAGGTGATGCCTTTGCTGCTTCTCCAGTAAAGAAGAACGTAGCCTTTACGTTGTATTTCTTTAATATCTTAAGAATCTTTGGTGTTCCCTGCTTCAACCCATTATAATTGGTAGTCCAACTCCCCACATCCGACTCCATATCAAAACCAAATAAAACTATTATTCTTTTCGTGTTCATCCCGTTAGACCGCCTTTCCATATCCCGTCAGACTTCTAAATTACATTAATGGTCTAACGGGATTCATCTCAAAATCTATTTTTCAATATATGGTAAAAATGGGCTCTGAGCCTTTCTCTGTTATTAAAACATTGTGAGGTAGTGGTCAATCTCCCACTGTGTCACAGTGCGGTGGTACTCACGCCATTCACTTTCCTTTAGACGAACGAATTCCTCGTAAATATCGCCCATCGCAGATTTGATAACTTCATCTTTCTTTAATTCATCTAAAGCCTCAAGGATATTCTGTGGTAGAATTTTAATACCTTTAGCCATTAATTCATCCGTAGAAAATGCATACATATTAGTTCCAATAAATGGTTTACCAGGGTCAATCTTATTTCTAATCCCATCCATACCAGCAGCAATATGCACTGCAATAGATAAATAAGGATTACAGGCAGCAGACACAGTTCTATCCTCAAAACGGCCAGGGGCAGGGCATCTTAACATCATCGTTCTGTTGTTATCTCCATAAGCGATGAATGCTGGAGTCCATGTATAACCCGAACGAGTGCCTAAGAGAGCCGGTCCTACCTGTATTCTCTTATAACAGTTGACTGTTGGAGATGTTACTGCACACAATGCTCGTGCATGTCGTAATATACCACCGATAAAATAATAAGCAATTTCAGACTGTCCCAGTCCCCTTGGGTCGTTTCCATCAGCAACAAATACATTCTTACCAGTTTTTGTATCAATCAATGAGAAATGGAAGTGTGCACCAGAGCCTGTCCGATCTGAAAATGGTTTAGCCATGTGTGTTGCAATCAATCCATGCCGAGCTGCGATTTGACTGGTTGCCATCTTTATGAATGTATACCGGTCAGCACTTGTAAGGGCATCAGAGTGCCCGTAATTTAGCTCATACTGACCATTAGCATCTTCGTGGTCAGTCTGATAGTTTCCCCAACCTAAATGGTCAACTATGTCATTCAACTCTCTTAAGAAACTTATGTGTTGATGAATTCCCTTGAAATCATAACAAGGTTTGGCAAGGGTATCAACACCCATATCATCCGCTATAGTAATACTGCCGTCTTCATTACGTTTGACAAGGAAAAATTCCGGCTCTATGCCTACAATGTAAGTATAACCCATCTCCTGCAACTCTGCTATTACCCGCTTTAGATTAAGACGCGGACAATATGGATGTTCTTCACCATCAACATAAATGTCAGCAGCGAGTCTCGCAACACCGGGTTCCCATGGCAAAGGAGTATACGAGTCAGGGTCAACCCTTGCCATAAGGTCATGAGAATGAGCTCCTTGTCCCATACCCCACACAGCACCACCAGCAAACCCTGCACCGTCACGGAATATATCCTCTACACAGCGTGCAGGAACCATTTTAACCTTAGCCGTTCCATGGATATCTATAAACTGCACTAGGAGATATTCAGTCTTATCTTCTTCAATTCTATTTTTAAGTTTTTCAATTTTTGTATCCATATCTCTTCCTTTCTACCGAAATATTTGGTCACGGCCTACAACTGGTATACCTGTAGAGATAGATGTCTCAATGGTCAACGAACGCAGGTCCTCAGGTTCAAGATTATGCACATCTGTCTTTCCACAGCAGCACGTTAACATTACAGTTTCCATCACGAATGCCTTTACAAGACGGCTGAGATAATTAGCAGAAGAATCCATAGATAAATCTGCCTCTACAGCTATGTGCGCTGCTTCTCCTATCATAACAGCCTTAGCACCTAACGCTAATGCTTTAGCAATATCATCTCCAGAGCGAATCCCACCAAAATACACCAAGTCTATATCCTCTTCATGATTAACCGCTCGCAAGGTCTCAACTGCCTCTGCTATTACGTCTATTCTTGGTATTTTATCTTCAGAAAATGTAACTATTCCATTATGGTTCCTTAAACGTTCCACTGCAGATAAAGTTACAAAATCCAAACCTGTTTTCACAGCTATCTTTATATTCTCTGGAACAAAATTTGGTCCAATAGTAATTCCAATTGGCACTTTAACTCCACCAGAGCGATAAACTTCTAATGCATCTTTAATAGCAACCTCATTGAGCGGAACATTTGGATTATCTGGTTCTATTTCTATGCTTGAGAATCCAGCAATTGAACATGTGAGAATTTCTGATTTTAGAGGGACTACTCCAATAACCTTAACACCATTCATATGTATTGTCGTACTAATTGGTACACGCAACCCAATACCTTCTAATACTGCTCCTTTAGAAAACTTATTCCTTAAATCTTCAGACATTTCAGAAAACAACAGACCTCCAATTATAATAGGAGAATCAATTTTTAGTGGCAAAGCAGATTTCTCTCCAATAACAGTACGTGTATTGCACTTCTCACGGTACGGGTCAATAACAAGCCGGGTCAAGTTTGCTGGTAGAAATACAAGGTCGTCAAATGAAGGTTCTCTCTTCTTATCCTTAAGTTTTAGACCATTAGAAATCTTTTGTTTAAGGAATGAAAGCACATCTTCTTCATTGCCGGCAATATCTCTTAAATGGTGAATCTGTTCTCTGATGGTGCGACTATATGTGAAGATTTCTTTACTCATCGTAACGTTTCATCCATACATCTGCTTGAGAGAACTACATCAGGCTTTTCTATAAGTGGAAGACCGGTAATAGCAGAGGCCTGAGATGTAAGCGCAACTAAGTCAGACCTGTCTAATTGATTAATATCGTTCTTACCACAGGCTAAAGTGATGCTTGCGATTTCTGTTGCCATACCTTCTAAAAAACCTGCAATACGCTGTCCTGTCTTTTCAATATCTATACGCTCAACAAGTTCTGAGTCCTGAGTAGCAATGCCTTGTAGACAGTCTCCGATGTGGCAGCGCATGCATACTGTACAACCACCAGCTATCATGAGAGATGTGCCTACTGCAACAGCACGAGCCCCAAGGGCAATCGCCTTTGCAGCGTCTATCCCGTCTCTAATCCCTCCCATAAGTATAATCTGTAATTCATCTTCCTGGTCTATCTCACGAAGCCCATCTATAGCCTGAACAATAGCTGCAAGCGTAGGAATTCCAACATTCTCAGTTACTACTTCAGGCGATGCACCTGTACCGCCCTGCATACCGTCAATCTCTACAAAATCTAATTTGTCCTTCACGCAGATTTTAATATCATCCTTAAGACGACCAGCACCTATCTTCAAACTGATAGGAATCTTCCAATCAGTTGCTTCTCTAAACTCCTCTATCTTTATAACTAAATCGTCTGCACCAAGCACATCAGGATGACGACTTGGACTGCGAAGGTCAATCCCAGGAGGAATACCCCGGATACGAGCAATCTCTGGTGTGATTTTTTTACCCATAAGCTGTCCACCTAATCCTGGCTTAGCACCCTGGCTTATATAAATCTCAATTGCATCAGCTTTCAGCATATCATGTGGATTAAACCCAAACCTGCCAGATAAACACTGATAGATAATCTGGGAGGCAGCAGCCCGCTCCTCAGGCAGCATACCACCTTCACCAGTGTTAGTTGCAGTGCCTGCTAAAGTTGAAGCACGTGCAAGGGCTATCTTAAAATTCTTTGACAGCGCTCCATAACTCATAGCTGCAATTATAATAGGAATAGAAAGTTTTAAAGGTTTACCACCAAACTTGCCACCCAATGCAGTAGTTAAGTTGACCCGTTTACGCACATTACTCAGTCCTTCAAGCATTGACGGGTCAAAACGGAAACCTATATCATCAAAACTGGGTAACTCGCGAAATGCTCCGTATCCACGCACCCTATACCTTCCTATCTCTGCCTTTGTAATAATATCATTAACAACTCGCTTATTCCATATAGAGTCTGATGATACTAATCTACTTTTCAAGATTGGTGTGGATGAATCATTTTTCTCGCTTCGTTCATACGTGGGATAATGATGCAATTTTTTAGCAGAGGTTATTTTTATAAATTTAGTTGGAGCAGATATTAGGTACTTATCCAACATCTGCCGTATTTCTTCATTTTCCTTTGCACTAATATCAACAATCTGGGCATCATCGCCAAGATTCCCGATATGACCACCAACATAAATCTCGCCATTGATTATGTTCTGACCTACTCCTGCTCCACAATCACCACATATCACAATACGACCACCCATCATCATATATCCTGGCATAAAACTTGCATGTCCGGCACACAGGACCAATCCGTCTTTCATAACCTGGCCTGCACGACTTCCCATGTTTCCTCTGATAACAAGTGTACCACCACGCATAGCAACACCTGGCATAGCACCAGCATTCTGATGGACAATGACTGTTCCAGTCAATAAATTGTCAGCTACAGCCCAACCAACATTGTTTAGCACCTCAATAGTTAGCCCATCTGACAACCCGGCACAGAAGTAGCCCGCACTACCACGGATTGTAACCTTCACTGTCTCCAACAAGCCTACACACAATAAATGTCTGGCATCAGGGTTGTCTATAGCAATTTCTTCTCCACCTGCAGCTAAGGAGCGTATCTTGCGATTGATTTCTGTTATACTTTTGTTACGACAGTCGATGTATACCATGTCTTAAATGTCCCTGGAAACGGTTCATAAGTAGATAACTGTTCTCCTGGAAATAGCCTCTGAAGTGAAACTTCTTCTGAAGCAACAGCGATGATTCTGTCTTTTTCCATTACAACCATTGGTTTTGCACCAAGTCTATCCTTAGCAAACCCTATTCCCTTTGATGTAGATACCAGAAAAGAAAATGTCCCATCTAATTCATATATTGACCTCTCAAGTACTTCTTCAAGTTTTTTGCCTGAAGCAAGGTTATGTGCTAAATAAACTGCAATCAATTCGGAATCATTATCAGTCCTAAACTGATAACCATGCTTAATCAATCGGCGCTTCATCTTATAGTAGTTAGTTATCTGGCCATTGTGTACAATAGCCACATCGTTGAAACCATATGCCCAAAATGGGTGTGAACGGCTGACATCTACTTTACTCTCTGTAGCCAACCGCACATGACCTATGCCGTGAGTACCCTGATACCCTGACACTTTGAAAGTATGTTCAATATCGTTAGCAGAACCAATACCTTTAATGATTTCCAGAGAATTGCCAATGCTCAAAATTTCTACCCGCGCATCATTTTCAATAGCATAACATAACGCTTTCACATCTTTACTGTAGTCTATTTCTATTCGCAAGTGCTCTTGCTCGAATTTTTTATTCAACACCTTAGCGCCGAACCTGACTATAATTTCAAGGACTATATCCTCTATTGCTTTAGCTTTTGGTGAGTCTGCTGAACAGCCAAGATATATTCTTAGTATCAACAAATGGTCTTTCGGTGTCCGATAAATTGCAAAACCAGTTGAATCAGGACCTCTATGCTGACAACCATCCAGCATGTTAACTAAGAGCCTTCCAATATCACCAGGTTCTTGTAAGATTACGCCAGCTATCCCGCACATTTTTTAATTTGCTTCTCTAATGTATGGATAAGTTTTCCGTATTTTCCGGTCAATGTCTATAGGAATATCCATTGGTTTATGATTAGCAAGAAGATCAATAACTAACTTGTGTGCACGCTGATTAGTATCCAATCCACCTTGTCTTAACCATTGTTCGCGATGCAGTTGGTCGGAAACGGTTGATTTGCTGAATTCAGTCCTCATATACTTGATTGTGTGTTCCTGTCCAAGGAAATCACCACCTGCTCCAACTTCCTGTATCAAATCCATCGCAAGCGTGTCTTCAGTTACTTCAATTCCGCGTAAAACCCGTAGGCATCTATTTATAATTTCATCGTCAATTACCAATTTCTCATAGGAAGCAGTAAGGTCAAACTCCATCAGCCCTGCTGCATCATGGATATAATTGGCACCAGACATTGCAACAAGCAGATTCATCATTCCACTCTCATAACCAGCCTGACAATCCACTACCTTAGAATCGGTCATACCAGCTGTTGAGTAATATGGTAGTTGATAGAACTGGGCCATCTGTGCGACTGCAGCGTTAATCATTCCACGTTCAATTACACCAGAAAGGTGCTCCAGAGTAGCCATGTTTGTTATACTTCCAACACTTCCGAAAATCACAGGACACCCGGGATTTATAATCTGTGTTAATACCACCCCTGCCAAACTCTCCGCACAATGCAACAGCACATTTGACGCCAAAGTAACTGGTGAAGTGGTAGCACACAGCGGTTCAGTAGGTACTACAACTGGCAATCCTTGCTTTGCCAGGTAGCAGGTCATCTCTCCGTATCTATCGTCTATTTTAAGTGGGCTTATAATAAGCGTAATGAACGACACGAATGGTCTGGCACGGAGTTTTTCTATTCCACCTGCTATAACAGAAGCCATCTCCACTACATCTTGCAATCCTTTCATTGAGTATATTCCACCCATGATATGCTTTGAGGTATTCTTGAACGACCAGTAAAACCTGTTTACATCTACCTCATCAACATCTGTAATATCGTTTGGATAGACGTTGATGGTAAATACATGTATGTTCTCTAATGCATCAACCATCTTGGCAAATAAAGCAACATCCTTTGTGAAAGATGGACGGCATTCTCCTGTATCTAAGTCAAGTACTCTGATAGCGGTTCCACCTGTGCCAAAATATACATTACTATTTTCTAAAATAACGTCATGCTTTGGATTTCTACCACACAGCGTAACACTGTGAGGGGCTTTAGCAATTGCATCTTCTACCATGGAACGAGGAATTCTTACAAGTCGTGCAGACTCATCAACTATTGCTCCTGAGTCTTTAAATTGGTTCAGACCTGTATTAGTAAAAACTTTAACCCCGGTCTTCTCCAGGATGCGCAAGCTGTTTTCATGGATTGTCTTTACACCATCATCTGTTAACGCTTTATATTGACCACCCTTATATATCATTTTTGACAGAACCTCCTTTAATCTTATTATATCAAATTATTTTTGTATGTAAAGTTTTTTCATCTCAAAACCTCTGGCCCTCCTCCAACATTACCAAATAGTTGTCAATGGGTATATAGTTAGCAACAGTATTCCCTGTCCCAAGGCAATATCCTCCACCTGGCATACATACATTCAGGGTCTCTCTGACTCGCTTGCGGATGGCTTGTTCATCTGCCCGGCATAAGAAATCCACATCAATTCCTCCTAAAATGGCAATTTGTTGACCATAGCGCCGTTTCGCTTCAGTTACAGGCATGATGTTATCCTCATAAGAGTGTTTTGCGTCAATCTTAACTTCATCTATCAAAGCCGGCATGATTTCTTCAAGATTACCACAGGAATGCAAAAGGTATGGACGGCTGTGTTCATGGCTTACATTGGCACAGCGTTTGTGCCAGGGTAAAACTTTTTCTTTCAGAATCTGTGCTGAAACCATCGTAGAAGTTCGAAAACCCACATCATCTGAACCCCAGATTAATCGGATGCAATCAAAATCACAAAGGGTTCTGGTGTAGTCCACATAAAACTTACCCACCTCTTGAAAAACAGCATCTACAAGGTCAGGTTCATCAAATATTTTGTAACAAAAGGACTCATAACCTATTAGCAATAGCACTTGTTCTAAGATATGAGCAGTCAGGTCATAACACCCCATATTTTCAGGCAGATTCTTATCCAGCCATTCTAAAGGAGTAAAATCAATATTTGAAACTAAAGGCCAGGGATAAGATTCAAAATCAGCCCATGATTGAATCGGGCCGGTATGTTCATCTGTCCAGGAGCGATTCTCTCGACGCTGTCCGGCAATGATTGTAGTATCAGAGGCAGAAAGTGTCTTTGTAGCAAATGCATCTTTGAGCAACCCTATCCGGAAGGCATCATATCCTAAAAATTTATGTAACCTTATATCTCTTTTAAGATTAGCAAAAAGTTCGTCTTCCCTAATATCTTTGGTTAAATCAAATCGGTTACAAACCTGGTCCTTTATTTCTTCATCCAGGAAGAGTTCTATATGATGAACCCTCTTTGGTATAGCCTTTCTACTTATCACATTTAATAACCCTTTTATATCAGGTTCTATTCTATTTTCCAGTAGTTTTACAGAGACCATTTTATTCTTACCCCGCCTACAACTAACTTGTCTAACTGCCTACATGCGTAATCACCAGTATTCTTTTTATATCCATCTCAAAATCTCCTTTTCAATATAAGGGGAAAGCGGCTTTAGCCCTTTTTCTGTAATTTCATATCCCGTCTCTATCCTGGTGCCATTAAACTCAGGATGGCCAAAGAAACTGACGTCAATACATACCGTCATGCCTGTGGTAAGTACATCATCGCTATGCGGACCGAAAAACGGAGACTCTGCCTCATGTAGTCCTATCGTATGTACAAATGGGCAAACAAGATATTTTGATAAACCCTGTCTTTCAAAATATCTCCTTACAGGGGTATCTATTTCTCTGCCAGTCTTGCCTGATATTAACTGCTCTTTTGTCAGATTAAATGCCTCTTTGAGGTATTTCATGCATTCTTTTTGCTTTCTGGTGTATTCACCTGTTACAGGAAGCGTATCCCCCATAACACCTGCGTATCCACACACTTTCGGGGAAATGCCTATCATTACGAGTTCGCCTGATTTCATCTTCTTTGAACTTGCTGTTGGCACAACTGCATTTGACCTTTTACCACTTCCTACTATCGCAGAGAATCCAAAGCCACTTGCTCCTCTTGAACGTGCCGCATATTCACCTGAGGCTGCAACTTCTATTTCAGAGATACCCGACCTAATCTTTTTCTTCATAGCATTATAACAAAAATCAGCCAATTTGAATGCCTCCCTTATCTGTCTTATCTCCCAGGATGATTTTATATACCTCAGTTTTACAAAATCCTCTGTTATATCAACAATCTCAACCCCGGAAAAACCTTCAACAATCTGCCTGTAACAATCTGCAGGCATCCTGCCACCACCTACCAATCCTACACGTTTAACCTTGCCGAGAGTGGAATTAAGTTCCGCAAAAAGTTTAGGGAAATCTATGATAGTAGCATTAGGATACTCTTCATTAGGCACCATAAAGACCGGAAGGTTTCTCGTTTCAGTTATAGCACTGTCCAACTTTGCGAATGGTTCGCTCTCTGGCCCTCCAAGTATTATTGGACTTCCAACCCTTGGCACTAAAACAGCTCCACTTTCAAATTGCGGGCACCACCCTGTAAGGTACCAGCCATTACCGATATTAAATTCGTCATAATACACAAGCGCAATGTCAATACCTTTTTCATCCAGTAGTCCCTGCGTCCTCCTAATCCTATTCTCAAACTCTTTCCTTGCCATTTGCATAATATCCCTCCTTAAAATTTGTCTGCTCCTGTCTTGGAAAAACGCATCATCTTAGCTAAACGCAATAACTTCTTAACGCCATACTTTCTCAGCACAAGTTGTCCTCCTTTAAATCCTTACAATCGCACCACCTTGTTACCTTCCTGCATAGACCGTTGGCCAGCTACCAGAATTTTGATAATCCCTAAGGTCTCTTCAAGGGGAATAGTCCGCTTGCCGGTTCTCAACATCTCAATAAATTTGCATAGCATGTTACGAAACATATAAAACCAGTCGTTGAAGGTAACGACATGGTGTCCCTTGCTACCGTGCAGAGTCATCTGGAACAACGGGCTTATTTCCTGAAAAACCTGCAGTACCACATGTGTTCCATTACTATAAAGAATATGGACAATTTCCTCCCCTTCCTGTCCTACATTTTGTACTGATTTAACATTAGTTCCCAAAATAGAACATATCGCCTCCAGTAGGTGAATCCCATACTTGAACCAGTCTTTCTTACTAATAGCATAAACAGTAAGTATATCTCCCAGATTCCTTATCTTTTCTCTGGCTTCTTCTATTTCACGTGAATAGCGAGTAGCAGAACAGGACATGAGAAGCCTATTATCCCCTGCCAAGTCTACAAACCTTCTGGCATCTTGCATATTGTCAGCCAGGGGTTTATCAATATATATTGGAATACCCTTTTCAAGAAATGGTGTCGCTATCTCTAAATGACATTCTGCATCATCACGTGCAAGTATGACTGCATCTACTTCGCCGATAAGGTCATAATAATCATCAACTACATGCTCAATAAAAACAGTCTTGGCAATATTCCTCGCTTCTTCCTTATCTTGAGCCCAGATATGGGTAATTTTTGCTCCAGGGATACACAATGTCTTTTTGTCCTGTTTGTTCAGGTATTCATAAATAACAGGATATGGACATTTTTTCATCCTTTCTTCATCGTATCCATTAAAAATAGCAGAAAATGAATATGGATGTCCGTTCCCTGGACTTATCCCAATCATAGCCAACTTGATAATATCACACTTTTTCATTTTTTACCCGAATTACACCGCTTCGACCAGAACTCTGATGTCATGCTGATTCATTACCAGGTTCCTCAATTTTATTTAATAATCTTACTGGGATTTACATGTTTTTGAAATACTGCTAATAGGTCTTTACAATACTGGCTTAATCCAACCACATCTGCGCCTAAACTAATAAAGCGATATCCCATTTCAATAAGTTCTTCCAGATTGGTAAGACTGCCTACGGTCCCGGCAAATTTCCCATGCGTCAGACAAACCTCTGCTATACGCTTACGTGTCTCTATTACTTTGGGATGTTTCCATTCACCAAGTGCACCAATAGCATGGCTGAAATCCCCTGGTCCGAAAAATATTATGTCTATGCCCTTAAGAGATGCTATCTCCTCCAATTCATTTAATGGCTCCGGGTCTTCTATTTGTATGGCAACAAACCTGCGTTCATTTGCCTGCCTGATATATTCCTTGAATTCAATATTGCAATAAGCACCATCAGCATTTCCACCGTCAATGGGCCTGCGCCCAATCGGATGGAACCGTGTCATTCTAACAACATTTTTTGCGTCTTGAAGACTCATAATATGAGGCACCATAATACCTGATGCATCAAGTTCTAAAGGCTTGATATAGTCGCTATACCCACCACGGGCGACTCGCACCAGAGTATCAACTTTGTGGGTCTTGGCAGCTAAAATTTGTTTTTCAACTATAGACCAGTCATTCGCAGTATGTTCCATATCAAGCCATATACAATCAAAACCAAACATTGCAGGAATCTCTACAGCACGTGCACAGGATAGATTTATCTTAAAACAACTCACCACCTCACCTGCACGTAACCTTTCAAGAACGCGACTTGGTCTCATCTCTATAGGCACTTTATCCTCCTTTATTAAGTAACCAACCGCCTGAATCCACTATGGGCTACTGGGCCTTTCAAACGTGCCTTAATATTACCAGTAGAAAGTGCATTAGCAATTTCACCGAATACCTCATCTATGGCTCTGCCATATAAGGAAATAATCTCCTCTGTATGTGCCATAGTTGGGTAGATTGAGTATCCTGCGAGGAACCCCCGTTCAAGCATTAATTGCGTATATAAAGTCCGCATCTCTTCTTTCAATTCATGGTCAAAACTGAATTGAGCCAGACATGGATAGCCATTCCCAACTATTACCGGCAAACGATGTCTTGCCGCATTTGCAGACAAGAGGTCAATTACTAATCTACCTATATGTGCTACATAATCTGGCACATTTATTTCTTTCATCTTCCTAATAGTCGCCAGTGCCGCTGTCGGGCCAACGCTTTCGGTCCAATAAGTGCTACTTATAAACGAAACCTGAGCACCAGCCATCGCATCTTCAGTCCCTATAACAGCACCAATGGGGTGACCATTACCCAGCGCCTTTGCGAAGATTGCTATATCAGGATTAACTCCGAACTTAAGATGTGCCCCACCAAAATGAAGACGCCACCCAATGGTAATTTCGTCAAATATAACTAATGCTCCACACCTGTGAGCACCTTTGCGGACAAACTCTAAAAAACCAGGCTCCGGGTCTTTATTCCTGCAAGGCTCCATAATTACAGCCGCAAGATTGTCTCCGTATTTATCCAGAATATTTTGGAATTCTTCCCTGCTATTGTATTTGAATGTAACAGCCGTACCCCGCAATTCTTTCGGAACCCCTAATGGGTCAAGACCTGGAAGAAGATGGCCGCGTAAGGCATCACTCTCTCCAAGATTCGCTGCCAAATACCAATCATGCCAGCCGTGGTATCCACAAACTGCAACAAGTGAACGGTCTGTCGTAGCCCTGGCAATACGAACTGCAACTGCCGCTGCCTCACCACCACTCCGTGTAAAACGCACCTGCTTGCTCCATGGATGAATTTCGCATAACAAATCAGCCAGTTCTACTTCTTCAGGGGCATTAAGACTACACATACTCCCGAGATTGATGCGACGCTGAACAGCCATTGTAACATCAGGGTCTCTAAATCCTAAAAGACACGAACCTATGCCATTGGTTGACATATCATAGTAATGGCGTCTATCCATATCCCAGACTTCACAGCCGCGTGCCTCTATGAAATATGCAGGCCATTGTTCTGGAGCCATCATTTCAGGACGCTTGCTGAGTAATTGTGTCCCTCCGGGAATACGCTCTTTCGCATGTCTGTAAAGCGCCTGGGTTAGAGTCCCTGGTTCATCTTTCATATCTAATAACCTTAAGGCGTTATTGCAAAATATGTCCTGTAGGTCTTGTGTATTAAGGCAGAAGTTATCACATGATTCTTTCAATGCCCTTAAGGATTCTATACCAACTAAAATAGGATGGCACTCAGGAGATATTTTATTCCAATTCACAGTATCTGGGTCAAGCCAGGCAAAGCCATCTCCAACAGTCACACACCTGCCGCGTGTTTCTGAAACCGGGAAATCACTACCCCAAAGAATCCTGCGCGGACCAAATTCATGTAAGATTGCAGTAATAGCAGTGGATTCACAGACCCCGGCTATGTCAAACCAGATATTTTGAAGACCTTTTAAAGCAGGCAAACCAATAACAGTATTCGGAGCATGAAACCCACGTCCGGCATGGGCAAGGATTAATTTTGCATTTGGGTAGCGGGTACACATCTTACGGATTTCACGCTGATTGTCAGAATCCGCAAGTGCACGCTCTTTAACAATATGAAGCATAATTATTAACCCTTCTCGGTCTGCTATCTCCCACGCCCACTCAGGAAGATAACTCGCCAGTGAAGCCTGAAAAGTTGGCTTTTCATTACTAAAGACATGATAGGGTTTAAATCCTATAATTTGCGGATTTCTTAAATATTCAAAAATCTTATCCTTAGGAGATTCTGGAGAAATAAGAATCAAACCCTTGGCATCCGGAACCATCTTTAATTGGGAAATCAGAAAATCATTCACCTTGTCAATATCACAGGAGTATGTAGGTGTTGCTATAAAGAGTCCTCCCCGTAAACGCGTTCTTTCAACATACCTTTCAATGTGCTTCTGCCATACATCCACTGTTACCTCCTGAGGCCCTTCAGTATACAAATTAGGCTGAGAAAGATTTAAATCACGAAGACGGTAGATATGTGCATGGATGTCAAAAACTCTATCAGGTAGAAAACGTTGAATATCCTGTAGGGCTTTGGAATCAAATTCGTTAAATGTCCAATTATTCATTATTCAAACCTTTGCTATCGCTTCCCATTATATCCTACCAGATTGTCCATCCCCCATCAACCACTAAGTTATGACCGGTAACATAAGATGATGCATCTGAAGCAAGGTATACCACCCCACCCTTTATATCACCCTCACCTGCCATACGACCTAATGGAGTACGCCTGTTATAGTTATCAATAAAACTTTTAGGCTGATTTGTATAAAGTCCACCAGCACTGATGCAATTTACACGTATATTATACTGTGCAAACCTGGTAGCTAAATACCGTGTAAAATTGATTATCCCGCCCCTATGAAATGCATAGTCAGCAGACATATCCATATCTGTCCCCTGATAGATACTAAAATCTGGACCTACCATACCGTATATGGATGAGATGTTGATTATATTGCCTGAGTTTTGTTTTACCATTTCTGAAATAAAAATTCTGGTGCAGATAAACAAACCTGTAGCATTAACCTTCATAGACTGTTCCCAGTCATGAGTTGGAGAATCAAACCCTTTCATTGGACGTTCTACCGCATTATTCACCAGTATATCAATCCTGCAAAATTTTGAAAGGATCTTTTCTTTTAACTCTGCCACTGATTCTTCACTTGTCATGTCTAATCGTTCACCATAAACATCAAGCCCTTGGCCTTGTAACTCTTTTGCCTTAGCCTGGCATTTCTTTATGTCCCGTGAAGCAATAATTACTTTTGCCTCAGCCTCTCCTAACGCCTGTGAAATACATGAGCCATATAGTCCAGCACCACCAGTTACTAATGCAACCTTACCTTTTAGACTAAAGAGTTTCTGAACATTCATTTGTCTCTACCTTTTTCAATATTTTTTTTTACTTTTTTCCCATATGCTCAAGGGCTGGACAACGTTTAACCTCAAGAAGATTTTCGGTCAACATATATTTCTCCATTCTCTCCTATTCGTTTAGGTTCACCCAACTTTTTCTTTTAGCAGATATATAGGCGGCTTCCATTATCTCCTGAACTTTATAGCCGTCATAAAGACCTGGTAGATTTGGGCTGTCTTCTACAATAGACCTTATAAATTCATACTGGCTATGAATATGATATCGCATCCAGCCAATAGCAAATTTGGGACCTGGCAATACTGCTGGTTTTGGGTAGCGTTGAACAGTCTCTATCTTTTTGAAACCCCTATATCCCCCTATTGGCTCTTCCTTCTCACGGTTGTCAAATACATAAAGCCAGTTGGGGTCCATAAGATTAAAGTATATAGCCCCATCTGTGCCATGAATCTCTATCCTTAACTCGTCATTCGTCCCAGTTGCTATTCTGGATGCCTCTAAAGTTCCAACTGCTCCATTTTTCAGCCTTATCTGTAAAAGTGCTATGTCTTCAACTTCTACATTTGCTTTCTTACCGGGCTCATTCATTCTGGGGCGCCTTTTAACGAACGTCTCTAAGATAGCATAAACCGATTCATATTCTCCTGATAAGTATCTCAGTAAATCCAGTCCATGTGAACCAAGGTCAAATAGAGCGCCTCCTCCACTTTTATCCTTTTCCAACCTCCAACTCATAGGACGATTTGGGTCAACATAACCAGAATGGAGATAACACACTCTAAAACTTAAAGCCTTGCCTAAAAATCCATCATCTATCAGTTGTTTTGCCCTCATTATCGCAGGGATGAATCTGTATTCAAATGCCATTCTATGTTTTATCCTCACTTTTTTAACTACCTTTAAAATCTCCTTTGCCTCATTTAGATTCATTGCCATGGGCTTATCACAATAAATATGTTTCCCTGCCTTTATGCTATCTATTATTATATTCTTGTGGAGATAGTTTGGTGTACAGCAATCAATAATATGGATGTCTTCTCTATTGAGTAACTCGGTGTAATCTGTAGTTGCAAACTCATATCCAACCTGTTCAATAGCCTTCTTACCTGTTTCTTTATGACTTGTACAGACTCCGACCAACTTTATTCTTGCTGGTGCCGGGTCATAGAAAAGTGGTAGGTTCAAATAGGCATAAGTATGCACCTTTCCTATAAAGCCATATCCCACCATACCTATTCCAAGTTCTTTTGTCATATTAACTCCTTCTCTGTCTCATAGATAGATTCTTCTATTATGTCCATTGCCTTACTTGCTATCTTTTCTTCCATAATAAGTGGGGGTGACATCCTGAGGATATGACCAGCAGGTATCCATGCCAGCCCTTTAGAGAACGCCTTCTGGTATACCATCTGACCCGCTTCTAAGAATGGTTCTTTTGTCTCTTTATCTTTGACAAGTTCTATACCTAAAAGGCATCCTTTGCCTCTAACATCTCCGATTATCTTATATGATTCTTTCATCTTAAACATACGCTTTAACAAGAAGTTACCTAATTCGGCTGACCTTCTGCACAAATCCTCTTCTTCTATGACTTCTATAGAAGCCAGGGCTGCGGCACATGCCATGGGGTTTCCTCCATAACTGGTGGAGGCACTTATCTTCTCAAGGACATCCTTATATCTCTCACTTAACAGTATAGCAGTTACCGGGAATCCATTACCAAATGATTTCCCAAGTGTCATCACATCAGGTACTACATCCCAGTGTTCCATACAGAACATTTTGCCTGTCCTCGCCATACATGTTAGAACCTCATCTGCCATAAGAAGGATTTTGTATTCATCACATAACTTCTTTAGTCTTGGCATGAATTCATCAGGCGGGACTATTGTCCCTGCCCATCCCTGAATAGGTTCAAGCACAATACCAGCTACCTGTTGTGACGTTTCTTCAGTTATAATTGTGCGTATATATTCACAACAGTATATATCACATTCCGGATACTTTAGCTTGAATGGACAACGATAACAATAAGGTCTGGGAGCAAGAAAAAATCCAGGCGCCCTCATCCCCTGCGTTTTATCTACTCTGGCAAGACTTACTGCTCCCATAGTCTTACCATGAAAATCACGATGAAATGAGATGAATTCAAAGTTACCTGTTGCAGCCCTCATAGCACGAAGCCCTGCCTCAACTGCTGTTGTGCCACTGTCATATAATTGTATCCCATTTAAATCACCTATTGTGATACTCGCCAGTTTTTCTAATAACTTCATTTTTATAGGTGTAGTAAAATCATGGCAATTCATGAGTGTCCCGGCATATTTTTTTACTGCTTCGGTTACTTTAGGATGGCAATGGCCAAGGCTTGTTACATATATACCTGATGAAAAATCTATATATGTATTCCCGTCAACGTCAGTTAAAGTCACTCCATGCCCTTTCTCAAAACAGACCGGGAAGAGTTTTACCTGTGATGAATAACCTTTCATGTATTTACTCGCACGTTGGTGATATTCTTTTGATTTGGGTCCTGGTGGTGTTACTTTTATGTCCGGTACCTTATCCGGGTCAACATACGCCCAGTTTTTCATGACAATCCTCCATTCAATAAATATTCCTCTATCTTCCTATATCTTTTGTATAGTAGATTATATTCCCTTGAAAGTAACCGGTTATATTTAATAACCCTGTCTTCGCCCAATGGGACAGAGTTGTATATACCGAGATTAAGCCCCGCAAGAATTCCTGCTCCATAAACTGCGGTTTCTGGAGTTTCAGATACAATTATGTCTTTGCCTAGGACGTTTGCTATGATTTTCTGCCATTGTCGGTTTTTAGAACCACCACCAAATAGAATCACATCTTTTATTTTACCAATTATTGTTTCTATTGTCTCTATGTTTTCTCTAATCTCAAATGTGATTCCTTCTATTGCAGAACGGATAATATCTGTTTTTGATATTGAGAGATTCAATCCATAAATGATGCCCTTTTGTGCACTATTCCAATGAGGTGAGCCGCTGCCCTGGAGATGTGGATAGAAAAACAATCCTTCCATTAGGCTTGATTTAGATAGATAATCTTCTATATCTTTATCTTCAAATCCCAAGATACCTTTTAGCCATTCTATATTTGCACATGAGGTTGTAACTACTCCTTCAAATACCCATCTATCTTTAATGACAAATGGAAATGTTGGTATCCTCTGCCTCCTGTCAATTAGTGGTTTAGATAATAACACAGTAATAGCAGATGCAGTCCCTAATGAAATCGTAACTCTCTTTTTACCCACACCTGCAGCAAAGGCAGCGCATTTCTGGTCCTGTCCACCTACTGTTACTGGAATGCCAGGAACCAGCCCGAGATAACTTGCCGCTGATGTAGTCAGGCTACCCGCGGATTCTGTTGACCATTTTATCTCAGGTAGTAATCCTTCAGGTAATGAAAATGCCTTTAGGACATCATCTGACCAATCAGTCTTTTTTATATCATATAGTAAAGTCCCTCCTGCAAGTGTATGGTCTGTTATAAAATTACCTGTCATCTTAAAGATTAAATAATCCTTGGACATCAAAAACTTATATGTCTTCTTAAAAGCATCTTTTTGGTTTCTCTTTAACCATAAAATCTTGGGTAGAACGTAACATGGATTGATTCTTTTGCCAGTTATATGATAGATTGTCTTATCTGTGAATTTAGCCCTTATAAAATCAACCTCATTTTTGGCCCTGGTATCAAGCCAGGATATTGCTGGATATAAAACTCTGCCTTTCTCGTCCACTAAAGTGAACGAAATGCCCTGTGAGGATAATCCTATGCCGGTTATTTGCTGGGGTGTTATAGAGCTCTTTCGGATGATATTGCCTATGATTTTCTTTGTTGCCTTCCACCATAGTTCAGGGTCTATTTCTGCTATACCAGGTGAAGGACTTTTTAACGTTAAATCCATTCCTTCTACAGCGATAATCTTACAGTTATAATCTAAAAGTGCTGCTTTTAGTTTTGTCGTTCCTATATCTATCCCCATAAGGAACTTTCTTTTATTCATTTCTTATAGTATTCCTTTATGAATTTCACACTATTCTCAACGATTGCTTCCATGATTATTTTACCTGTCTGGGCAGTTGCAACTGTTGGGTCTCCGTATATCCCTGTTTTGGATTTTTGTATTCCCCATGTTGACCAGAAGACCTTTTTGCCTGGAACAAAATTGTCACCAGGTATGAACTCTGAATGATATCTCATTATATCTACATCTGTTGCCTTGCTCATATCTACTGGTTGGTTTAAGTATAACATTAGCGATGTCTCCCACTCACACCCATGAATACTTCCCCCAATCTTTGATTTCCTCACTTTACTATACTTTTCTGCACTCATTGCTGCAGGAGAAACTATAGCCATATATACATCATATTTATCAGATATCTCCCTGGCTACCACATTAAGTATACCGCTGTGGTGGCCATGGCAGTCCAGGAGGATAATCTTCTTAAAACCCATCTCAATCAAAGAAGAACAGATGTCAAAGACCATATCCATTACTACCCTGGTGCGAACCCTAATTGTCCCTGGCCATTTAGACATCTCTTTAGCAGAATATCCTGACCAGACGGTCGGCATAACCAAAAGGGGTACCTGCTTCCTAAGTTTTGTAGCAATACTTTTAGCTATTTCAGTGGCAATAGTAGCATCAGTAGATACAGGTAGATGCTGACCATGTTCTTCTATTGTCCCTATAGGCAGAATAATCAAACTATTTTTCTTGACTGCCTGTTTAAGTTCCAACCAATTCTTATCAGCAAAATTAAATGACATTTAACCCCTCCTAACTCTGACGTTGAAGATATCCTGTAATCCTTCTTTAATTATCCCAAAAATGTTATCTTATGTCAAGTCTTAAACGTTAACCGAATAAAAACTTTAATGTATTCTCATAAGCAATCTTCTGGACATATTTATCACTTAACGTTCTGAGTAATCTTATTTCTGAGTCAAAACCTGATTTTAATTTTATATCAATGATTTCTCCTGTTGCATCATAATATTTCTGAATAAAATAATTACTGGGTGTATCACTACCCCATATAATTGTATCACCAAATTCCCCTACAATTTTCTTCATAACAGTTGCAGGCTTACTGTAATTCGCACTGAACCTTTCTCCTTCAGGAGGTATTGCCCTGTGATTCTGAACAGCGAGCAGACAATGGATGGAAAATGCAGAAAGGTCTACAAAACAGTTTCTCAAAGATGCTGCTTTCTCTAATGCTGAGTTTACAAATCTCGCCGTATGTGCAATACACACTCTCAAGGAAGGATGTCTTTCTGCTATTCTGATAATATCATCCAGGGCTGCCCATGGGTCGGATTTATCATAAGATGAATGAATCGTTACTGGCAGATTATATTTTAGCGCAAATTCAAGAATCGGTTTTCCCACAGTATCAAGGTCTTTTATAAAAGCCTGAATATACGTAGTACATGTCTTTAATCCAAAAACCGGATAGTCTTTATAAAGTTCGGTCAAAAGGTCTGCCTGTTTCTGAGTCTGCCTTGATGGGTCAAATGCCAAAAATGGAATGGCAAGGGCAGAATACTCAGGAAATATTTCATATATCTCCTTTAGCAAATTTCTGTTTTCCAATTCATATGGAAATTTTGAAAACTTACGAGTTGTCCTAATTTCTTTTTCCTGTGTTAAGGAAGCCCTGTAAAAGATTGAGTCCATTGGAAAAACCATAGAATGTCCAATTCCCAAACTTTTCATGCGCACTACGAGGTCTTCAAAACTCAAGCAATATGGATAGGCTTGGGTTACATAATTTTTAAAAGATATACCCACATGGGTATGACAATCTATAATACACCTTTGGGACATTATTCTATGTATAAGTCTTTGTCTCATTAATAGCCCTTGTCCCAATCAGGTTCAATATTTTTAGCGCAGGTTTCGGAAACTAAAACGTCGGTCCTTAGTATCTGACAAATTGATTCGGGTACTAACTGGGTCACCGGGCCGTGAAGAACAAGCCTGGTAATGAGTCTTTGCCAGGAAGCGCTTGTGCCTTGGACTGTTATGGCATGCATCTGCATCCTATGTTTTGAGGCTATTACTTCAGCAGGTCCGATGGTTGCAGCCTTTGGTGGAACCATCGCTATATCGCCGCTCATTCCGAAACTACCATGTAAAGAATTCTGAGCAAGTGTAAATGGACTCAAAGTAACAATTCTTGGACCCATTTTTTTCCATTCTTCTATGTTGTTTGCAGCAAATTCTGGCGCATCCGGTTCAATAAAAGCGAGGTGCCCGGTCCACCCGGGTCCACTATAACAAATATCTGCATTACCCATATCAGCAATCATTTTTCCATAGTCACGGATGTTTTTATTTGTAGGACCCTGTATGTGCTTCTCAGGTGGCCTTAGGGCTTTATCTATCTGAGAATAAAAATATTTCTTAAAAGCAGACATAAACCCAAACGGCCAGGTCTCAGGTGCTACATTTCCGTTTTCATCTGCATATTCATCCATATTAAAGGTATAAACATGTTTACAATCTACATGAAATTTGTTAATTAGATATGCAACCTGTTTATAGGCAGGACATGGATTAGGTGTAATTATAACAATCTTTTTGCCTTCATCTAAGGCTTTTTTTATTCTGTAAAACATGTCAACTGCCCATATGAAATCTACATCGGAATCTTTTACAACCTTAATTTTATAATCTGGATTAGGGTGTTTGGTAATATCTTCTCTCTTAATCTTTCTTACCCTCTCTAAAACTTCTTTGTCCCTAAACGGAACATACTTAGACGGAGAATAATCAAACTTTTTCAAAGTAATATCCTCCTTTTGGCATAAGCCCAACAATATCACCATTCTCATCAAGAAGTGTCAGATTTTCTTTTCTATCTTCTTTAGGGGTATAGTTAGATGGTATTTCTACATCTGTCCCATCAAATAACTGCCAGGATTTCCATTTATATGGATAAGGGTTTATTTGGATATGGTAAATACCTTGCCCTGAAGGAAGGACATCTATCTCAAACTTCTCCAATACAGACTCCTCAACTATAGCCAGCATCTGTTTCATGTCATAGACCCGATTTTCTCCGTCTTTAATACCGAGATGTATCTTAAGTCTGTTATATGCTGATACCATAATCCCTGTTGACCTGTTTGTTCCTAAGTCAACAGGAACCTTATCAGGCTCTTTATTATTCAGTGTCCTTATCATTCTTTCTCGTGATGTCATTTTCTCTCTTTTTCTTATCTACCTATTTTACAATCAAAATCCAAAAATAACTTTTATCTTATTCATCATTACACCACAACTAATTTCATATATTTCTTTGACAATTTTTCAACTCCTGTGTCTGTTATCCTAACACCGTTTTCCCAGCGAAGACCGAAATCTTTAGCATGGAAAAAGGTATCTACCTGAAAGGTCATATTCTTTTGAAGAAGGTAATCTGAGGTAGATTCCATCCATGGCCGTTCAACCTCCATCATACCAATACCATGACATGGACCATAAAGTATGTATTTTTTAAATCCTCTTTTTTCAACAAATTCTTCGTACTCTTTCACCACATCAGCCGCAGGCTTACCTGTCTTCATGAGTTCCATTGTCTTGAAATGTGCCTCTAACCCGAATTCAACAAGTCTTTTCTGTCTGGCTGGAAGTGGACCTATTGAAATAGGTAAACCAACACTGGATGAATACCCACCTACCCTAGCACCAATATTTAATTGAATCACCTCCTGCTTTCGCAGTTTTCTATGTGTGGGACGTGAGATAGCATTATTAGTAGTTAGCCCCGCAAAACAGTATAAAGCGTGACCTTCGTATTCTCCACCATGCTTATAGATTTCCCTCTGGGCAATACCAATCACCTGAAGTTCTGTCATACCTGGTTTTATTTCAGCAATAATTGCATCAATGGCCTTCTCGCTAATTTCAAACGCCTTTTTCATCAGTCTTATCTCATTGTCACTCTTTATGATGCGTAGGTTTATAAGTGTATCGTCAGCCTTGATTAGTTTCACATGTGGTAGGTCTCTCTTAAGGCTTATATAGACAGGAAGTGGCATAATAGAATAACCTACTAACCCTAATTTTTTTATCCCTCCATTAGGTATAGCCTTTTTAACTATATCTTTAAATGTGGCTACCGTGATACCTGGATATTCTGGCTCTGCTGACTCTCGGTATTCAACCATTTTTTCTATTTGCTTGATTTTACTTCTACTCTTAGCATAGGTTTCACTCTCAGGACCAATAATTAAAATTGGACTTCCCTTCGCAGGAACAAATACACCACCTGCTTCAAATGTTGGCCAGTAATCAGAAAGATACCGCACATTGGCAAAATCAGATTCATTTCCATGAACAAGGGCTGCATCAAAACCTGCTTTTCTGATATTCTCCTGAAATTTTCTCATCCTTTCCTTATATTCAATATCTGGTATGCAATTCAATTTCACCCCTCCTTATATTTGTCTAATATCTTAAGGATAATTGGTATCCCAGAATGGAGCAAACATATGCCACTTTTCTTCTTTAGACCTCAAAAAGTTTCTTAAAAATAATCTTTCCCTTCTATGCATCTTGGCTTACAATTTGCTGAGCTAATTCCATGGTCCATTCTTCTTTGACCGGGCCTAAAATATCCTGATAGCAATCTATATTAACCTTCTTTATATTTCGACCTCCATCTATTGTCTTTATAAGTTCTGCCATGTATAAAAAATTGCGTATGGGTACATCTGGTGGCACACCATGGTCCACACCAGGAATATAGCCTCCCTGCCCAATAAGATAAGGAACTTTACTCATTACCTCTTGTTTGACATGTGCAAAATCAAATCTGAGCTCCCGTTTGTCTATAGTGCCCAAAAGAGCAAACTTCTTGCCGTATTTCTTACGATAGGTAATCGGGTCATTATGCGCAGCTATTTCTACTGGCCATGTACCATTAATACCCAACTCAATCCAGATGGGAATTAGTTCCCCAACATGTCCATCACAGTCCATAATGACACTTTGCACATTATGGGAGTGCAAGAAATCTACCAGTCTCTTGTAACCAGGCGCCATCAGTTCTCTGACCATCTGTGGTGAAATCATAGAGGCAGTCTTATAAGCCATATCTTCACTAATAAACACATAGTCAATAGCCAACTCTAAAATCTTATTCCTGAGGGTCTCAATAGTAAAATCAATCACGTATTCCATCATATCACGAACAAACACAGGGTCAGTCGCACATAACATACACATATTTTCAAATCCAACCCAATCACGGACCCTCCAGAATGGACCATAGACAGTCAGTTGGAGCACATAGTCTCTATCTTTATGGCTGGCAACATAATCTTGCCAGTCAGTTGGGAAACGGCCTTGAGTGTCAGGCTGGTAACGTTTCTTCATTTGCTCAAAGTCTGACTTATTCTTTACTGGAAACTCAAGCCATGATCGGGTAACAAATCCTGGGGTAGCTGGGTTATTATGGTCAATGCGTTTTGCCCCTAATTCGTCTATCCAGACCTTTTTATCACCATATTCTTCTAAAGTTACCTGCTCAAAACGTGGCAATGGCAATAGATCCATAGGCATAGATTCCAAGTGGTCATATCCCATAGCCTGTTTCAAATCAATCCCACGTTTTAAACCCTGGTAATACCATGCAGACATGGTTGATTCCCTGGGATGGCTAAATGCGTATGGAATCCTGTCAGGTTTTCCAAAATGAATGGTCTCTAAATACCGTTCTCTGTCTGTCATTTTATCCTACTTTATGCACAAACCCACTGATGTCATTATGATATGTAAGAATGAATTCACTCATCCGCCTGCCAAAACCAACTACACCTAATCTTATCATATGGCCACCTGTTTCATCATTTTCAGGTTCAGAATTTGTTAAAAAAGTCCTGCTGGACAGATTCCATCTTTTCTCCTAAAGGTTCAGGGTCAAGGCCAGGGATATATTTGCATGCCTCCATAAGAACAGAAGTATATTGTCCATATACTGCGCCAGTATGATGGATATAGGGACCTTCAATGAGTTGCCTCTCCCATCGTTGCCAATCCTTTACCTTCATCCATACATAAGAGTTCTGGGTGTAAGGTCCATTGATGGTATGACCTGTGCCTGCAGCCAATCTATATTGTCCTCTATCACCGTCAAAGCGCGCAACTGTAATGTCTCCATCACGAAGTTGCCAATGGCATGAGCCCGGCGGAATTCCTGGTAGTATCCAGTGAGAACCTATACAGGCTGGTGAACCTTCTTTACGCAACGAGAGAGGAAAACCACAGTGCCAGAGTAAAATCCCGTTGTTATCCTCCGGGTGTCTGATGGTGAAATCAGCCAGAAAGGTCGGCTCTGTCTCCAGACTTGCCCTCTGAAGCAAAACACAACTGATTGCACCATGGATATCAGTCTCGCAGGCTGACGGATAACCTGCTTCGCTTACCTGTGTCAATGCAAACTCAACCATACATCCGAGTTCCTCACATATTGACATAAACGACTGGACAGCAAATGCAGAAATGCCTTGTTCAGAGGCGAGCCGAAGCATCTCATCACGCAAAGCAAGGTTATTGACCAATGCTGAAGTATCATCAAAACCTTCAAATTTCACCTGTTTTGAAAGAACCTCCAGTTCCTCGCGGTATCGTGATTTCTCCTGTTTCGCCCTTTCCTTCACACCCCGGATAATAGACACCATATCAAGCGGTAATACCTCAATGCCGAACCGCTCAAGGAGTTCGCTTTCGTTAATTATCGTTGTCCAGAAGAAATCTATACGCTGACCAATCTGCCCGATGCGCATCTTATAAAACCCCTTGACGATAGACATAACCCGAAGAAAGTTCTTTACACCAGCCTCTAATGCCCTGTCTGTTATTCTACAATTCTCAATATAGGTGAATGGAACAGAAAGTTTGTGCAGAACCTTGCTGGAAGCAAACAGTCCGCATAAAGAATCTCGCAATCTTGTCCCGTCAGGCAGAGGTTCTTCATCACGTGGTCCCCATAAGAGGACAGGAACTTTTAATTCTCTGGCAATCAATCCTACTGCATGTTCAGTTCCAAAATTGCAGTGAGGCAGGAATAATCCATCAACAGATTGTTCCTTAAGATACCGGACAACCGGATTTACATCCTCAATTCTGCGAACAATACCATCCTTGACAACATTCTCAATGCTTGTATAATTTACACCCCATTCCTTTAGTTTGACTTCAAGTAATGCTTTATAATGAAGGGCATCTTCGTGGCTGAAGACAAATTTGCCAATCGGACAGAAACCTAACTTTACCGGATTGCGTTTCATCTGAATATTCATCTGCAACCTCTCTATCTAAAATCTAGCGCACCTTCAGTGCGAACCTGTAGGGGTTTGATTCATCAAACCCGCAAAACGGGCGTCATAACTGTCGCCCCTACAATACATTAAAAAGGAAATTCCTATACATTTGAGTTAAGTTCACGTTCAAAGAATTCGTGGTCCTCATTACGAAAATATTTCCCCTAGTTACTGAGATTCATGGGTTTTTCTCTTTTCTATGTAAGATTTTGAGCATTTCTACAGCAGTATTTATAATCAAATCCACTGACCCCTTTGCCAGCGCCAGGCAGAAGCCATTGATGCAAAGCATCTTCCAATATGTATCGGTTTCATACCCACCACGGATGATTTCAGCATCATCGCCGATATACCCGAACAATCCATTCGTGTCACCACAGATAAGCGTATGGACAAACGGTGACTGCATGCGTATTTTCATGCCGGTTGCAGTGAAATTCTCTCCGTGTGATAAAACTGCAGCAACGTCGCCAATCCTGATAGCCCCCAGTGTGAATGGCAACTGTGAAGGAGGTAACTCTCCTGCTTCTATCATGTGAAGACCTTCTTTCAGGTAATTTATCTGGAGCTGAATTGCCGCAATCTTATCACTGACAGAAAATTGTTCTGGCAGGTTAATCCCACAAACCCAAGACGCTAACGGGTCTTCTTTTAACTCATCAATGAACGCATATCGTGCCTCAAGTGCCTGCTTAATCTCCTCCCTGGTATACATTGGACGACGTGGCAGTGGGAACGTGCGATATAGAAAGTGGAACGGCTCACCACGAACAGGGACAAGGGTCTGCATCGCCTCTACTGCAGCATTTCCCAACCGTTCACCATTTCGCCTGGCTTGAGCAGGTGTGCCGAAAATATGGTAGCAATTTACATCACCGCAGAATCCCTGCACGAACATTGCTGGGGCCATGCTGATGCTCTCTTCTATGTATTGCCTGGCTGTGCCAACATAGTCAGGAGAAACCATTTTATTGCTAACCATGGTGGCTGGATGAGCGCAGAAATTGAAGATTGCACCCAGAGGGTTTCCTTTCTTATCTTCAAAACGAACCAGACCGATTGTAGGGTCAAAGAACTTTCCACTTTGCAGTCCCTCAGTATAGTTTCGGCTAAATTTGACTCCACCAGTGGGCATGGGGAAGCGCGTGTTATAGCTCATAGAATCGCAATAACCTCTGCCTGCCCACACGTTAACAGGCTGGAGCCGGGCTATAGCTTCACGGGCTGCTTCTATATATGCCTTAATGAAACGCTTACGCTCAGCTTGCGCAAACTCCGGGGCCTGGAGAGAAAGGTCACAGATGCTACTTCCAGTAGAAATTGAACCTGGCAAAGCGCCGCTAGAATGCGTTTGACTTGTGGACCACACTACCTGGTCGCGTATTAGCCCTAAAGCATTAGCAATCTCGTCTCGTAGAACATCGGTACCAAGAAGATTCTCTCCGACGAGATCCGAACCAAACCATATCAATCTGCGCCCGTCCTGCTCAAGGGCGAGGCACCGTGCCATTAATGGCATATCTATCTCAGCCATTGAAGCCGTGGTACCCCATGCACCGCATTTGGGGTGAATCCGGGGTGTAATGTCAAAACCAACTATAGATGCTTTTAGAGAACTCATATATTTTCTCCTTATCTGATTTGCCAGTTACACTGAGCACAGGTAACTACACCAGGCTCAAAAGCCGTATAATCCTCAAATTTTTCCCAAGGAGGTATGTCATTCGCTTTACAGCGATGGTGTCCTCGTGACACTCCCTGGTATGCCGGGCAGTGTGTCACTGGTTTCTCAGCCGGATGAAACAAAACCGGGGTCTGTTCCAAACGAGACTCTTCCAACAGCCGCTTCCATGTATTGCCATCAGGATTTGTCCTCCAGGCACAAATCATCCGTGCTGTCTTTATACAGGCATCTTCAAACGGTTCGTATTTGTTTCCACGCGGACGGAGAACTAAACACCACAAATCATCTTCAGTAACTACCCATAGAAAGGCACCGAGCAACCTTGCAGAAAGAAGATGTGCCATGCCTGCTCCAACCTTACCAGACTGCAATAATCCGACTTCGCGGAAAACCGCATGCAACAATTCTGGATAAACATATTGTATACGCCTCCCGCTGGTCGTATAGGTCGCATGACGTCGTGGAGGGTCAATGGCTGATAGATACGGAACATTGCGTGCGTCTTCAACAGCATGAATATTTGTCAGACTATTCACGTCAACACCTAACAACAGAATTTTACCATCATGCTCCATCAGCCTGAAAAATGGTGAATCTTTCCCGCACGGTGTCAAACTGTGGCGATGCCCTTCTAAAAGGAACCGTGCATTACCACCGACACCTACCCAGGAATGGGTGGGATGGCAACTTCGCAGAGCATCCGGCTGTTCTCTGACTGTCTCGCCGATGATACCAGTGTAACCCTGCTCTTGGCTCAGACATATACCTTGGGGGCAACAACTCTGACATTGCCTCAATGCATAGTAATCTGAACGAATCGCATCACGGAATGAAGGAATAATCACTGCCCCGTCCCGGCCTGATACCTCTCGCAAAGCGCTGACCACAGTTTCGGCACCGCCCTCTACCATCCCTAATACAGACAATGAGGCATGCACCATAAGGTCGCAGGGCGGACGTAAACCTATTTTTTCCAGAGCAGTAACCAAAGCAGATTTATCCAGTATCCCCTTCATGCTTTTCGTCCCCTATCTTTGACTTTTCATCCTATACTGACTGCCAGGCTGATAGTTTCACATCATTATTAATTATAAATGACTCGTATCAACGATGCATACCTCTATATCTTCTTCTTCCTTTAATTGCCTCACTCTCATTTTCTTTTGCAAAACTACACAGGCTATCTGGTTTTCTACTTTTTCTGATTCACTTCTCCGTTATTTTTTCTCAAGATTGTAGCAATACTTCCTGCCTTCATTAATCTTTAAGACCTCTTAAGAAATCTTCTCAAAGCCTCAAAATCTTGTTTTGGCGGAAATTGAAAATAACCAATACGGCTTACAGGCGGAATTCTTGCCAGTCTACATAAATCCACCATCATCTCAGCCATTTTGAATCCAGTTACCATTCCGTCTAAGACAGGTACCCCGATTGCCTTTAGGGTTTCATCAATTCTATGCGTAAGCATTGAATATCTGTTTGAATACATCCTTATTATGATTTAGGCTCATGCCATTCCATAATAACCTAAATAGACTCTTAATGCAACTCTTTATCTACCATAGTCTTAATGTGTCCTTAAAAAGGAAATTCCTATGCTTTCAAATTATCCTTTACAAAGAAAAGTATTTTATCGTTGCTATAGGGCACAAAATCACCTTTAGCCCTTTTTTTGGGGGGCCAGATGAATCCAACCTTTTAATCTTCAAATTACTGATATCTTTTTCGCTTTCCAGACTGTAATATTCTTTTGTAATCAACACCACTGTCTCCTTATTCCACTGCCCTTTGGGCCTTTCCTTGAAAATCAAGATGCCTTCATGACAATAACGGTGCTCAATGGGTCAGGCGGCTTACCGGGGAGGTTATGCAAAATTAGTCGTTCTCCTTTTCGTTCAAGGTTGACTTTTTGTTTGGTTGATAAAATGAAAGCGGACTTTACTTCTATTTTTACATCAGGTAGAGAAAGTTCTTTTCCTGGCCACCAGTGAACAATGAGGTAAATATTATTCCCCTTTGCCGTGACCACACCAGCAGTACCCGAATCAAACGGACCAGGTCCAGCTCCATATATTGCTCCCCCATTAACCTTAAGCCACTTCCCTATTTCTTTAAGACGGTTAATAGATTCAACCGGGATTGTCCCGTCCGGCTTTGGACCTACATTAAGCAGATAATTTCCACCGAAACTGACACAGCCAGTAAGGTTATGAACAATCTCCCTGGGTGATTTCCAGAGGGCATCATCCTTGAAATAGCCCCAGTGCTTATTGATTGTCATGCAGGATTCCCATGGGCGTCCGGGCGCTGATGCCGCTACATGCTGTTCCGGGGTATCAAAATCCTCAGGGATACCGGAACGGTTGTTGATAAGAATATGAGGCTGATATTTTCTTACCATGACATTTAGTTTTTCCGATTGCCAATCCTTATACGTATAAAATGATTTTCTGCTTCCCGGCATCATAGTGTCATACCAGAGGATATCAATTTTACCATAATTGGTGCATAACTCTTTAACCTGGGCATGGATATATTTCAGCATTCTTGTCCAATCTTTCGGGTCCTTTTCCGGACCTTTGAAAAATGCCGGCCAGCGCCAGTCCGGTAAAGAATAGTAGAATCCAATCTTTATATTCCTCTTGCGACAGGCTTTTACATATTCAGCCACAAAATCCCTTCTGGCGGATGTTTTAACTGAAGTGAAATCAGATACTTTACTGTCAAATAAAGAAAACCCGTCATGATGCCGGGTGGTCAAGACCATATATTTCATCCCGGCGTTCCTGGCAATATCTACCCAATTGTCGGCATTGAACTTTTGGGGATTAAACTTCCATGCGTATTGCTCGTATTCTTTAATTGGAATATTCTCCTGGAACATTACCCATTCCCCTCTTCCCGGGACAGAATAATCTCCCCAATGAATAAACATTCCGAAACGTGCCTCTTTAAACCACTTAATTCTCTCTTGAGCCTTATTCATTATCGGACACCCTCCCCCAGAACTTTCTCCCAGCGGGCAAAAATCCCGCTGGCTTTGCCGCCGTTGGTGTCCAGGGCGATGGCCAGGCGGTTGGTCCCCGAACAACATTTCAAGAGGAGTGACGTATAGTCTTTGATGGCTGGTTTTGAGCCCGTGCCTGTAAACACTTCCACGCCGTTCCACCAGACCTTGACCGGCCCGTCGTATCCCAGATAAACACGAACTTTCCGGGCATTTCCCACCGGCAGGCCGCGGAGCAAATACACAACTCCCGGTTTTCCCCCGATGGATTCACGAAGATGGAGTAAATCAGATTCGCCCAGGAAACCAGAGTAATCCGTCTTTGCTCTCGCCGGTAACTCTCTGAAAGCCAGCGACGCGTCTTTTGAATCCGGGCAACGGGCGCTGTCCAGACCGCCCACGAGAGAAATCCGTTTCGAGACCAGAAAACCGTCCCGCAAAAACTCGACGTTGCGCAGGAACAGGGCGTCGGCCCAGTAAATGTCCGGATGGGTCCACTGATCTACGCCACTGGACGGGGCAATCGCGTCACTATAAAAACTGAGAGCGAAACGCCGCGGGTTATCCGGATGTCGTGCCACTCCCATGTACGAGTGATCTAACCTGGGTCCTGAAGGCAAGGCATATTGGAAGACGGGCCGGCTTCCATCCATTCTGAAAATCGCAGTCTGAGCCATATTGTCTGCGCCGTGGTCCCTTGTCAGGCATTGCGCGCCACTCTCGGGCTCATAACACCAACGACCGCCGATATAGATGTCGTCGCCCACTGTCCAGACGGCGGGGCCGACGAGCGTGATCTCGGACAGTTTTAATTTCTTCCATTTTTTGAATGGATATTCACTGGTACAGAGGTAGGGGAGAAATGCGCCGCCGTCGCAACGCATAAGCATAGTGGCGTGCCCGTTGTCGAGAATCTCAAGGTGGCACTCACTGGGTTGTTCCTCGCCGGAGTGGATTTCACGCACGTCGGTCCAGCGTTGACCGTCCCGGCTCTCGAACCAGTGGACTGCGCCCCACGCTGGATTGGACCGCCA